>Ga0065720_1020172_pt1 | contig 16298 bp, 9 predicted proteins | sample Thericmetagenome_FD_59107 | JGI IMG/M metagenome (GOLD analysis project Ga0065720, IMG submission 59107) | Thermophilic microbial communities from the Joint Bioenergy Institute, California, USA of rice/straw/compost enrichment - eDNA_2 v2... | ecosystem: Engineered > Solid waste > Grass >... | reverse complement strand
ATATTCATGTTCAATACATCGTTCAATACATCAAAATATATATGAGTAAGAAAGGGAGAAATTCACAATGGCCAAAGTTCAATGCTCGTGAAGAGCTTATTGCTACATAGAAAAGTGGAAACCTATTCCATAGCACCAAGAGTGTCCTGGAACCTTAAAGCTCCCAATATAAAAATCGGTATCTCCGAATCCATAATTTAAGGAGGCTCCAGGGTGCTTAGGGTCCATTTTTAACATATAGAAGAAGCCATACCTTGGTCCTTGGTCTTGGCGTCTTTTATGATATCGATTTCGAGCAACAATTAGTGGTCTTATCACAGTTCTTTGCATGTTTGAGATTTATTTAGATATTATAAATGACAAATACAAAGAACCTTATCAACTCTTGGGTAAATTAATTTTTTTATCTTTTAGACTTCAGTTATGAATGATAATTTTTTAGAATTTTCCTCTCTCAATATTTCATCATACCCATTATTTTAAAGAATTCATCAATGAAGGCCATATTTCAATGCTAAAGCCTTCATTAAGAACAACCCTTGTGCTGGGTTTAGGCATAATCACACATAAGACAATACTCTAACATAAATTCACAAAGTATCAAGCACAATGAACTAATTCCAAGAAGAAGCGTCTGGATGGCCAGCCTCTGGTAGCTTCAATTCAAAGATCATATCTTTGGCTTTCAATTCTCTAACATATTTACCAATATTGGCAATATTCGCTTTCTTAATCTTCGCTATAGAGGACTCCAAATATACAAACTTTATTGTTTTGTTATTGCAGAGCGACTTTAGAAACTCGCTTAGATCATCATCGTTCAGTCCTTTTGTAAGAAATAGCCAAGCTCTTTCTATCCTCTCCAGTCCTGGCCAGAAATCCATGATACGAGGAGTCGCCCTTTTCCCAGTCCCACTAAACACAAAGTTCATCATCTCAATTTTTAAGAGCCTCAAATTTCTTAATTTCTTCATTCCATCATAAATAGGTCCTGCTGTAGCCTCTATTTGCGACCCTAAAAACTTAAGTCTGAGTTCTTCTAAACAAGGTCCAAGATTGCTTAGGAACAACCCTATGGCTACACTCTCTTCTTCAAAAACGATTTCCATTTCCAAACTAAAGACTCGAAGGAGATAGCTCTTAAAATTCCTGAAAATCGGGCCCGTGGATACTGGCCCACGGACTGGAAACTTTATTTTAAGAATTTCGAGTCTCTTAAAGTTGTTCAGGTCCTTAGAGAATATCTCAAATACATCTTTATTCGATTCTAATATGTCGATTTCGAGATGCTTTAGTGTAGTCAACTTCTTCACCCTTTGTAACAAGCCCTTAGAAGAAGCTATTACATTTTCGAGCTTCTCGTAGAATAGTTTTCCTAAGTCGACTTTCCAAGAAAGTTTTTCAAGCTGCTCTAATTTGTTAATATTTTGAATCATTTTTGTAGGAATTCCATCCTTGAATAAGCAGCTAAATTGCTTGAGTTCTTTAATTTCTCCTATAGCTTCTGCAATTTCTTCTGCTCTTTGATATCCCCATGTGATTTTTAATTCTTTGAGATGGCATCTTTCCTTTAGAGGCTTCAAAAATTTGGGCAAGCTCTGATCTTTGCAGAAATTGAATGTCTCAAGCAGTCTCATGTGCGTGAGGCAACCAACAAATCGCCCATAGTTCCCATAATTATCCTCATCCATTTTCGTCAATAATCCACTAACACAGTCTATACTTTCCAATCCTGGTAGTCTCTTGAACCTTGGGATTATATACTCAAGTCTCTTGAGATTGAAAGCCATTGTCTTAATAGAAAAGGACTTCTTCTCTCGCTCAATGATCACATTTCTTATTCTCTTGAGATAGGTCAAAGATTTTAAGAATGAGGTATATTGGTTGAGTTGCTCCAGTGAGAAATTTATGACATGAACTTTAGAAATTTCATTGTACTTGAAGTGAGAAATCATTAATCCTAGCTCCCTGAAGTCAAAGTTTGAGAATAGGATGCTTGTAATACTTTTCATTCTGAAAAACAGTCTGTAGAAGGAGAAATCATTAGTGATTTCTAGCTTCCTTACATGTTTTAGAGATTTAACGGCGCTGCTTCGAACCCTGAGAGTAATGGTCAGCTTTGTGGAGCGGATCTGATGTACTGTAAATTTTTGAGTTTCTATTGCGAATGATTTGTCCGTGCGAGGCCTTTTCAAAAATAATTTCCTTGGAATGAGTTTGCTGAGGATGGGGAGGTCTCCCGGCTCTGATCGCCTGAGATTCTTGTTCAATAGATCTGAGATTTTGAGCTTCTTCATAGAAATCAAGGTTTGCAAACTTCAATTAATTTAAATCTTATGTAAGAGACAATTTTTAAGCGGGGTTTATGAAATCTCATGTTCTGCTTTTATGAAATGCCTACAAACATCATTTTGAACATCAATTCAGAGTTTGTGATATCTAATCCTTCAAAAATCGATACTTTGTAATTCTAAGATATTTCCTCATAAAATGTTCAAAAAAAATCAATCACACTCAATCAGAGACAGTTTACGATACATTTCGCTTGCGACTATGAAGGGAATATTATGACCAGTTATGATGATTAATCGAATCAATTATTTCTAAACTGAAAATAAAATTATACTCAAATGAGTCAAGCTAAAACATCTTCATCTTCAAAATGTAAATCATTTCTCAACCTATACAAGCTCATTGATGTCTTCGGAGAGCCAAGCCACCTTTACTATGACGGTGAGACTCTTTACAGAACAGGAATCGGTGCAACAATTACCCTGATTCTGGTCGCCGTTCTTTTGGCAATCAGTATCTCCGAAATTAAACTTACTTTCGGCAAAGACTTACGTTCTCTGTCTATGGAAACTGTATACAATGCTGAACCAGGTGTGCTGGACCTTAATACCGAAAATTTTCGGGTTGCAGTAAAATTGTCAGATGAGACCCATGACTTCTCAAATTCTAAGATCGGAATAAGGCTGAGATGGGCTAATTTCACTCGTGATAATGAAGGAGTTCTTGTAAACAGACCAAAAGTGAGCGTTCCCTTGAAGCCTTGTGTTCCAGGGGATTTCGCAAGATTTCCCAAGGATTACAACGGTTTTGGCCTTGGCCAAGCTCTGTGTGCAGACAAATTTAACTATCCTCTTCAGGGAGTATTTCTGTCTCAAACTTTCCAGTTTCTGGAAGTCGGTATTGAAAAATGCGACAATGTTACACATGGGCCAAATGGCATAACATGTGACACCGAGGAGAATATTGAGGAGTATTTTAAGACAAATAAGGTCCGTGCTGAAATCTATTTCATCAGCAATAACTTGGATTCCAAGGATTTGAATGAGCCGTTCAAACCTTATGTTAGACAGATCACATATACCATTAATCCCAAGGGTGCTGTCCATTCTTCTGACATCTTTCTAAGGGAAACAGAGCTCCTCTCTCACCAGAGCCTTTGGGGAAGTGGAAAAAGTGAATGGAGTACATTTACATTCGATGATGAAGTAAATGACCAAATGTATTTCTCTCAAAAAGATGAGACTTCATACATTACTGTCCAATTCAGAAAGAGTAACTTTAAGATAAACTACCAACGAGACGTGAGAAATATTTTGACAATGTTCGCCTATATCGGAGGTATCTGGGCCGTCCTCTACAAAGCTTGCAAGGCTTTCGCAAGATATTTGAACAGGCTAGGCTATGAAAAAGCTGTGGCCGACGCCATTTATACTTTCGAGAATGTCGAGCATGAGATAGACAAAAATTTCCAGAAAAAGAAAGTTGAAAATATCGAATGTTCCTCTCCCACAGATTCAAAAGAATCTCGAATTGAAGGAATATTGTCCAAAGCAGCTTTAGTGCGTGTCAAGATCTATGAGAACCTGACCAGCTACTTCAAGGACAAGATTTTACATGTCGTGGCAGATGATGAGAAGAAACGAAAGATTATCCAACAGGACAAGGGTATAGTATTAGCAAGAGCTCGTATGGATGTAAAATTCATTACTAGGAAACTTCAGGAGTTTGAAAAGCTCAAATATCTCCTTCTTAATGAAAAACAGAGAGCTCTCTTTGATTATCTTCCTCCTCCAGTGATCCCTGTCCCAGAAAAGGTTCGATTGACTTCATCAGGAAGTGTCAAAAAGGAAGATTTGATTGTCCGCGAAGTCGAAGAATTCAAAGGAGCAAACCTAGTTGACAATTATGATAGTGCGGAACAGCTCAGAAAACTTTATGAGATCTACAAAGAGATCAAAAATGAGCAAGGGATCAGTCAGAAATTGATAAGCATGCTTGGAAAGAAGGCAATCTCTCTCTTTAAGTCTGTAGATTTAATATCTTCAGGTATGGAGGGCAAGTTACAACCTAAGAGCAAGATGGGAAAGCTGATCCTAGGCAAGAAAAAGGAGATGGCAATAATGAAAGGGGTCGATACAGAAACTCCAAAAGCCCAACCAAATGGTGAATCCTTAAACAATGAGTTTGGAGAAAAGTTACAGTTAATAGCCCCTCAAGGCCTTGAACATATTCAAATTGAAGTAGGAAATGACGCCAAGTCATCTTTGCCCCTGAAATGGGATCTTGAGCTAAGTGAGAGCAAGGATACTATGTCTCGTGGAGAGAATCACCTTGAACAGGCGGGACGTAGTCACTCTCAGGTAGAGGAAGATGAAAAAGAGTCTGGGTCAGAAGGAGAGGATGGAAGAAATCCTGAAAGTTCCTATGATGGGCAGATTTCTGAGAGCAATAGTCATGAAGGAGACAGCATGATTGAAGGGCGGAGAAATATTCCTCATGTGAACTTAAATCAGGATATTTCGCACAACAGAAAAAGTGTGGCCGATTCCTCCAATAATAAAGCGTAGGAGTTTGAAAGGAACTTAGTTTCAACAGATCAAGTCTTCTGTAATTTGATTTATCAAAATGATACATATTTCAAGTAAAATATTACAATTCTATATCTCAATATGGTTACTTTAAATTCTGTTAGCTCACCATGAGATCAACTTATAATTTTTTCTTGTAGAGACATTTTAATCAGAGATGGGATGGTAAAGAATAAGAATAAATGCTAAAACTCAATTTCTACATAGAGATATCAGACATTATATAATATAACAATAATTAAGAACTCGTTTGGAAAACCAAAAGACTATACCTAGTAGGATCTTCCTTGGCCTGATCTTCGAAACTCCAATCAAACAATTCCTTAGAGACTGGTTCGTGACCTTCACCATGAATTTCTTCGAAAAATGGGTGTTCCAAACATTCTTGAAGAGAAATTCTGGTTTCTGGAGTCCAGGTAAGCATTCTGTCCAAGAGGCTTAGGGCACAGAAACTGGATTTCTGAAAAATAGAACCCAGAATTACCCTTGAATCCTCTGGAACAGTCTGAGCAAAGACCACAGTGGGGTGATTTTGAAGAAGTTCTCGCTCATATTCAGTAGGAGGAGCCAGGAAGAGATAGAGACTAGGCAAGTCTTGCAGGGTGAGGCCATTTTGTCTTGCAAGTAGCTCAGCAAAAATACATCCCACAGCCCAGATATCTGAAGCCATCGAGTAGTTTGAAGGCTCCACAAGGACTTCTGGGGCTCTGAGTTGAGACCTGAAGGCAGAAATTGAGTACAAATTCGACTCATTCTCCTTCTCAATACCGCGAGCCAAGTGGAAACCACTTATCTTAACCTCACAGTTTTCATTGAGAAGGATATTTTTGAGTCTCAGGTCTCTGTGGATGACCCCAGTTGAATGGATATATTTCAGTCCTCTAAGAATTTGGTACATGAAATATTTAATGTGATCTTCTTCGAGCTGATTTTGCCATAGATATTGCTCCAAGTCAGAATTCATAGGCTGAAGAGAGCAAAATACTTTGTTCACCTCATGAATATTCTTGGGGATCATCACCTTTTTGATTGATTGGACGTTCTCATGCTTGAAGAACTTCATCAACTTTATCTCTCTTAAAATCTTGTCACGGTTCTCCACTGAGAAAGCGTTATCATAGCACCTTAATGCTACCTTCCTCTCCGTTAGCTTAGCTACACCATCATAGTCTGTGTAGTAGTCAGACTTTCTTATCACATCATTAACTTCAAAACGGGCCCTTATGTAAGAAGGGTATAAATCCGTTTGCTCCCCGATGGTATCTGTTTGGCTTCTTTCTTGACTTAGAGGACTAAGAGACCTCTTCCTTTCATCGAGGAAGCTGAGGGACCTGTCGAATAGACGAGTTGGGGTTCTCTCTCCGATATCAGTTGAGATTGCAGATGATTCTAAGAAACTGTTGACTCTTTCAATGACTTTGAGGACTTCATAGTTCTTTTTGAGTTGGTTGACTGAGTCTACATGAGTAATTTTCCTGCAGACGGAACAAACAATTTTATTGGCTCTATTCATCTTGAACTGGATGCTGAGACAGACCGAACAGAAACAATGGCCACATTCCTTGAGAATCAATGGAACACGGACCGATGGATCGTATCCGTGAAGGCAAATGTCACAAGGGAAGTCTGGCTGGTCCTTCATGAAATTTAATTTAATTAAATATTACAGATAGTATCAGGAATTAGTCCGGTTCTAATGAAATGAACTCCAACTTTTTATTAACTGTATTTTCAGCACAATTAAGGCAATTGGCGTCATCAGAGGTTATCAGCTAGATTCCTCAACTAATTTTGGCATCTAATTAATATTAAAATCTTAAGGAATGCTTTTCAAGTGAAGTCTGCCACTGTTCCAGATAGTCTGAGCTAGAAGTTGAAATTTCTCACAGAAGCCAAAAAAGAATATAAGAGATAGGATATGGAATTGAATAGTTATGGAAGGGATGATTGTAGCTTCTTAGTGAGAAGTATTTACTTGTCTAGTTCAATTCCTAGACTAGTGTCATATAACTTAAAGGATCGATATACAGGAAACTTTTGATAGGCTCTTCAGATCTATTTTTAGCAATTTGGTGGTGAATTCTAAAATTAGATTTATTATGAGTAAAAAACGTGAGATATTTGTTTAGAAGCACACTAACTAGGAAAAGTAGTAGCATCATAATGATAGAATAGTTGGCTAGGTAACATGAAAATACTCATAAAATACAAACTCTAAGTATTAGAAGTGATAAGCTTCACTTTGGACTTGCTCAATTAGTTCCTTCAGTTCATGGTTTTTCTTCTCAATAGGCTTGGCTTTGAGGGCTATGGCATACTCATCAATAGAATAATCTTTGCCATAGCAACTAGCTAGATAATCCTCAAAGTTATATAGGTGAGGCTTCTGTCTAACAAGTCTTCGTTGAAGCTCATCAAATGTCTTATTCAACTTATTGTACATTTTCTCGACCCTTTTTGGTGCCTTAGGGTCTTTTAATTCCTGAAAAGTACTCATAACGTCATCTTTTAGACGAGAAAATTCATAATTTAGTTTCTCTATAGCCCTATTCTTTTTAATAGGTTGCAGATTTATCTCAAAACTCGAGTTGCCTTTGCTATTTTGGTTCCCAAGAGGCCTTCTATAGCGGTCAGGGGTGGCCTGTCTGAACCCAATTTTGGTCACTGGAGGGCTTTCCTTTTGCTCTCGGATTAATGGGAGCTTGTTGGATGCAGACTGGTTACGAGGACGTGTGGGAGTAGGTGTGGCATTCTTTTTAGGGGTGGTTGTAGATTGTATTTGATAGCCTGTGGTTTTCTTATTCTCATATTTCTGTCTTTCCAAAGGATTCTTAAACTTTTGGTACATGTACAGATATTTTATCGCATCATTAGCTCCATATTCCGCTGGAATCTCATAAATATCAAGTCCTTTGCTTAGTGACTTTTTAAGGGTATCATCAAAGTGGGATGAGGAGCCTTTCCTGTCAGATGACTTATCAAATTTATGAGATGGTGTCATTCCGTCAAGATCAGCCCTTGGAGAGGCACTACTCTTCAGACGAGGGGTCTTTGGAGAGGGACTATCCTGTAAACGAGGAGTCCTTGGAGTTAATAGCCCTAAATTCTTTTGGTTGGGGGTGGTATTTGAATCTTCTGTAGGCATGACATCTTCTTTAGTCTGTTCTTCTAGGGGAGGAAGTTTGTCAGGACTCTCATCTATTACTTTTATAGTAGGACTTTGTTCCTCTATGTTATCCACAGACTGTTTTCTCTTGGTTGGGCTCGTAAATGTCCCTCTTACTGTGCCAGTGTCAATACGACTTGTCACATCATCGTATTTTGACTTTTTCTTGAATATGTCTAGTTTAATTTTAAGGAGTTTGGCAGCTTGTTCTGCATAAATACTATTATTCAGATATTCGTCTGCTTCGTAAACTGTTGGGATATCATCAACTTCTTTTCCATGTAGTGGTTTGTCTCTAAAGACAAATTTTCCAAGCTCATCAGTTCTATATTTTGTGAGAAACTTCCTGCTGATTCGTTTAAGTACTTCTGGCTTATCTGGAGGTGGCTTGGCCTTCTTTCGTGAATTCATTTTTTCTTTAAAAGGGCTTGGATTTCCTCTACCTTTATTCAGACCTCGCTCGAAATCGTAAAAGGATTCAACATGAGACTCTTTGCCATAATCTCTCAGATGATCGTAGAAAGGATGAGAACCATCGTCAGCACCCAAAGTGAAAAGGCGTTGTGTTGACATCAGCAATAAAAATTAAAACTCTATTTATGATTTTATGGAAAAGGAAGGTGAAGATATCTATGAAATCCTCTCCCTCCTAAGTTGTGAAGGCACTGAGAATAGTACACTTTAAAGTCCTGGGTTAACTATTAGGGATTATGGCCGGTCTAGAAAATATGACTGGGAAATGGGATAGATCAACAGATTCTTTTCATCTTATTAAAAGATTTTTCCCAGATAATGTGATCGCCAAGCTGGTTCTCAGTCAGATAGAGAATATTGATGGAGGTCTTGATAGAAATAGGATTTTGAATATTTTTGGGAGTTTGTGCTTGAGGGAGAAGGCCACCGAAAATGATAAGAATATCACTCACACTTTGAACCAGATAATTATTGAAGAGCTTAAGAGAATTAAAGAGGACAAAGAACACCCTGCAATAGTAAATTTAAAACTGATGTATCCAATCGATCTCACAAATACTGCCAATATAATATTGATGATATATTCAAGACTCAATAGAACTGTGCTTAAAAGTTACTTTAGTCCTGAGGAGCATGTGGAAATAGTTGAGTGTATCAGGGAAATATTCTTTGATATTGTGACGCTTACTGATGATATTAGCAAAGAAAAATTGAAGAGAATCAATTTTATAATTGGGACTAGTCCCGCAAAAAAGGTGATTGAATATTTTCTTGGATTTTTGCTGGAAATCGAAGACATCGAGGCGATTCATTTTCCTCAGGAAAACGAATATGCAGCGTTTTTATTTCTTGAAGTACGGCAATTTTGAATTTCTTTTAGAAGTTTAGGATGCTAATACAAATAAATTATCCAAACCAGAGACCATTAAATATGTTAGCTCTTTAGAAGGACTTGACATTGGAAAAGAGGTGGTTTTCATCTTTCAGCATGGCTTACACAAAGAAATAAAAGAAGCTTTGCAGTTGAAGTAAGACATGGTTGAATAGTTATAAATGAATAGAGGATTTATTGTCCTGGATGCAATTGGAGAGAAGAAGGTTAAAAAACTGAGGAAAAGAATCCAGCTGAGGCCTCTTAGGACTGTGAGTTCCCTAACAGATATAACAATAGACGATATTGACTTTGTGAGAATCCAGCCTAAGTAATTTTCATTTTGTAAAATTAACAGAAAGAAAAATCAATGGAAAACACCATATTCTTATCAAGCCTCTTGAGAACATCCTTTCATCAATTAATGTCTATATCAGGTTTGATGATAGAGTCATACAGGAACAAATCGAGCTATTAGTCAAGCGTTCTTTAGCTGTATCATTATTTAGAGTTATCTAATCTATATAGGATCTGATTGATTGTTTTGGGGACGCTCAAGTCACTCTAGGATTCAATCATTTTGAGCTTAGACTCTTAATACACCTCTGCAGACTTCTGAAGGATCAGAATCATAAGCTCAAGAAAGCTTTTGTAGAGATAATCTTGCCTATTTTTTCACCCTCTTTCCCTTTAGAGTCCTGGGAAGAAGACCTTCCTGAGACTCTGAGTGAACAATCCAAAACGTTTTTGAGGAAAATCCAAGATTTGAGATTTTATAAGAGTGTCTCTGGACTAGAAGACTTGACTCAGGCCTCAGAGGAAGTGGGATCTAATTTGGATTTTCTTCTTTTCTGTAAAGGAAAAGTTGTTGATTTGAGATCAGCAATGAGACCACTGGTCAATGATATCAAGGAAGTTTCTGATATTTTTTCTCAAATAAAGGAGGGCAAGCTTAAAGAGGGAAAGATATTTTCAAGGGAGATATCACTTTTAAACCTACATTTGGGCGAAAGTCTTGTATCAGAGTATTATTATGCCTTTGTATTGTTTGATTTCTGTACGAGGTTACGCGTTATCGTGTCCGACTGAATAATTCGCATACTTAGCTAAAAATTAAACTTTATTAACAATATAACGAGTTAACATTCCAAATATGTTTTGCTGCTGTTCTACGACACATAAGTCCACAGAGGCTGAAATTATAGCTCCCTTTACCATAGAAAAGGAACCTGAAGAGGGCAAAATTGTCAAGGTTGGAGATCCTGGAGAGAAGCTAGTAATAAGTTTGGTAAAATTTTTGCAACTTATCCTAACATCCAGGAAAAAAGCCAACAAACAAGCCAATCGACGACCTCGGGGTCAGGCTCACTACTAGGACTTCATAATCTATTCAAAAGTAATAATCAAGCCGCTATAAATACTAAAACCGCATTTGCGAAAACAACAAGCTCCTTGACTCCTGAAACCCAGCAAGTATATTCCAAAACCTACTTCAATAACCTTCCCTTAGAGTCCTACTTTCAACATCCTCATTGGCGAACAGAATCTCGTGAATAATAACTTAACTCCATTTACCAGAAGCGAAATCCCCAGCCGTGATGAGAGGGTGCTAGACAGATCACAAAATGAGTCAGGGTTTGTGCCTGCTAGAATGGGCCCAGCCTCAGGAGGGTCTTTTGACCTTAACTTAGTGAAGACCACCGAGAATGGAAAGAAAGCAATTCCTGATTCCAATAGTAATGCTGGTGCTATGGACTCTTCTAGGAAGGATGTCCTTGATAGTGCTAGATCTGAAGCCTCAGGGCATATGCATAATAATATCATGTCTTTGAAGGATATGTATAAGGATATATTTGAAAATCATTCTAATAATGCTACCAATACTAATGACTCTAAGACTAGATCTGTCTCCGCAGACTTAAGAAACTTCCAGATGGGTATCAATCCCTATGAAGAAGCAAGCTTTAAGAGGACAGGATTGTCCAATTTCAGTAGTATAGCTAGCACTGGCACTAAAGATAACAGTTCTTTCACGAATAGCATATTCGACCCCTTGAAAGGGCTTCCCAATTATACCTCTCAATATTCTCAGTCCATTGTGAACCCAGGAATCAATGCAGGCACTCCAGCCTTTGGAAACCATTATACTACACCAAACTCAGGCATTAATGGACTTAGTAATATTTATGGAGCATCTAACAATAATGTAACTAATACAGGTGGGACCAATGGCATAAATAACTACAATCACCTGTTACCCAACAATAACAACAATAACATCTACGCCTACTTGAATATTACTCAACCAGGACAAACCCAGACCTATGTAAGTCCTAATGGGGAAATTGACAACAGAATATTTGCCACCTTTGGTACTCCACCCAATGGGGAAAATCCACTCAAAATTGATTCTAGAAATGACTCAGCTGAGCGTTCTCCAATTTCCCAAAGAGGATCTAATAAAAGTGTTAAATTTGAAGATGATAGCAAAAATGTCTCAGCAAATGGAACACCTAGAAAGGACTACTGGAAGAAAATCACAGATTTAGGTACCCCTGATATCCCTGAATCCAACAATGAAGAAGACACACCCCATGGGTCAGGTAATAAATTCAAGCTTATCGGAGACTCAGCTGGCAAGAAAGGTATATTGTATATCTTTACGAATTGAATCTTTAGTCATAACCATCAATTATAAAGACTCGTCCACAAAAGGAAAGCTCTATACAAACCACAATCTCGTTGATATCAATCAGCTTATTTCCCCTGATGTCAGAAAAATGGTCTTTGATAATCCAGGTAATTCCATAAAAATTTTAATAAGTATTTAGAACTTGTTATTTTGGAAGGAGAGCTCATGAAATACCATCCAGGTGTCCAGATTTCCTATGTCAAGAGATGGATCAAATTGACTTCAAGAGAATTTAAGTAATAGTCTCTTTAAAATCTATTCACACATTAGATATTACAAGAGCAGGTGGAGTGCAAACTGCTGGGATGAGAAACCTTTGTTTACTTGTCCTATTGAAGAGATGAGAGCTGCATTCAGAGTCAACATGAAATTACCAAAGGGAGTCAAGCTGGATGGAGTTACTACGAACGGATATGGAAAGAAACAACCCAAAATCTATCATTTCGAAATCTTTACTAATAACAACATGATTCCCTACGACGATGAGAATGCAGAGACCAGAAATGTTGTTCATCATGATACTCTGTCTGGACTGGACACCTCAAAGAACCAGACCAGTATATTCAGTACCAATCTTTCTCAAATTCAAGTCATGAACGTTCAAGAAGTACAATTAAAATATCTTGTTGTAAATTGAATAGAAACACCTGATGCCTTCCCCAGCCAGGGTCAAGAACGAGAAATATTCATATGCAGGAAACTTTGCCAGAAAACTTAATGAGTCTCAAGATCAAAGCCATCTCTTAAATGAGTCTATGCTTAACGCTAGGAGCCTAGCAAACAAAGGAGATTTCTCCACAAGAAGTATAGATATTTTCTCATAATTTACATGTCTAGCTGTTTACAGCCAACTTGAAGCCAAGGCTAACCAGCTTAAGAAGTCCTTTGAAGAGAGATTAACAGAAAAATCCAAGAAGCCTAGAGACTCAGTAAGATCTAGTAAGGATGGAGCCGTGTACAATTTCGTTAAGAACATTGAAGGTATGAATATATATATTCTTGTTTTAAGTGTTTAGATTTGACTTCATGGTCTGGAAGAGAAAAGGAATGGTATTATTCTGAGAAGAGGTTGTTGTTCTGCACATATAGTCTTCAAGAAAGAGAGGTCTGGCTTGCTATATTGAGCTGGCTGATTGAGGAAAATAATTCTTAATAAATTTTTTGTAATGTAGACGATTATGCGTACATAATGTACTTTAACTGTTTATAAAATCTTATTGTTACACTGATCACTGAGATAATTTGGAGAACTGAAATTATCAATTGAAAAAATGTCAACGGAAGATTATGTTAGCTGTAAACAGATAACAAAAAGTGTGGTTTATTACAAAATGGAAAAGTAAACAACAAAACCCGAAAATAGATTAGAGCTAATAATCGATGTCATTGGAATAATTTAATTCAAAAACAGAGATACTTATTCCATCTCTGGGCCTTAACTCATTAGCTCCATGTAGTCCTTATATAATAAATGATAGCAGGCAGTTGCATGGTTGCAACTGTTCAAGTTCACTGACTTAATTACGTATTCTCTAGGATATCCTAGTTCCTCAATCTTCCTCACGATACTCTCCACAATCTGGACAGTATTTCCCTGGTCCATAGAGAATGACTTTCCATTATAACTTCTCTCCATAGTCTCACCTTCTGGGAATTTATCATCATCTCTAGCAGCATCTCTGAGCCATGGGTGGTTGGGAATATCATCAATACTTATTCTATGATAAGGATTCAATTTCAACATTCTGTAGATCAAGTCTTTGACTTCTACAGAGAGGTAATCAGGGAAGGTGTACTCCCCGGACAGGATAGCGTCATGCAATTCTTCGAGATTATTTGCCTTGAAAGGAACAGTTCCAGTCACCATTGCATATAATAAGACTCCCATGCTCCAAATGTCAGCATAGCAGCCTTCATACCCTTCATCCTTGATAATTTCGGGGGCTATATAGGCAGGAGTTCCACATTGTTCATTAATGATTTGGCCCTTTTTGATGAATCTACTAACACCAAAGTCACAGATCTTGACAACCATGTGCTCATCCAGTAGGATGTTATCAAGCTTGACATCTCTGTGGAGGATAAGACTGTGATGGCAGTACCTAATTCCTGCAACGATCTGATAGAAAATTTTCTTAGCTTCTTCCTCAGTCATTCTTCCCTTTCTCTTCACAAGTCCGAGCAAATCGCCCCTAGAGGCGTTTTCAAGAACCATGAATAAGTACTTCTTATTCTCAAAGACCTCCAATAGTTTCACTATGTTCTTGTGGTTGGTCTTTCTCAGGATTAAAACCTCCTGGAAGACCTTTCTCTTTGAGGCCTCGTCTTTCATGCAGGCTTTCTCAATAGTCTTGATAGCCACATGTTTTCCTGTGAGCAAGTGGACCCCCAAGTAGACCTTTCCAAAGGCTCCCTTGCCAATCATTTTAATCAATCTATAGTAGTCCAAGGTAGTAGGAGGACCAGTTCCCTTAACTCTAAAGCTATCCTTAATGATCTTTATGAGTCTGTCTCTGAGAAGCTCATCATCTTCAGCCTCATCTTGCTCGACAACAACCTGAGAGACTGAGGCAGCTCTTGATTTGATCTCTTGTGCAGTTACATTAGTCTCCTTTTCCTTAGAACGGTCACGTTCGCGTTCACGTTTACTGGCTTCTTCTCTTTCCCTTTGTACTCTCTCTCTTTCTTTCGGGATAATCAGGCTAACATTTCCACTGTTAGGTTCTGAGACATTAGGGGTTAGCATATTCTCTTTGTTGAGCTTATTAGCGTTAATGGGCAGGTTAAGACCCTTGATAAGCATGTCAAGAGGATTGGCAGCATTAACAGACTTAGATCCCTTTTTGTGAGAAGGTCTGTTTTGAGGTTCTCTGTTTTCCTCGATTCTGATTTTGGAAACATCAGTAGTTATATTGTTGCCTAAGAGGTTACAAAGGAAATAGATAAAATTACTGGTATCTCTAGGCTCGTCACCTGTGGATTTTCTGTGGTCAAGGATTGGGGATGCGCCTGGCTTGAGGTAAAGTCCTTGGCCATAGCTGAAGATATTAGGTTGGGATGATCCTCTAACTGGTTCAAAGATGGGAGAAGCATTGCTCTCACGTCTCATGTTGAGGTCATAGGGAGATGTGGACCTGTGATTCTTAGGGGATTCCTGCTTGAAGAAGCTAGGAGCTTTCTGGTCCTTGGGCTGTGGTCCAACAGGATAGAAACTGCTATTCTTTCTTTCTGAGATGATACTGTACTGGCTGTTTTGGAGTTTTTCTGCTATAAGGGATCTTTGGATGGCTTCTTCTACAATGTGTTTGGTGCTTGAGTCGACGATCTTGGCGAGTTTCTTTGAGGAAGATCTTTGGTGACCTTTCTCTTTGGAGACAAGATTGTAAACAGGCTCTTTGCTGTTATTTCCCTGGGTTCTTGGGCTTACTTCCCTTGAAAATTGAAGTTTTGAGTTTTTGTTGTAGGAGGGAGATTCAGCACGACTTTCCTCATATACATGATTTAAATATGGCTTGATTGTCTTTTCACTTTCAACAATATCGACAGCCACTCTGGGACTGCCAATATTCCTGAATTGCTTTTCTTGACTGTGAGATCTGCTAGGGACTTTATCTGCATTATTGGAGCTTGTGTTGATTGTGATTTTCTTACTGTCAATAGCTATTTCGGATTTGTTTAGGTACTTTCCAACCTTTTTGTAGACAGATTGCAAGGCAGCATTATTGAGGATTTTCTTATGAAGGTCTTCAAAGTTGCGTGGAGATTCTTTTCTCTTGATGTCAACAGCACTTATGTTGTTCTGAGGCCTACGAAGACTCTTGTCTACAATTATGCTAGCACTCTTGTTATGCTGGGAATGTGATTTGTCCCGGGCTGAATACTTATCCATAGCAGAGATTTTTTGGAAATTATTCTTCAGTTGCTCTCGAATTTTACTCATTATTTCCTCTTCCTCAGCTAGGTAGTTCTTGCCCTTTAGGAGACTACTAGAGCTAGGCTGGGGGTGGGGCTGATTTTCTCGTTGACTGAGATCTCTCTGTGTGTTCTTTTGAGATTTGTCGCCTGGGACTGGAGAATTATATTTAGAAGGAGGATGCTTAATGTTGGAGTCGCTTTCCTTAGTCTTGAGATTAGGTTGGGTGAATTGTGTAGAGGCAGGCCTGTGGGATGTTTGGGGTCGATGAGTCATATTTTCATTTAATATACTCGTAATAT
>Ga0065720_1004121_pt1 | contig 16300 bp, 15 predicted proteins | sample Thericmetagenome_FD_59107 | JGI IMG/M metagenome (GOLD analysis project Ga0065720, IMG submission 59107) | Thermophilic microbial communities from the Joint Bioenergy Institute, California, USA of rice/straw/compost enrichment - eDNA_2 v2... | ecosystem: Engineered > Solid waste > Grass >... | reverse complement strand
GGCAGCTCGTGTCGGAGACGTCGGCGGTCGCGCCGATGCGGGGTGACGATCCCGTGCTCGACCAGTACCTGCGGTACCTGGCGGTGGGGTCCGACGCCGTCGCCGGCGCGGTCGCCCGGATCCGTCCGGCACGCCACGTTCGCCGACGGCGGTGCGAGGCCACCGAGCGCATCGTCGAGCAGGACGAGGCCGGTCGCACCTACGTGCACGAGTTCCTCTCCGGCCCGCTGCCGCTGGAGGAGTACCGCTCCCGCATCTACGTGCGCGAGCACGCCGACGGCTGAGAGGTCGTCCGGACCGCCGAGTCCGTCTTCGGCTCGGCCGAGAACGACGAGCAGCCGCGCGCCGCCGTCAGCGGCATCCGCCGCTCGCCCTCGACTCCCTCGCCACGGTGCTGGGCGAGGGGAGCTGACTCGTTCCTACGGGGACGTCGGTCCGACGAGAGCCTGCGGTCGCTCCCGGCGTGACCACCGGCGGCGCGCGAGCCGCCCATCGCGCGCCACCGGTGTCGTCCTGTCGAGCGACGACCGATGTCGCTGCGGCTCCGGTCGCCTGCCGAAAGGCGCAACTCACGAGAGGGTTCGTAGGTCGAACGGTCGCACGTGGGCAGGCGTCGGCAAGGTGCGCCGTGATGTTCGCCTCCCACGGCGCACGGGTGTCGCAACGGGGCTAACGCGACGATCTCGAACGCCGACAACGTGATCGCGTGGGCGTAGCCGAGAGCCGGGTTCGACGCACGTGGGTCGTCACTCGTCGGAGTGTCACGATCACGCACCGTCGAGGCATTGGCTAGTGTCCGCAACGGGTACGCGATCGTGCTGGGGGAGTACGAGTGGCAGTCGACGAGATCTCCGACGAGCAGGTGGAGCAGTTGTACAAGGTGTTCCTCCAGTTCACGGAGTCGATGACTCCACACGACGCGGTGAAGAACCTTCGCCTGTTCGGGGCCGATGCGGCGGTCATCGACCGGGTACGCGAGAGGCACGAGGCCGAGTGCATCCGCATCCGGGAGCTCGACGAGCCACCTTCTGTCTACCTGCACGGTCGGCAGACCTGGTACACGGGCCCGGACATGGCCAAGGACAAGAACTGGCCCGCGCTGGTCGAGGCCATGCGCCGGAAGAATTTCGGCGAGAGGAACATCGCCTCGGTCGACGAGTCGTCGACGAAGATCGTCGCCCTGCTCGACCACCCGAAGCAGGAGGAGTTCCGGACGAAGGGCCTGGTGGTCGGGTTCGTGCAGTCCGGGAAGACCACGAACTTCACCGCGGTGATGGCCAAGGCGGCCGACCGCGGCTACAAGCTGTTCATCGTCCTGTCCGGCATCCACAACTCGCTTCGGACGCAGACCCAGAAGCGCTTGGTCACGGATCTCGTCGACGCCAACCCGGGCCTGTGGCACCAGGTCACGAGCGAGAAGCAGGACTTCGTCCCGCCGCCGAACCCGAAGGCGTTCTTCGCGTCCAAGGGGCAGCACCTGTTGTTGGTCGTCAAGAAGAACGCGGTCGTGCTGCGCAAGCTGAGCAAGTGGCTCGGCTCGGCCGGCGAGTTCCTCGACAAGTGCCCCACGTTGATCATCGACGACGAGGCCGACCAGTCCACGGTCGCCACGGCGAAGATCAACCCGTTGCTCAACGAGCTTCTGAACAGGTTTCCCCAGGTCGCGTACGTCGGCTACACCGCGACTCCGTTCGCGAACCTCCTCATCGACCCGTCGGTCGACGAGGACTTCTATCCCCGCGACTTCATCGTCAACCTGCCCCAGCCCGAGGGCTACCACGGCACCGAGGTGTTGTTCGGGCGCAACCTGCTCGACGGCGAGGACCCGGAGGATCTCCCGGGCGGCTGGGACATGATCCGGCGGGTTCCCGATGCGGAGGAGAAGGAGCTCAAGCCCGCGAACAAGAAGGAGGCCGCCCACTTCCGGCCCGCGCTCACCCCGGCGCTGCGTGCGGCGGTCGAGTGGTTCTGGCTCGCGACCGCGGCGCGGCGGGTCCGCGGCGGCGGTAACCCGCACTCCACGATGCTCGTGCACACGACCACCGAGACGTTCGTGCACGAAGCGTTCAAGGAGCCAATGCTGGGCCTTCGCTCGCTCACGCTCCGCAAGCTCGACGACGGCGACACCGCTCTGCTCGATCGGTTGCGGGCGACCTGGGACGAGGAGACCGCGCGGGTACGCGCGGAGGACTTCGGCGAGAAGAAGGTGCCGTTCGACGACCTCCTCGGCGAGCTGCGCGGGGTCGTCCGGGACACCCGGGTGGTCATCGACAACTACCGCAGCTCCGACCGCCTGAACTACGACGCGGGGCCGGTCACCGCGATCGCGGTCGGTGGGAACACCCTCTCCCGGGGCCTGACGCTCGAGGGCCTGGTGTCGAGCCTGTTCGTCCGCGCCGTCTCCGCCTACGACACGTTGCTGCAGATGGGGCGCTGGTTCGGGTACCGGAACCGGTACGGGGATCTCCCGCGGATCTGGATGACCGACGAACTGACGGACTGGTTCAAGCACCTGGCCACGGTCGAGGCGGAGATGCGGCTGGACATCAACCGCTACATGACCTCGAACGAGACACCGCTGACCTTCGCAGTGCGGCTGCGTTCCCACCCGAAGATGAGCATCACCTCGAAGGCCAAGATGACCAGCGCGGTGCTGGCGCACGCGGCGTACGGCGGACAGCTGGTCGAGTCGCGGTTCTTCGACGTCTCGGAGGCCGGCCGGGACCGTCTGGAACGGAACGCCGCAGCAGCGCGCGCGTTGGTGGCGGCCGCGGCGAGGGACGGCGAACGGGCTACGCCGCGGGAGCAGACCGCGCTGTTCACCGACGTCCCCTACACCGACGTGGTGGACTTCCTCAGCGGCTACGAATTCCACGAGGACTCGTCCGACGGTGACCGGGACCGCCTCATCGGCTACATCACGAAACGGGTGAAGGCCGGGGCCCTCCAGCGCTGGAGCGTGGCCGTGATCGGCAATGGCCGGAACGAGACCGAGGTGTGCGATCTCGGGTCCGGGGTCGCCGTTCGGATGGTCAAACGTGCCCGACTCGGCCAGAAGGACGAACCGCTCGGCCCCGTCGCGGACATCAAGACCTTGAGCAGCCGCCGCGACGAGGCCATCGATCTCCGGCTCGACGGTCCGCTCCCGGTCAAGCGCGACGACATCCTGAAACTGCGCCAGGACCAGCGCCCCGATCAGGGTCTCCTGCTCGTCTATCCGATCGAACCCGAGTCCGACACCGGGGACAAGCTGGGCCGTCGTCCTCTCGACGCCCCGACGGACGACGTCGTGATCGGCGTGTCCATCCTCTTCCCGAACCCCCGGCAGGGGAGCAAGGACTCCGACGTCGAGTACTGGAGCGCCGACCTGTCCAACGTCGAGGTCGAGGTCGAGGACTACTCCGTCCTGGAGCAGGACGACGAGGTGGCATGACGACCGTCGACGGCAGCCTGCTCCAGAGCCTCTGGGCCGCGGTGGCCGCCCAACCTGCGACGACGGCGTTCCGCACCACGGAGGTGGGCGTCGAGTGCGCTCGCGGTCCGCTGCTCGCGGCGGTCGACCGCTCCGATCGCCGGGCGTTGCTCGTTCCGATCCTCGCCAAGCAGACGCTGGTGGAGGAGCTCGACGGGCGGGCCGTCGTGCTGCGCAGGAGGGCGCTGGAGGACGAGGACAGCTACCGGACGTACGCGTGCCTGGAGCTGGTCGACCCCGTCCAGGAGGACCTGTTCACCGCGCTGTGCGTCGAGGTGGTCGACCGGGTCGCGGCGATGCCGGACCGGGCCGTCGCCGCGCTGAAGAAGGTGCTGGCCGACTGGAAGGCCCTGCTCGCAGGTGCGCGTGAGGCGCTGTCGCCGTCCGCCCTCGCGGGCCTGTTCGGCGAGCTGTGGGTGTTGCGCGAACTGCTCCGCCACGACCCCGGCGCCGTCGCCCACTGGACCGGTCCGGAGCGGACCGCGCAGGACTTCCACCGCGGTGTCGACGCGATCGAGGTCAAGACGAGCGTGGCCGCCGAGGGCCGGAAGGCGCGGATCAACGGCAGCGAACAGCTCGAGCTGGTGACGCCCGGCAGGCTCGTGCTCAGATGGTTCCGGCTCGGCACCGACGCCGGAGTCTCGGTGCCCGAACTCGTCGACGAGATCCACGACATGACGGACGATCCGCCGAGGTTCCGAAAGCTGCTCCTCGACTACGGCTACCAGGTGCGGGAGCGGGAGATCTACGCACGCCGCCGCTTCGAGGTCCTGGAGCACTCCGCCTACGAGGTCGGCCCGGGCTTCCCGCGGATCGTCCGCGCCAGCTTCGCGGGGGGAGCCGTCCCCCCGGGGGTGACGGAGGTCGACTACGTGATCGACCTGGACAGCGAGGCCGCCGCTGCGTGCCGGCTCGACGAGACCGCGCTCGCCGAGTTCATGGAGCGGAGATGACGACGCCGCGGTGGTGGTCGCAGCCCTTCCCGCCGACCGGGACGATCACCTCGGAGGGCATCCGCAACCAGCTCGGACGCCCACCGGTCGATCCGCTGACGGTGTTCGTACGGGAGACCGCGCAGAACTCGTGGGACGCGCGGCTGCCCGGGATCCCCACGACCTACCGCCTCGAACTGACGACCGTCGCGCCGTCGCACCGGCCGGCGTGGGAACGGCTGCTGACCCCACCCGCGCAGACTCAGCCCCATCTCCACGTCGGAAAGGTGGTGCGGACCCCGAACCTGCGGCTGCTCTCGGTCGTGGACCGGGGCACCAAGGGGCTCGGCGGACCGACCCGGGCCGACGAGCTCGCCGTGGACCGCCGGGACTGGGTCTCGTTCGTGCTGAACGTCGGCGAGAAGCGCGACACGTTCCAGGGCGGTGGCACCTACGGCTACGGCAAGGCCGTTCTCTACCGGCTCTCGCGGGTCGGCACGATCCTCGTGTACACGCGTACCGAGGTTCCCGATCAGGGGCTGACCTCCCGGCTCATCGGGATCGCGCTCGGGGAGTCCTACGACGGACGGCAGCCCGGGGACCCGGAGGCCCGGCCCTACACCGGCAGGCACTGGTGGGGCGACGTCCAGGGCGACCACGTCGAGCCGCTGGTCGGCGCCGAGGCCGACACCGTCGCGCGCATGCTCGGGCTGCGCCCCTTCGCCGCCCACGAATCGGGGACGACGCTGACGGTGCTCGATCCCGATCTCGACGAGTTCGAGGACGTCGACGAAGCGGCGAGGCACCTGGCCGACACCATCGCGTGGCAGCTGTGGCCGATCATGCTTCCGGAGCGGGGCGACCAGCGGCTGGTGCCGGAGGTCGTCGCCGGTGGTCGGACCTACGAGGTGCCCGATCCGGCCACGACCTACCCGCTCCGCATGTTCGTCACGGCGTACCGCCGCCTCCGTACCGACGAGGCGATCACGCTGGAGTGCGGGAACCCGCGCAAGGTCCTCGGCCGGTTCGCGCTCGAACGGGCCGTGGTGGTCCCGATGACCGCCGATGCGGTCACCCGGGCCGCGGAGTACGCCGGGGTCGCGGGCGATCCGCACCACGTCTGCCTGATGCGATCCCCGGAACTGGTGGTCCGCTACCACGAGGGACCCGAACCGGAGTCGGCGCACAAGGCCTACGCCGGGGTGTTCCGGGCCGACGACGAACTCGACGACGTCTACGCCGCAGCGGAGCCGCCCACGCACGACCACTGGGTGCACGAGCAGCTCACCGGTCACGCCAGGACGTTCGTCCGCGTCACGTTCACGAGGCTGCGCGAACAGCTGGCCGGCTTCCGAGCCGCGGCCTCGTCGACGGTCGCCACGTCGAGCGGTGTCCCGCTGGGGGCGGCGAGCAACTTCCTCGGCGGCCTCGTGGCGGCGGCGTTCGCGGAGCCCGGGGACTCGGAGGCCGGCTCGGCCGGGGGTGGGCGCGGAGGCGGCGGCTTCGGGGGAGGCGGATACGGAGGCGGAGGCCGAGCGGCTCGACCGTCGCCGCATCCGCGGGAGCGGGTCCGGGTGGCTCCGCAGGGCGAGCCGCGGGTCGAGGACAGGGACGGGGCGGTCGTCGTGGTGCAGCGCTATGCGATCAGCGGCCCGGGGCCGGTTCGACTCGACGCCCGCCTCGCCGTCGCGACTTGGGAGGGCCGGGAGGAGGAGGCGCCCGCCGGAGCGCCTCGGCCGACGGTCCGGTACTGGGTGACCCCGAGCGGCGAGCGGCCGGGGGACACCTGCGTCGTGGAGAGTCCGAGTGAGGTGGAGCTGGTCGTCGATCCCGTGCCGGACACCGTGACCGACATCGGGGTGGTCGGGACGACGGTCGCGGGGGACGACGCGGCATGAGCCGGGCCTTCCCGTTCATCCGGCCGCCCCGCGACGTCGTGCGCGTCGGTCCGTGGTCCCGCGCGGTCGCCGACGGCGTCGAGGAGCTACCGCGCGAGCTGCCGGACTGGGACTACGAGACGGTCCTGTCGCTCCGGCGGCCCGTGCAGGTGGACGGTCTCCGGGCCCGGCGGTCGAGCGGCCTTCCCGACGACGCCGAGCTCGACCTCACCGTGCGCTGGGGCTCGTCGACCTGTGCCCTGCGGGGCCGGGCCTGGCGTGCGCCCGTGCCGCCACGGGACGGCGCCGAGATCGGTATCGAGTTCGATCTCGACGGCGACCAGCTCGGCGGCGTCCTAGAACTCGACACCGTGCTGACCCTCCGACGCGCCACCGACGGGGCATCCCCGGCTGCCGCTCGCCGTCCGGGCAGCGTCCTGTGGAACGACCGGTTCTCGGTCCTTCTGCAGGGCGACGCGGTGCTGTTCCCGCTGGCGATCGCCGACTTCCAGGATCTCCCGTATCCCACGGGGGCGGGCTGGTTCCTCGAGATCGGCCACGATCTCGAGGCGGCCGCCCTCGGTTCGATCCTTCTGCTCGCGAACGAGCGCCGGAAGGTGGTGGTCGACGCACTCGCCGCTGCGGGCTCCCCGTCGGAGGCCGACGAGCGGGTCCTGTCCGCCCTGCGGACGGACGTTCAACGCGCTCTGATCGAACACGCCCTGGCCCACGAGGACTTCAGCGACGACGTGGAGTACCCCGGGGGTTCACTCGGTGCTCTCCTCGCCGCGGTCCTGCGCACGACCTTCCCGGCGTTCGGTGTGGAAGGCCTGCGGCGAGAGCGGAACGCCGATCCGATCCTGTTCACCGCTCGCATCCACGATGCGACCGACCTGCTGGCGTCGTCATGACGAGCGTGCTCTACCCCCGGCTGCTCGATCACGCCGCGCGTGAGCTGCACCGGGAATACATGGACTCGACGTTGGAGGAGCTGCAGGGCCGGGCCGCATTCCACCACCGGGCGGCGGTCTTCGCGGCGACCGGGGGCCGTCGGGTGACCGTCGACGAGCTGCAGGACCTGCGGGAGAGGATCGTCAAGGCAGCCGAGTACGCGGGCTACCCGGGCGAGGGTCGGCGGGCGGATCGTGCCAACTTCGACCTCGAGGTCGCGAAGCTGCTCCATCAGCGCTCCGGGCTGGTGGCGGCGGAGGCCGCGGTGCGCTCGATCTGGGCGTTCCTCGCCCTCGTGCTGCTGCCGGACGTCTCCTACTGGCGCTATCCGCGGCCACCCGCCGACCGGGTCATGGGCACGGACATCACCCGCCACGTCTGGGGCCGGCTGTGGTGGCGCGCCCACCTGCTCGCGCTGCCCCGGGAGGCCGACCGCTACCGCCTCCTCGACGTCTTCGGGGAGGCCGCGTTCGACCAGATCTTCGCCCGGCGCCGGTCCCTCGGCGGCAGCCGGGCCCTGGTCCGCGCATTGGCCGAGACGTGGCCGACCATCGACCGCGGCGGGGTGAACGATCGCCAGCTGCTCCGCGACGTGCTCAAGCGCCTCCTGCGCACGAGCGCGGTGGTGGAGTTCGAGGCGCTCGACGACGACGAGCTCCGGCGCCAGGTCGCCGAGGCCGCCGCGGAGTCGGTGGCCGTCCTCGCCGAGAGCGAGCCGCTCGCAGGCCGACGTCACGCTCAGGACGACGCATGACCGCGCACGATCCTCTCGACCGAGTCCACGACCGCGACGGGTTCCTCGTGCTCCCAGAACCGCAGCACGGTCCAGCCGAGCGCGCGCAGGTGCGCGTCGGTCTCGCGGTCCCGCTCGGTGTTCCTCCTGAGCTTCGCCATCCACCATTCGCGGTTCGCCCGCGGGATGCTCGTGTGCTCGGGACAGGAGTGCCAGAAGCAGCCGTCCACGAAGACGGCGACCTTGCGGCCGGGGAACACCATGTCGGCCCGGCGCCGCGGCATCCCGGGGAGCGGCGCGTCCACGCGGTACCGCAATCCTCGCCGGAAGGCCTCTCGACGGACCAACATCTCCGGCTCCGTGTCCCGCCGTCGTGCGCGGCTCATCCGCAACGACACGCCCTCGCTCGACGGAACCGGTCCGACCGTCATCGCTTCGTAGCCTCCGTGCCCCGTTCACCACTGCGCGTCGACACCCTACGAGTGGGCGTCGACACGCCGGCGGGGCGCCCGAGTCCTGTCAGGGGTGAGCCGTAGGTTGTCGACCATGACCCGCCGTTTGTGCTTGGTGGATCTCTTCGCGGGATGTGGCGGACTGACGAGGGGCTTCCTCGACGTCAACCTCGATCCCGACGTGCCCGTGGAGTACCACGTGATCGCCGCGGTCGAGGCCGACCGGACGGCCGCCGCCACGTACGCGGCGAACTTCGGTCGCGACCACGTGTACCCGATCAAGATCGAGGACTGGCACTCCGACGAGATCCCGAGCGCCGACGTCGTCATCGGCGGCCCGCCCTGCCAGGGGTTCTCGAACCTCGGCAGGCGCGACCCGAACGATCCACGCAACGTGCTCTGGCGGGAGTACGCCCGCACGCTCGAACGCATCCGCCCCGGCTACTTCGTGATCGAGAACGTCGCCGCGTTCTTCCGGTCACCCCAGTGGGACCTCCTGCAGGCCGAGGTGGAGAACGGAAAGCTCGGCGAGTACCGGCTCCAGCCGTACGTCCTGAACGCGGCGGAGTTCGGTGTTCCCCAGGTGCGCAAGCGTGCGGTCGTCATCGGCAGGCATCGCGACATGCCGCCGGTTCCCGACCCGGTGGGCGAACTCGCCGGACGCCCGGACCTCTGGGTGACGGTGAGCGAGGCGCTCGCCGACCTGCCCGCCTTCGTGCCACCGGATGCGATCGAGCTGCCGGGTGATCGGTTCGAGTTCGACGGCACCGAGATCCCCGGCGCGTTCAAGACGTCGCAGCTGCACCTGACGCGGACCATGACCGACATATCCCGTCGACGGATCGCCGCCGTCCCGCGCGGCGGGAACCGCTTCGACATCCCCTCGAACCTCTTGCCGAACTGCTGGCGCAACCACAAGACCGGCTCCATGGACGTCATGGGTCGCCTCCACGCGGACAGGCCGTCCGTCACCATCCGCACCGAGTTCCACAAGCCGGAGAAGGGTCGGTACCTGCACCCGACGGAGAACCGCCCCATCACGCACGCCGAGGCCGCGCTGCTGCAGACGTTCCCCCTCGACTTCCAGTGGTGCGGATCCAAGGTCTCCATCGCGCGGCAGATCGGCAACGCCGTGCCCGTCCGCCTCGCCCGGGCGCTCGGCAGTGCGATCGGGCGGATGTACGCCTGAGCGCGCCTCCGGTCCGAAGGGCACGGTCCCGGGGCACCCGTTCGTCACCGCGGTCGGCCCGTGATCGCGATGCCGCGCCTCTGCGACGACGGTCACGTGCGGCGGCTGAGCGCCTGGATGTCCGCCGTGGCGGACATGGTGCGGACGGTGAACGCGGCCGAACCGCTGGAAGATCTCCTCGCCCGCATCGCCGAGCGGGGCGGCGGCTGATCGGGTTCGACCACTGCGCTCGTGCTCGCCGCCGAGGCGGCGACGAACCTCGCGGTGCGCGGTCGGGCGGGCGGGCCCACGTGGAGGCGCTGAGCCACGAGCACACCCTGGTCGTCCACCCCGCGGCCCCGGAGGACGCGCCGGCCACGCGGGTCCACCGGGAGGGCGTGACGCCGCGGGTGTCCAGCCTGCGCACCACCGACCGGTGGGGTCGGCGCGGCGATGGGCGCAGCTGCGGGGGTTCGGTGCACCGGCGCTGGAGAGCGAGCTCACGTCGGCGCGGCGGTAGCCCCCTCCGCCGGCCGACCCGGCCGCCGGCGGCGCGCACCCGTCTCCTCCTCGCGCGCCGCCGGTGTGTCGGTTCTGTCCAAGACCGCCCGCCCGGCCTGCCCTAACGTGCTGTTCCGCAGGACGACCAAGAGGGGAACGGCAGCATGCGCGAGATCGTCTACACCGGCTTCATGTCGCTCGACGGCGTGGTGGATTCCCCGGGCGGTGGGGCCGGTGAGGACCACCGCAGCGCGGGTTGGGTGTTCAAGGACATCGAGTTCCGCCCGGAGGCGTTCGCGCTGAAGTCCGAGGAGCTGGCGGAGACATCGGCGCTGATGTTCGGCAAGCGCAGCTACGCGGCGTTCGCGCCGTACTGGCGCGAGTCGGACGACCACGCGGCGTACAAGGACCTGCCGAAGTACGTCGTCTCCTCGACGATCACCGAGGACGAGGTCCTCGACGGGTGGGGCGAGACGACGATCCTGCGCTCCACCGACGACGTCGCGAAGCTCAGGGAGTCGGACGGCGGAGCGATCTTCATCCACGGCAGCGCCGAGCTGGCCCGCAGGCTCTCCGACGCCGGCTTGATCGACCGCTACCACCTGCTGGTCTTCCCACTGCTGCTCGGGGCGGGCAAGAGCATCTTCAGCGACGCCGACCGGGACAAGCAGATGCTGCGCCTGCGGGAGTCGGCGGGCTACCCGAACGGGATCGTGAAGCTGATCTACGACGTGGTCTGAGGCAGGTCGAGCGCGAGCGCGCCGCCGGTGCCGGAGCGCAGCTCGTTCGCGGTGCGGCCGACGTAGCGGCGCAGCGCGCGGGCCAGGTGCGGCTGGTCGTAGAAGCCCAGCGCCGCGGCGACCTCCGCAGGCGGTTTGCCCGCGGCGATCAGGTGGGCGGCCGCGCGGGCCCGCTCGATCCGGTGCACCGCACCACGGGTCAGGCCGGTCGCCGCGCGGAACCGCCGTTCGAGCGTGCGCTCCGATGCCGGGGGACGGCCGCCGCGCAGCACCTCGGCCACCAGCGGGTCGCGGACGAGCACGCCGTCGCGGACGAGCCGATCGACCAGCGCCTCGGCGTCGTCGGGGCCCGGGATCTCCCAGCGGGAGCCGACCAGCCGGAACGACGTGCGCGTGGTGCCGGGGAGGTCGACTCCGCCGTCGACGAGCGCGGGCACCGGTAGGTCGCGCAGGAACGTGCCGATCGCGAACTCGATGCCGACGAACTGCGCCCACTGCGGTACCGGGGCGTGGCCGGTCGAGGTCTCCGGCCCGGTCACAGCCGCGAACCGGCGACCGTCCTGCTCCCAGAACACCAGGCCCCAGCGGGCGGTCGCCACCGACGTCATCTCGCGCACGTCGTCGCTCGTGGACGTCCACACCACGTCGATCCACGGCGAGTCCGACGCGCGGGTGGTGATCTGCAACCCCATGTCCGGCATTCTCCGCGGGTCACCCGGCGACGTGCGCGGTGTTGTCCACCCAGTGCACGAGCAGGTCGCGCTCGCCGTCGATCCTCAGATCACCCGCGTCGCCGACCGGCAGGCGCCGGGTCAGCACGCGCATGATCGTCGCGGCGGGACCGGAGACGGTGACGTCGGCGTCCGCTCCGCTGCCCGGCCGCCACGTCGCGCCCTCGGGGCGGCGCTCGACGCGCCACTCGCCGCCCTCCTCGGCGACCAACCGCAGCGTCTGGCCGGTGCCGCGCAGCGCCTCGGCGGACTGCGGCACCGCCGCGGCCCAGCCGGGGGAGGTGAGCATGTCCAGCTGATCGGTGACGACGGCGGCGGCCAGGTCGGCGTCCAGCTCGTACGGTTCGCCCGCGGTCGCGGTGGCGTCGGCGCGGTGGATGACGGTCTCGGCGACCGCGCGGTGCAACCAGAACCGAGTGCCGGAGCGGGAGTCTCCGGACGGGTTCCACACGTCGGCGTCGATGCCCGCGTCGGTGAACGCGGCGGCCAGCTGCTCGGCGCCGTCGCGCAGCCAACCGGCCCACGCGTCCTGTGCGGCGGGCAGCTCTGGGTAGGAGGTGGGCAGCTGCTCGGGCCCGGTGATCCGCCGGCCGACGATGGCGGTCGTGAACCGGTGGGTCTGGCCGATGTGCTCGACGAGCTGGGTCAGCGACCAGGCCGGGCAGGTCGGCACCGGGGCGTCGGCGGGTACGCCCGCCACCGTGCGGGCGAACCGGTCGGTCTGGTCCACCAGCGCCGCGCAGGATCGATCGATGGTCAGCTCCATGGCGGTTCCCCTCGCATCGCGTCGTCGTGGTGCAGGGGAGACCCGCGCGGCGGGCCGAACTCATCGGCGGGCCGTGGAGCCCGGTGCCGGGCCGCAGTGCGGGCTGCGGCCCGGCACCGGTGCGATCGGGTGCGTCCCGGGCGGATCAGCCGCGGGCACGCAGCTCGCGCCGGAGGATCTTCCCGGACGCGTTCTTCGGCACCTCGTCGATGATCTCGACGAGCCGCGGGTACTTGTAGGCGGCCATGCGTTCCTTGGTGAACGCGATGATCTCCTCGGGCGTGACCGAGGCGCCCTCCTTGAGGGAGACGAACGCCTTCACGGTCTCGCCGCGGTACTCGTCGGGCACCCCGACCACCGCGGCCTCGCGCACGGCCGGGTGCTCGTAGAGGACGTCCTCGACCTCACGCGGCCAGATCTTGTAGCCACCGGCGTTGATCTGGTCCTTCTTGCGGTCGACGATGTAGAACCAGCCGTTCTCGTCCATGTACCCGACGTCGCCGGTGTGCAGCCGCCCACCGGGCAGGGCCTTCTCGGTCTCCGCCGGCTTGTTCCAGTAGCCGGCGACGACCTGCGGGCCCTCGGTGACCAGCTCGCCGACCTCACCGGGCGGCAGCTCCTTGCCGTCTTCATCGACGATCCGCACGACCGTGTTGTAGATCGGCACACCCACCGACAGCGCCCCGGACGCCGGATCGACCGGAGCCTCTGCGGAGAGCGGCACCGCGTGCGACGGCGAGGTCGTCTCCGTGAGGCCGTAGATGTTGTGGATGTAGTGGCCGAACGTCGAACGGAACGCCTCGACCGTGCTCGGCGGGATCGGCGCACCACCGGAGTAGATCTTGGTGAGCGACGCGAGCTTGTCCTTCTCGGCGTTCTTCGCGTTCATCAGGGCGATGAACACCGTGATCGAGCCGACCGTGAACGTCGCCTTCTCCGCCGCGATCGTCTCGATCGTGAGCGCCGGGTCGAGCCGGTACATCAGCACGAGCGGCGCACCGGCCAGCAGCGAGATCGCGATGTGCCCGACCAGCCCCGTGATGTGGAACAGCGGGGCCACGCCCAGCACCACGTCGTCCGGGCCGATGCCGATCCAGTCGCGGTAGGACTGGGCGTTGAAGACCACGTTGCGGTGCGTGGTCATGGCGCCCTTCGGCGGCCCGGTGGTGCCGGAGGTGTAGGTCAGGAAGGCGACGTCCTCGGGCTTGAGGTCCACCGCCGGGGGCTTGCTGCCCTTGTGCTTCTCCAGCAGCTCGAGCATGTCGATGGTGCCCGGGCAGTCGATGCGCTCGACGCCGCTGAAGACGGCCGGCTCGTTGCGCGTCTGGAAGTCCAGCTCCGACGTCGTGATGACGGTGCGGACCGTGGACCCGGGTACCACCTTCGACGCCACGTCGCGGTGCAGCGACTGCAGCGCCACAAGGACCGTGGCCTCCGAGTCCTTCAGCAGCTCGGTGAGCTCACGCTCCTTGTTCATCGGGTTGATCGAGACCGCGATGCCGCCGGCCTTCCACGTGCCCAGCTGCGCGATGACGAACTGGGGCACGTTCTGCATGAACAGCGCGACGCGGTCGCCGCGCTGGAAGCCCTCGGCGATGAGCCCCGCCGCGAACGCGTCGGTCAGCTCGTCCAGCTCCGCGAAGCTGATCTTCCGGTCGAAGTAGCGGATCGCGTCGCCCGAGCCGTTCCGCGCCACGGTCGCGCGGAACAGCTCCAGCATGTTGGGGTACTCGGGCGTGATCTCGGCGGGCTGGCCCTGGTCGTAGCGGGCCAGCCACGGTTTCTCGTCGTAGACGGACATCTCGCTCAGCGGATGGCGATCGGGTTCACGGGTGCGCCGGTGCCGTCCACGACCTTCAGCGGAGCGGCGGCGTAGAGGAAGCTCCAGCGACCGTCGGCGGCGCAGGCGTCGGCGAGGTCGTCGAGCCAGGCGATCTCGGTGAGCGTGACGCCGAGGTTGCGCATCAGCGCGCAGTGCAGCGGCAGTGCGACGCCTGTGTTGGGCTCGTAGGTGACCTCGTTGGCGATGGTGTCCGTGACCAGGTTGGGGATCTCCTTGGTCTGGAACCACTCGACGAGCTCACGGGAGTAGGTCAGGCCGGGCTCGCAGAACCCGTCGTAGAACTTCTCCCTGTCGTTGAGCTCGTACCAGTACTTCAGCCAGCCGGTGCGNANGCAGCAGGATGTCNTGCGGCTNGATCTCCACNCCCTGNGCCTTNGCNGCNNCNTCGAGNTCGTTGTGGTCGAACGTCTCGCCCTTCTCGAGCCACTGCTTGCCGCGGTGGCGGGCCATGTCGATCAGCACACCGCGCCCGACGACGCCCTTCTCCGCGATCGGCAGCACCGACGCCTTCTGCATCCCACCGACCGTGGTGCGGGCGTCGTAGCCGTTCCAGAGCTTGCCGTCGTACCAGACGTGGCCGAGCGCGTCGTACTGCGTGGAACCCTGCAGGAAGATCAGCGCGGTGTCGTCGGCGTAGTGCAAGCCGCCGGGGAACTGGGGGGCGCCGTCGCCGTCCCAGGTGGACTCGTCGAGCTCGTTCTTGCGCTTGATGCCCTCGCGGCCCGGCCAGAGCGGGTCGCCGGGGCCGTCCTTGCGGCCCATCTGGATCTGCAGGGTGAAGACCTCACCCGACTTCACGTGCTGGACCCCGCGCAGCACCTCGCTGGCGTCGAGGTAGTTCAGGCAACCCAGCTCGTCGTCGGGACCCCACTTGCCCCAGTTGTTGGGAGGGTTCTCCCCGAGGACTTCGCGCATCGCGGGCGCTTCGGACATCCTTGTCTCCTCCTCTGACTGAACACTCGACGATCGTGAGAGCGATCGATCGGTCGGTGTTTAGCTGGATGATGCAAGTAACAGGTCGGACCGTCAACCTGTCGGACTGGCTAGCCTCTTAAGCAGCTGTTCAGATGAGCTAAACAGATGGGGTGCTCACCGATGACGGCTCTCGAGATGGCTGACGAGGCGGTGGGCGCGCAGGTCCGCGCCATCCGCCTCAGCCGCGGCATGAGCCTGCGCAGCCTGGCGCGCGCCATCTCGGTCAGCCCGGCCACGCTCAGCCAGATCGAGAACGGCCGCACCGGGCTCACCGTCTCCCGGTTGCGCGACATCGCCGCCGCGATGCAGGTCAGCGTCGCCCAGATCCTCGACACCGTGGTCAGCGACCCGGAGTCCATCGAGGCGCTCGCCGAGATCGCCCATCCGCCGCCGATCCCGCCCCCGGCCGACGCGTCGTGGCGCGCCTACGGGCCGATCGAGTTCGATCCCGTCCTGCAGGCCGCGCTCGACGAGTTCCTGCACATCGGCTACCACGGCGCGAGCGTCCGCGGGATCGCCGCCCGCGCCGGGCTGTCCGTCTCCGGGATCTACCACTACTACCCGAGCAAGCAGCACATGCTGCTGCGGCTGCTCGAGTACACGATGGACGATCTGCTGCGCCGCGCCGAGGCCGCGCGCAGCGAGGGCCGCGACGCGGTCGAGCGCTTCCGGTTCCTCGTCGAGCACCTCGCGCTCTTCCACACCCACCGCCGCGATCTCGGCTTCATCGGCGCGTCCGAGATGCGCAGCTTGAGCCCGGCGAACGCGCGCCGGATCGCCGGGCTGCGCAACAAGCAGTCGCAGATGGTCTACGAGGAGGTCGACACCGCCGTGCGCGAGGGCAGGTTCACCGCGGACAAGCCGCACGAACGGGCCCGCGCGGTCGTCACCATGTGCACGGCGCTGCCGACCTGGTGGCGCCCGCACGGGCCCTACACGCCGGAGCAGATCGCCCAGCAGTACGAGTCGTTCGCGCTGGACCTGATGGAGTGTCGCCGGTAGCTCAGGCGCCGACGTACTCCGCGAGGTGCTGACCGGTCAGCGTGGACCTCGCGGCCACCAGATCGGCCGGGGTGCCCTCGAACACGATCCGCCCGCCGTCGTGACCGGCGCCCGGGCCGAGGTCGATGATCCAGTCGGCGTGCGCCATGACGGCTTG
>Ga0065720_1003879_pt1 | contig 16317 bp, 27 predicted proteins | sample Thericmetagenome_FD_59107 | JGI IMG/M metagenome (GOLD analysis project Ga0065720, IMG submission 59107) | Thermophilic microbial communities from the Joint Bioenergy Institute, California, USA of rice/straw/compost enrichment - eDNA_2 v2... | ecosystem: Engineered > Solid waste > Grass >... | reverse complement strand
GTCTATGCCCTGTTGATTAATTAGATATAATCTCTCAGCTAAAAGTGATCTGTATTGCCTCAGATTTTCATCAATCTGATTCGATAAGACTAATTTCAAAGAAGTCATATCTAATAAATCAATATGGATTCAGCACTTAGAACATAGATCCTCTACCCCGAATGTATAGCCTCCGCTGTCGTTGGGATAGTAAATGCACATGAGAAACAGCTCTTATAGAACAGTATAGTAAGTAGGGAAGAGTAAGAATCGTGTTGAAAATTTATTCTAAATTTGAAGAGTTATGTCTCTTTCTTTCTTCATAATCTTGATCATCTGTTGGAAGCTCATATCGGCATGTCGGGCATGAATTATGCTAAAATTGAAATATTGAACATTAGAAAATACCTGTTTCAACCATGGAATCAAACAATCATTATGAAAGTGATGTTTACATGGCATTTCCAATACTTGCTCCTCATCCTTGAATTCTTCCCTGCAAACAGAGCATTCTTCTAACTCTTTCCGGGATAAATCTCTCTTCAATTTGACTTTGTTGAGCTGCTTGATCGCATTCTCAGAAGCAGGGGGCGTTCCATACTGACTGAATAAGGTTTAGAGAGGTGAATTCAACTGTTACTTAGGATCATTCTCAATTATATACTGCAAAATTTCATCGAAGGAGTCGTTTTCAAAATGTAATAAAGGTAGTAATGAACTAGAGAGCAACTCGTGAAAGAGTAAATTTTGTAGAGGAGACTCTAGAATTTAATGATTCTCAAATTTATCTTACGAGGAAACAAGTTAAATACTGATATTTCATTAGGAAGATGATAAGGAGGAGCACTATGACATTCAAATAAATTATCACTCTTATTACTCATGCCTGGCTGGACTGTGACTCTGATTTAAACTGATATTTTGTTGTTGGTTTTGAACTAGTTCTCTCTGAAAATAAATAAACATATCTCTTATTTCTACTGAACTGAAAGGTACAAAATGTTTTGGATGCATTTCAGAAGGGTCAATTTCCTCACAAAAATCTCGCCCACATTTGATACCTAACTGAATTATCCTTGCATGCCTGTTATGCTTACAATTAATAACTGAATTCTCTCTCCCTTCGAGAGTAAACTCGTTTCTGCATGTGTGACACCAATATTGAATATTCTTATTAGGTCCTTTCTCGTTCTTTTCTCGATTTTCAGTGACTGCGTTCATGATAAAAATTATTTAAATAATAATCCCTTGGAAGTTGAAAGAATCGCATAGCAATAAGTTCTTTTCAGATGAGATTTGAAATCAAAAGAGGATAATCAACGAAAAATGAATAAAACTAATCAACATAATTACATGAATACCCATGTAGATATGACTGTAATAACTTTGGAAATAGTCAGAGTTTGAAATTAGAATTGAAATTTATTGAAAAAGTGTCTTAGAAGCTATTCTTCCTTTGGATGCCAAGTTTACTCTCAAGTTCTTTGACTTTTTTCCTTAGAATAGCATTTTGCTGCTTTTCCCATTTCAATTCTAATTCAATTTCACTTTGTAGGAAGTTTGTTAATAGCTCATGTGCAGAAGGTCTGTGATCAGGATTACTGCTCATCATACCTTTGATAATCGATTTCAAAGAATTGGAGTAGTTCAAATGATCAAGCTTATGTAGATTACCATTTCTCAGATCTCTCCATTCAGGGCCATTTTTTGGGAGATCACATCCTAAAGAAAATAAGCAAGGTCAACTTAAATAATACCTGTCATCAATTCATAAATAGTTGCACCGAAAGAAAAGATATCTGCTTTTGTTAAGTCTGGTAATTGATTTTCAGGGAAGTCATTGAGAACTTCGGGAGCTAAATATCTACAATCGCCTTCATTGATGTCTTCTCCGTTAGAGCGATGAGCTATACGTGAGAGGCCAAGATCGGCAATTTTGTATTTATGAGTCTTTGAATACAAAATGTTTTCTAGAATTTTATAAAATGCCAAATTGTATTTTTACCAGGCTTGATATCCAGATGAACAATTCGTTGCTTATGAAGATGTCTCAGGCCCATACAAATATCTCTCATGATTTGTCTGATCATAGATTCACTGAATTTGACATGCTCATTTCTTAAATGTTTAAGATTGCTTTGGCAATGTTCCATCTATTTCAGAGTTAAAATTAATAATCAAAACAGATACCACTAAATAGAGTCTATCATCTTCTATCCAAGCGTTATAATATCTAACAATGAATGGATTTTCATCTAAGGCGCTCAACGAGGCCAAGGCTTGAGCTTCGTTTAATGCCTGGTTGATATTGTTGCCACCTAGAACACAGTCAAATTAGTTTAAGTTAATCGCTACCTTTTAGTTTATTATGGGTACACTTGATCGCATAGATTAGCCCATCAAGTTTATTTTGACATTTATAGACTGTTCCAAAATAGCCACTACCAAGCACCTAAATGTTGAAATAAACATCAAAACATCCTTACTTCTAAAATATCGTAGTCTTGAGTGAATCTGGAACCATCAGGTCTCTGCTTATCAATTTTCCTTAATACTGGATTTTCTGGTTTAATCTCCATTGAGCTTCTATCTGTAACATCAGTCGAGTTTGAGAAGATTGAAAAAAGCTTTGATTTGGGTTCCTTCTTCATAGTCATGCTTGAAAATGGATTAAACTTCGGGTTTGTTTGTTCAGTTCTGATAGGACTCTTGGTTGGTGTATGGAAGGTTTCTTCATTTTCATGCTGAGAAAGTCCTTTTGCTTCCTCTTCACTTTCTCTTGAGCATTCAGTTTCAAAATCTAAGAGACGAGATACAGGATTTGAGGCCTCATTCTCCATCTCCTTTGTTAAAAAGTCATGTTCTGAAGTCTTTTCTTGAATTTGAGAAAGATCATTCTGATCCTCAGCGAACTTCTCTTCATTGAAATCTGCAAACAAATTTTTGGCAAACTTCTTCTTGGAAGAGCTTGTCTGCCCAAAGAAATTCTTGGACCCTGAAGAAAATTTCTCAATGGCCCTTTTTTCAATAGTGTTTTGTATGGGAGGTAGTGGCTTCTCAATTATATTATTTTTCTTCAGATTATTGAGATATTTATTATTTCCAATAGCAGATTCTTTAAGAGCTTCTAACCTTGATGTTGACTCTAGAGTTGGAGGGACATCACTATTACTTCCTAAAGTTTAAATAAAAGAAATCACCATGATACTAGTTAAGGTAGTAATTCCATATGCTGGTGGAATAGATGTATTCTTGAAATACTTAGGTGTTGCGCCAGTTGAATATTTTCCCTCAAAAATCTTATCACTTTCTTTCCAACGCCTTAAAAAATAAAGGGTACCTAGGAAGTGTTTACTTTATTAGAGTAGGCTCTTTCTGTTTAGGAAGAGGATAAACTTCATCCTCATCCTTCTCTTCTTTTTGCATTCCCTCTAGAACAAAATCTTCTTTCTTTGGAGGAGTCAGATTTTTCAAAATTTCTTGAAAGAAGTTAGTTGTTTCTTTGACAGGAGGCTTTTCTTTCTTAGTGTCTTCAATACTGAATGGTGAAACTTCAATATCCATGTTGTTTTCTGTTGTAGTGGAGTTGATGTTCCTAAGCTTTTGTAAGAGAAACTGAGATGGAGCTTTTTTTTCTGTTTCTCCAAAGGAGCTAAAATCTAGTTTCATGGCATTGACGGCTTTGAATGGATGAGTAGGTACATTTGAATCTATTGAGACTTGATGGTGTTCTGGGGTGTTTTGAGAGGTTTGAGATGATTGAGACATCTCACTGTATTTTCTAAATTGATTTTTACTGTAGTCACTTTTGGGATAATTGCTTGCAAGTTGAGGGTAAAGCTTAGTCGAAGCTTGAGAATTTAGTTTAAAGGGTGTGAAGGAGGAAAAATTTGACTGCATTTTGAATTTTAAAAAAGTTTTAGATCCTTATTTATTATTGTATAAAATTGCGGGTAATTTAAAATAATTTTGATTTAAAAACACTCTAGCTCTAAAGGCAATATAAAGACCAGGAACAAAGTTTTTTTTTTCCTCATGTTTTAACTCAATAATTTATAAGTGAATTATCATAGAGATGTAAACTTATGCTAGTAATTGCCATCCCCTGAAGCATTCTTCTATATATTTTGAGAAATATGGGCCTAGATCATCGATGTCTGACTTTACTGAGAGTGACATTTCTCTTCTCATTCTGTTAATAATGATTTCGACAAAGAGCATGCTATCGGAAGCCAACTATGATGGTTTAGAGTCTCATGATCAAAAATTACGTGTTTTGTATAGAAGTAGAATCGGAGTTCCCCATCTCTCTCACCAGAGGCTATGCAATGAATATTTTTGCTTGCAAGGGCCTGCTCCATATTTTCAACATTGATAGCTTCAACATTTTCTAAAATTCTGATGGCTTTGGCACTATAGATGCAATCAATGAAGAAGTCTTAATATGCATACCTTTCATTGAGTTGAGTCCATTTTTCCTGGAAGATAGAAGCATCTATCTCGAAAGGAGGAGAGAGGGACTCAGTAGTAATTGTTGCTCCTTGCATCTCTCCACTTGTTGATTGATTAGTTGAGTCCTATTTATTAATCAAGAATGATTTCCATTATACTAGGTCTAACAAATTGTTATTGTAAACTTCATTGCCTGTATTTGTTCCTGTTCCATATTCATTTTTAGCATCTTGTGTAGAAGCTTCATTGATCTGATTTTGTGCTTGGGCTTGTTCTTGTTGAGCTGCTATCTCTTCTTGCTCTTTAGATCTAATATTTTAGAATTCTAATTTGTCAAAAGCGTACTTCATCATATTCATATCAGCCAGCGACTTGATAAACTTACTAGCAGGCTTTCTAAAGATCACAGAGAGGGTGTTGAACTCAAGTGTTGCTCCTTCCTAGAGAATGATTAGATTGAGATCTCTTTGATATACCTTTATCATTTCCTCATCTTCAACGAACATTTCCTCCTGGGATACATTCTGTTCAAGAGTTTTCTTCAACTCTTTCAGGTCATATTGCAAAGCTTTACAATAGAAGAGAGCTCTGTCTTTTAGGTCGAAATCTTCATTTTCGTTAGTCACGATTTGGTTAATCACATTTCTTAAATTTTCAATCATCTCAGGTGGTCTGCTTAAAAAGAGTCTCACAGAGGAAGTCAGCAACTATTGTCAGTTGAGATCTCGGAAGATTTTTTTTTACTATTTTTTTAACTTTAACGCTTTCGGAGCTATCTTTGATATTGTTGATTAGATGTTCCAAAATATAGGGCGCATCATCAATATATTCTCCAAACTCTCCCAGAATCCAGATAAAGGCAACCTAATGATATAAGATATAAAGAGTCGTTATATTTACTTTAGCATCAGGTTCTGTGATATATTCTGTAGAACTCTTAATGATTTGGATGATCTCTTTATGTTCATCTCGATGTTTTCTTAAAATATCTATCTGATTTATCTCATCACTCCCTCTATTACCTTGAAAAACTATCATAGTTTCATTAACGATATGGCTTTGGTTGTAGTTCAAGAAGGAGCAAAGTTGTTTTACAATTGCTGATGCCATCTTGGGAATACGAAGTGCAATTCCTCCCAAGGCTTGTATAGATTTTCTAGCAGTTTCAGAGTCGACATCAGTCACATATTCTCTATTCGATATTCATTAGTCAAAACGGATTTACCCTAATTCGTTCATAATGTCCCCCAAAGTTTGTTCTGAGGCGATCCACTTTAATATTTCTAATTTGAGGTGTCTGATATAAGAGGGTTCATCTGTTCTACAATAGAAATGTTTATATTCTCTCTCAAAGTATTCATTTCCTCCACGGCTGACAATGAATTGGATGTGAGACAAAACAATATAAGCGAGCTCATATGACCCTGTAACTTCACCACTTGTCATTAAAGTGATAAGGGGTGCTATTCCATTAATTAAAGACTATAGAGATATATACATTGGATTCTTTCATAGACTTGCTTATGGATTGTTGGATTATCCTTTGTAAAGTTTAAGAAAATCTTGACACAGCCAAGGACAATAGATGAACTGGAATGCTTCAATCTTTCATCAAGGACGTTCATGATATCAAGAAGTTCAGCTTCTGTTCTAGGCTTATATTTTGCAACTAATTCTAATATAACACTCTGACCATATTCATTGTATTCCTAATAAGATAAATAATCTTTCCGTTTATTTTACTTTGATTCTATTAAGCAAATAGATGATCATTTTGGAATTAATGGCAATTCCGCCTTCTTCTTGCAAGATCTCATCAAGGGCCATAATCGAATTAGCGGACACAACTGGATCAGGATCTCTGATTAGAGAATATAAAATATCGATATTGTTATTCACTATTAATTCTTCTTGAGTTGAAAAATCTCTTACTAGCATCAATTTTGGCACCTGTAAGATAAAAGTATTTAACACAGGCCATGATAGCAGTTTTTTTGACATAAGGATCCAGGTCATTAAGGCCTTTCACGAGAGCAGAAGGTAAGTATTCTAAGACTCCTTGGAATCTCAAATTGAACAAACTTCTAAGGGCAAGGCCACGAATTTTCCCGTCAGCATTGTCAAGATCTTTTAAATAAGTATTAATGGCCATAAAAGCAAGCTCTGAGTTAGACTCAGCATAATTTCCCAAATACAAATATATCATTTTCTTTTGAATGAGATCGGTTGTGTAAGATGCCTAAAGTTTGAACAAGTTGGGGATGAGAGTTTACCATACACATCTCACTGAAAAGTCTGGACACATCAATACCTTTTATCAATTAGGATCAAAATGGTAATTACCCAAGGTCATAAAAGCAATAACTTTTTTGACAACTTCTCTTCTCTTAGTAGCATCCTTCTCGCTAAGTGTATTTTTCAATAATCTAATCCATTAAACTTAGGGCTTCAAGGATCATTACTGCTTCAGTTCATTGACTTCACCCTTTTTTTTGGTTTCATCAAAGTACTGTGGAGGAGGAGGTCTGGTTTGTGAGGAGATACCTGGTTTATCAAAACAAATATACAAGAAACTTGCCAGTTGGATAGGTAGTTGGTCTCATACTTCTGACTCGGACAAATCCTGCTTAATAAATTTTAGATAATCAATCTAACTTAGGTCTTAATTAAAATACACATAGAGATCTTTGCATGAAAAAGAGTAATATACAAAAAAATCTATTGATTAGCACCTTGTTGCATTTTTCTTTGTTTATATTGTTCCCTAGCCAACCTCAATTTCTCCTCTTTCGATAATTTTTTCTCTTCAGGAGCAGGAGCTTCTTGATATTCATGTCTAACATGAATTGTCTCCTTTTCTTTTTTTTCTTCAGAAGTTTCTTTTTCTGTCCTTGCTTTTCTAGGAGACCTTGAGCGAGATCTAGATTTTGATTTGGAACGAGCTTGTATCTTTTCTTGTTTTTGATGTGTCACAGTAGACACAAGAGGCCCTGTAGGTAGATTGTCAATCGCAGCACTTTCTTGTGCAGTCACTTTATGAGCGATATCTGTTGTTGGGGCTGGAGCTGAGTTTTTATTGAGCTCTGTCGATTCTTTTTTAGTTGTTAAAGGTGCTTTTTCTTTTTCTGCCATTAACTTGGATATGTCTGGCCTATGTCCTCCAGCAAAGATGTCTTTTTCATACAGATCTCTATACAATCCTTGAACATTTTCCTGTAATTTAATTCAATTGTTATAACTTGTTACCTCATTTTCAACAGTGTGTAGCTTATTATACTTTTCCTTTTCTTCATCCTCTTTTAAAAACTTCTTAGCTTCCTCCATCATCTTCAAATATCTATCCAAATTATTTTAGAATCACTCAGTACATTACGAAGAAGTGATATATCGATCTTTATTCCCAAAGTCTTTGTTTTCTCTCGCCATTTGCTTTTCAGATAGTCTCTCATACATTAGGCTTTGCTCAATTTTTCTTTTTTCAGCAGCTTTGGATATGTTTGATATGTATTTTGAACTTACCTAGCCGAAGTTACTAAAATTCGAATTTTGTTACATCTTTCCTTTTCGAGGCTTCTACTTCTTTTCTTATTTGTGTCATACTATCATGAAGTGAATCGTATTCATAGATAGTAGGATCTTCCATCAAGTAATGGCTTGCTTCTTGAAGCATCTAAGGAGGATGAATAAACATGTGCACGATGTACCTTTTCTTCATTAGCTTTAGAAATTTCATTAATGAGGAAAGGCATTGCACCCTTTAAATTAGACTTTGTTTTGGGCCTGGAATCTTCTTCATCATCATCTTGTGCAAAAGCTTTGTGTACTTTGGGCGGCTCTGCCTTTTTAGGGGGCGCTTTTTTCTGAATATTTATTTCAAATGACATTTACAACTCTGGACAGAAGAAATAAATTATATTTCATACAAAGATACAGAGAGACACTTCAAGATATTTGAAACTTTACAAATACTTAATTTCTTCTTCATCTACATCATCTCCATCTATCTCTTTCATTCTCTTCTTGAATTCCTGAAGAGAAATTTGTCCTAATTTATTATACAAAATACATTCCGATGAACCTTTTTTCAACTTTTTGACTAGCTTTTCTTCCAAACTGAATTCTTCTAAGTCCTTCAAATCTGCCTAGATATTTAGTCAAGAAAAATACTTGATTACTTCTAATTGGGTTCTTTTTCTTTGAGATTTTGATCGAGACTTCTTTTGATTTTGATTTGAATGATTCTTTTCTTTAATTTTCTTGAGCTCTTCTCTCTCCTCTAAAAGAATCATGAAACTCCTGTAACCTCTTACTGCGTAAATGTTCTGATTTTTCCTTCTTCTTTAAAAATTGAGCTTCTTGATTCTTATCAACAAACTTGATGTCATCAAAATTAATCGGAGTTTGAGTAAAATCCTCAATTTTCTTTCCTAGAATTTCTTTGATACGCGGAATTCTGTATAAGAAGAATGAGTTTGCAGTATCTCCCATTTTCAATTTATCAAATTGAAAAATATATTTGAGCTATTTTCTTTAATGGCTACTTCAACAAACTCACTTCATGCTCTTTATATGATCTGATGAAACTGACAAAAGCATTCTTTCCTTTCTCAATGTAATCACGATCTTTCAATTGTAGTTCCTATTAGTCAATAAACTTTGCATTCAAGACAACCATAATTGTTTCTCTAATAGCTTCCTCTTCAATATCTTGTTCGAAATGATGTGGCATTTTCTCAATTTGAATCTACAGAATTAACTCAAATTAAGCCCTGCTTTTACATTTTTCAATTCCAAATACCTTATGTATGTGTCTTCATGATCCAACAACATCAACAATGCCTATAATGTTAAATAAACCACGATTATTATTACATTTCCCTCTCTACCAGCTCTTGCTGTTCTACCAACTCTATGAATGTAGAAGTTAGGATCCTATAAATATTCTAGCTAAGAAAAGTTTTGGAAATACTTGTGGAGGATCAAATTGAAGGATCCAGTTGACATCAGGAAGATCTATTCCTCTTGCAATAACATCAGTTGCAATCAAGACTCCCTTTTGATTAGAAACGAAGTCTTGGAATATCTTATTTCTTTTATTCTGCTTCATTTGCCCATGGATAGCTTTAATCTCCTGTCCTAAAATGATCTCATTTTTCATTTTCATGATTTACCTTTCAAGAAGCTTAAGCTAGTTAGTATTCTATGATAATATGCTACAGAGGCGCATGTGTTAAAGAATATAATAATCTTGTCATTTGGATGTTTTACAAGAAAATTAATCAAGAAGGCAAATTTTTCTGTTCTTTTCTGGAAAATCTGATAATAATTTTGCAAAGTGGTTGGAAGGGCCATTGGTTGTTTTTCTTCTTTGATTTCTTCTTCGATTGCATTTTTTTCGGATTTATTATTACTTTCTTCTACTTTGATGTCTATTTTAACGGGATTTCTTAGACCTAATTTTTGCAAATCTTTCTTCGTTACAGAATCCAAAGTGGCTGAAAATAACCCAGTACGCCTCTGTTTTGGAAGCATTCCTAGGATAAATGTTAGATCGTCATTAAATTCTTGATCAAGCAATCTATCTGCTTCATCTAAAAATGAACACAGATTTCTTTGCAGGTACCCATTATAAAGACCTCTAAGGTTTTCAAGGAGAAATTCTCAATTTTAGCATCTAGAGCTTCCCTAAGCTTACCAGGAGTAGCAATTATAAAATTGCCACCATTATTCTGAAAGCTTTCTATATCATTTTTCAAGTTGCTTCCACCAATGAGCAGAAGTAAAGAGAATTTTTGCAAACATTCTAAGAGCTTCGTAAACACATTCTGAATTTGCTTTGCTAGTTCTCTAAAAATATTATTCTCTGGAATCTTAGAATACCTTGTCGGAGCTATGATTAATCCAAATGTTTGGTGTTTTGGTATCTCAGAGGCATTCCTAAGAGCATACTCAACCATAGGGATGATATATGCAAGTGTTTTCCCTGATCCAGTTGCAGCCTAGTTGCTTGGCATTAAGTTTATAAAAATCTACTTGAACAGCGAGATCATAATTCTTTAAAAACAATGGAATGGCTGCTTTTTGTACGGGCATCATGTACTCAAATCCAAAGTTTTCTCTAATAGCTTTTATGATTTCAGGGTGAACTTTAGTCTCCAGTTTTGACCACTTTTCTTTGGTTGTCATTTTTGATGATGTCTTCTTTATTGAAATAAAATTTAATATAAAACAAATCCATCAGCTAGGTGCCTGAGGATAATTATATTTTCTCTTTGAGAGTTTTGAAGCCAATTTGAAAGGTTAAATAAATGGTGTTTTAGAATAAAATGCAGATAATGATCCAACAAAATCTAGTCATATTATTACGTGGTACCTCTCTTGAATAAGAGATTCTCAAGAAGTTAATAAAGCCAAGAAAATTTAAGGTTCAATATCATAAAACTTGAAGATTGTTCTCAATTAGCAAGTATATTTGAAATTTCATTTAAAAATGAATATAAAGCATATCCATTTGGATGAAGAAGAAGCCAAAGGCAAAACTGAGCACGATGAGAATAACATAGACAGGAGCTTTGACATGTAAAACTTGCAACTATTTGAATAACAACAAAGTGCAGCAAGAGATGGTGATAATAATCAAGTTGAAATATCATCAACCCAACAAACAAAGGGAAACGGTGGCCAGCAACAGATGGGATCCTCAACATTTAAGCTCACAAGTAGTGAGAAACGATCCCTTGTTCTAATCTTTCTTTTATATTTTATTGAAGTAATAAATGGCTTCTATTCTGTAAACATAGGGATTAACTATTGGATTCTATATCGGCTCTCTACCTATATTACTTGCAGAGAAGGGAATAGAATACTCTGAAATAGGAATATTGTCCTTCGCTCGTCTCTTCTTATCAGTAAAGCCAATTTTCGCTCCTTTTGTTGACACTGTATCTATCAATGTAATATAACTTATGATAGATCTACTCAGAAACTTTGGGGAGAAGAAAGACTTATATAGTTCCAATCCAATACTTGGTATATTTTGGCCTCATTTTATAATTGTAAAGTTAGGATCTCTTTACATCTGGCTTTCTATGTACATGGAAGATTGGATTGATCAACTTAAAACGGGAATGATATCTTTTTGCGCAATACTCTTTGTGATGCTGACTTCGATTCATGTATTGTTGAAATTATTCTAAACGATAATTTTTTAGGAAATAGCAGCTTCAGGGTGGGGAATAACTTTGGTTAGAAAAGAAGCCTCCTCCTCTATCTCTGTTGTTACGATAATGGGTAAAATGATCATGAACTCAGTTGAGCTGGTAGGAAATATTCTGGGGATGCTTATATCTAACAATATCTTCATCCAATTAAATTCACGAAAGTTTTGCAACAAATACATCTATTCATCCTACCAAATTGTAAGGATTTCGACAAACTACTATAACTTAATTAAGCACCCTGTTTTGACAACAAATGATTTTTTGAGGTATCAAGGAATATTCCTTATCGCTGTCACTATCATCATCCATTTTTTCAAAAAGGAAGATAACCCTCAAACTTTTAAATCTCGTTCGACGTTAAAAGTCCTAATGATGGTATCACTTTTGGTGAGTTCATAAAGTGTAGGTCAAAGGGTTTTATACGAATCCTAACCTTAAATTTCTTTGTATTTTTTTGATGATCTGGAAGATTGGATACTCACCAATTGAAAGCGTGTGGCTCTATAGGATGATTCAAAAGGTTTGATTTGTAAATTATCTCTGAATTGTAGGGTTTTCCAAAAGAAATTTTGTCTGCAATTCAGGCATTCTCAATTCCACTTCAGATGCTTAATAATATGGTTGCTGTAATAAAAAGAAAAAGCTTTAAAATTAAACCTTTTTAGGGGTTTGTTGCCAGAAAACATAATGAAATGAGGATTATCCTCTTCAGCTTGATTTTGAGACTCCTAGAAGTAATTAAATCTACTGGTTAATCTCATACTATTCTAGAATTTATATAACTTTATGGTCATATCTAACTTTGATCTGAGGGAGAACTTGGATTCAACAATCCTTTTATTAATTATTTTCCAAATTATGAACGTCATTGAAGGAGGATGTATTTCCGTCGCTCTTGGATCTTTTTTCAATAGAATTGCAGACCCAGTACTAAATGCGTCTTAAGCATTAATAAGCATAGAATATTGGGGGAACATACATTTCAACATTACAATCAACATACAATCTCGGAAGACAATGCACTGATATATTTTTACTATTTTTAAACAGTTATGTTGATTTTCCAATCTTGGCTAGTATGGGCTGGTTGTATACAGCAATTTTGATCACCTTTACCTCAGATCGACTCTTAAAACTAGAGTCCTTAGAGCCTGATCAGTAAGAGTATTACTGAAGAATTATAATATCAAAGGTTTAAACTTGAGAAGGAACCTGAGCAAACAGAAATGGTGCCTAAGGTAAGAATGCATGTCAGTGCTCCGATTGTTCCTCGTCATAATGTGATCTCCTAAATCATTTCTTGAGAAAATTCATTATCCTTGTCCATAATGTTTCTACTTCATTCTCTTATTTTTCATTGAAAATTCACAAATATGTAAGATTATGTAATTTTACAGTAAATACTATATCTGAACAGAAACTTTCAAGCAGACATTTATTCATTTAAATCCTTTAGTTTAATTTTGTTAGCAAAATTAGAAATTTCATCATCAGCAAAGGAAGACTTCAAATCCTAAATATGTTAGTTTTATATGAATTTTTATTACTGAATAATTAGTTTCTAATTTCTTAATAAGCTTCTTCAAAAAATCTTGATAAAATTCAAGCATAAATTCAGCGTCTTCGCCTTCACAATATTCTTCTGGAATATGAATATTGGAAAGCTGGACTTTTCCAGGATATTGTTTTGTGAACTCTAATACCAAGACTGCAAAAGATTCTGCGGCATTAGGGAAATCACATCCAATCTCAACCATTTTAGACATAGAGACTTCGAGACTATATCATTATGATTAAATTCAAAAATTATGTTACCCTTTGTTGAAGTCTTCAAAAGTTGAAAATTTATTTTCAACAATAATATTTGGCAATGTCAATCTCTTATTGACATCAGATATCTTGCCATCATAAAATGTTCTGAAATATCCCATCATTAACTCTCTACCATTTGTTCTATCATAGATTTTTCTAATTTCTTCAACTATTTTATCCTTGTTTCCATCCAGTCCTTCTTCTGAAATGAGGGTATATACATCTCTAATTTCTTTTTCTAACTCTTCATGTGAGATTTGCATCTTCTTAGCCCCCTTATCTTTGTTATCTTGTTTTCCTCTTTGAGGTTTGAAGGAAACACTCTCATCAGCCTTAACATCTCCGAGATCATATTTGCTCTCCTCAGTAGAAGTAGAAGGCTTGCTTTTGGCCTCATAAGTAACTTGGAAGCTGTAACTTTCTCTGGAAGCTTGTTTCTCTTTACGATAAGATCTTCCATGACTGATTTCTTCTTGATAATATTCATTTGCTCTTCTTTCGATTTCATCTTGTTCCCTAATTATCATCACACAGCTTCTCGATTAATTACCTCTCAAATTCTTCATAAATTTCTTTGATCTTCTTTGGTCCCTGATTTTTGTACAATGGAGCAGTCCACTTATTGTCTCTTCTATGAGCCAAATTTTTGATCAAAGAGTTTATTCTGGTTGATAAGGTGGCTTTGTTTAGGATGATATCAAAGCTAGGTATTGTTAAGGAATACATTAGCATTGCCTTACATCTTGAATAAGTCATCAAGAGAAATTTCATCACTTCCTAATCTAGGCAAGCTATCTTCACCATCAAAAGGAATTTCGCTGTCTGCCAAGAGTAAGATGTTTTCGAAATTTTGAACCATGGCAGTTGATTTGGCTCTGTCTGGCTGCTTGGTGGCTTCTTTGTCTTCGAAGGTCTTACCAATAAGCTCGTAGAACTTGATTAATCCCTCAATCGTATCCTCGTGACTTTTATTGGTTGGTCTATTTGCAGGATTAGTCTTCTGATATTGAGAATATTCATCGAGGAATTTCTGTAGTAGTGTGTTAGTAATGATTCTAACAACTCCAAGCACAATGAATTTTTCTAAGAAGAGCTCACCTATGAAGCAAACATCTGATGAATTAACCAATATAAGCTAGAATGATTACTTCCAATAATTTTTTGCTTTTTTTTGTTGTAAAATTCTGATTTTTCTTCAGGTGTCATATCTTCCACTTTCTTGGTTGTGTTCACAGCGATGTTAGATTCATCCTCAAACACTCCTTGAATTTTTTTCATAATATACAACTTGAAATCCTATGAAGTTTAGTTCTTTTTATTAGAGCGATGCTACATTCTTCTTCTTATCCTTTGGCTGTTCGAAGAAAAGTTTATCAGATTTTCCAAGAAAATCACAGAGCTTTGCATATGTATTTGCATAGTGCTTTTGAGTCCAAGCGTTTTCTATAATCAAATCTGCAACTCTTTGAGTATACTCAAACCTTTGTCTTTTCAAAACAAATTAGTGATAAAATTACTTTTCAGAAGCAATTTTTAGAATTTCTTCTTTGATAATATCAAAGTTGTCAGGTGTAATGATGTTCAAATTCAGTTTCAGGTTTTTCTTTGCGATTTCATCAGGGTCAGTGGCTTTAATAGATTTAGTCCACTTTCCGACATTTGCCTGAAGCTCTTCTTTTTTCCTTCTCTATTTTACTTAGCAAATATGTCTCTTTCTTAACTACCTCTTCTTCAGTCATTTCAGATCTTTGAATACCGAACCCTCTATTTTCCATCACTTTGCTTTGACTTTTAGTAAGACTGCCTCTTTCCAATGTTATTTGAGGACCATCTTTTTTAACAGTTTGTTTCTTCTCTGTACGTCTCACTAAAAGTTATATACAGAATAAAATAATATACTTGACTCAAATACTTCTGTGACAATTTCTCTATCCTTAATCTTTTGGATGGCTTCAGGAAGTGGCTTATCTTTTTGTGCTTCTCTGATCTTTGTTAACGCTTCTTCGAGCTCAGGACGAAGTAATACTATAATCTCAAAAGTGACCTCCTTTTGATTGGGCTTAGCAAAATGCTGTTCAACAGTGGGTTGTGCTTCTTTAGTGTTTGAAATAGGTTGATTATTTTCTTTTGGAATATCTTTAGAAACAGGGACATCATTCTTCACAACCTTTTCTTCAATTTTGCTTGGCTGCTTTGCCTCAGTTTTTATCGGAGCGGGTTCCTCTTTATGATCAATTTTGGTGTCATCAGGCTTTCCCTTTGATCCCTCTGATTTTGTTTTGATAGGTGATTTAGTTGCTTTGTCTTCAGCAGGTTTCTTAATACCTTTTCCCCATTCACCAATTGCTGGCTGATTTGAGGGGATCTCTTTTTTACTCTCTATAGAGATGGTTGAATTACCTTCCTTATTAACTCATTTGCTGGCACTCTGTGAAATTGGAGAGTTCCCTTTTAAGGGAGAGGGATCACAACTTTTCTCACTGTAATAATCTTGTTGTCTTCTAACATGAATTATATAAACTTAATTTCTGAATAGTGAATATCAATAAGCTTCTATTGGGGGGAGGGGAAGGCCGGAAGGCCCATCACAAACCATATAAAAGGGTGATGATTAGTATTTCTAGGTCTCTGAATACTTCATGAACTTACATCCTGATTATGATAGCTCACAGAAAATAATCTATGCACACTAGCTAATAGGGCTAGTAATTAATTCATCCTCTGAGAATTTCTTCATAAAACACACAATCTAAGTCAAATTTTCTTGGGAGTTCTTCTGAACTAAATCATTTTTATGTTGAGTAAGCCTTAATAAGCATTACTTTTAGATTATAAGCAGTTAATCAGGATCAAT
>Ga0065720_1020171_pt1 | contig 16320 bp, 14 predicted proteins | sample Thericmetagenome_FD_59107 | JGI IMG/M metagenome (GOLD analysis project Ga0065720, IMG submission 59107) | Thermophilic microbial communities from the Joint Bioenergy Institute, California, USA of rice/straw/compost enrichment - eDNA_2 v2... | ecosystem: Engineered > Solid waste > Grass >... | reverse complement strand
TTTTTTTTTTTTTTTTTTTTTTTTTTTTTGCAGTGTCAAAGAGGCACGATTCCAGCCAGACATCGGCTCATGAGCCAGGCCGGTCCCGGGATGTACCGAAAGCTCTTCCCAAGACGTCGTCTTTGAATGGTCTCCAAACTGCAGTGCAACCACCGCGTCGAGTCACAGTCGTAGCTCGCCATCCACACCGTAGTCCAACTCAATGTAGAGATAATTAGGCGTTGATGAAGACAATCTGGAAGCAGGGAAACGCGGCAGCGGTTCTTGCACTTGCTGGCGACGGCGATCGGAGTGGATTGGTGGGTTGTCTGGAGCTTGCGTTGAAGAGTCACAGTCACGACTCACAGTGCTGATGGAGTTCGCCATGTCAATTCCATCCACACCCATCCACGGGAACATCTAGACACGCCTGGATGGATCCCAGAGGCCCACGTCGCACGGCTGGGTGAGAAATTCCCCAGCAGCCCAGCGGACAAGCAACGAGCCACCAACAGGATCATACCCCAGTGACTGCATCCGCTTCAGCCCAGAATCCACTGTGATCCAGATCCCCAGCACCACCCCAGCACGCCCAGTGGAGGTCCGAGAGGCCGTTGAGAAATCGACTTATACCCAGCTTCCCATCCTCCCCCAACCACATTGACTCTGCTTCCCCCCCATCCATCCAATTCCCATATCACTGTCTCAGTGTGTGCAGCATCAGCTGTCCAAGTTGTTTTTAGCCAAGTCAATTGCATCAAGCCAGTTAAATCAGACCAGCTCACCAACTTCACAACCGTCCACTCGCAACTTAAACCACTCAACAAACCAAACACTTATACCCTGAGCTTGTAGCTTTCTCAACCAGGCTCTCTTTCTCTCCAACTCTATACACAACTACACACACAACCATCACAATGTCATCCAGAATCGCCCCGATGTCCAGACTTGCCCGTGCATTCAGCACAACCCCTGCTGTTTCCCGGCCCAGCCAGCTCCTCCACAATACATCTAAGACTTTGGCTGGTGCGTCAAGGAAATCAAAACTTCCTGCTGACGAAGAAACCAACGCAACTGCAAACGTACGTTACATTCTGTCCCTTGTTAAGCCTACCATCTATAAAAGCAACAAACCACTAACATCAACCCGTCCAGTACTCCACAACCAGCACCTCCTCCCCCCACCGTCCCTCAGCAGTCAACAATACCCTCCCGCGCCGTAGCAAGCCCCTCCCCTTCATGCAAACCTTCCACCACTCCGCTCCCAAACCCAAACCCGCGCCACCCATTACCATGGACCGCATGGTCCTTCCCAACCTGTGGGCCGAGCTGGCCGAGGACTCGACGGACTTCATCCGGGTGCCCCTTCTTCCGGACAACCGTGTTCCTCCCCCGCCCCAATTCCGTCCTGTCGAGCCGGAACCTTCCCCTGTGCCGGCCAGTGAGATCGTGGTGGTTGCCTCCGATCCACAGACCGTGCTTCCGTCGGCTTTGACCGAGGCCGAGGGGATGGGCATCGGGATTGATGGCGTTGAGCTCAAGTTCGCGCATTTGCTTGGCCGTGAAGAAGAACAAGCTCCTGAGCTGGGGCAGGGTATGATACGGGATATGTGGAAGGGGCTGATGGAGGATATATTTGGTGCGGAGGGGAAACAGGGGAAAAGCGGGCCTGCGCCGGCGGCTTGAGGGTGCGAGGGACGGGCTGGTTCCCGGGTCATAGATGTCTTCACTTTTGAGCCATGAGCTCTTGTTTTGCTACTACCTACCTATCTGCTCAGCTCTTCTTTGTTTTTGCTTTTCGCAGCGGTTTCCTGAGCTACTCCCGGAAAAGGGACTGATGACAAGACAAACGGACAGACGATGGGTCCTGATGACTTCATTACATGCCTAGCTATGAACAAGTCCAAGATTGTATCATCTCGATGGTCAACTAAGGCACACAAAACAGGGTCTCTTGCCCCAGCTCAACCGCGGGCAAAAATCGTCGCTGGATTATTGATAGCATATATCTGCTTTTAATGAACATTGCTACCATTCTTTGGTTCAGATCTTGACTACACTGCAGAAAACGATTATTCGTGAAGCTGTCTGATGGGTGTTTTGTTTACTCGTAAGTTGCTAGCTACCTGCTTACCCAGCCCGATACCACCTTGCCACGCGTACTCAGCTGCAAATCCTCTGTAATCCTGCCAGCTCCAGGAATCACACCGCTATTATCCCAGGTTGTTCCAGCCACAAGCACTGGTATCATATTCCATAGGCATCCTTCCTAGCCCAAGAACCAGGCTCATGCCGTAAATATGTAATCTCTGTTATCTCATTACACCACAGCCCTCTCTTTCCCGGTTTCTCTAATCCTCATCCATCTCCCCTCGCACCCGCACCTTACCTCTTCTTAACACTCGGACGCGGCTTGCACTCGTCGCCCAACACAGGATGCAGCATGACCTTAGTCGGATAGTTGGCCGTGTTTCCCTGGTAGCCCTTGGACCAGTCGTAGCTGATGGCGTACGCAAATATGGTGCCGTTGCGGTTGAACTTGGTTGCCGTAATGCTGCCACCCACATTCGGGTAGCCCTTGAGCCGATGCTTCGCGTCCTTGTCCCAGAAGTGGAAGGTACCGTCGCTACCGGCCGTGCTAAACGTGCCGTGTTGCGGGTGGAAGGAGATGGCGTTGACCGCGTGCACGTTGGTCACGTTATTTTGCGGGGTGTCGCGGTGGCATTTGAAGGAGAAGTTCATGCTGGATACTTGTCAGCTATGTGCTACAAAAAAGAAAGGAAGGGAGATGCAAGAGGAACTCACCTCTGATCCTTGTCCTCAACATATTGAATCGCGCAGCGGCCCTCAATACTGCCGATCGCAAATCCCTGAGAGTCGGTAAAGCAGCTCACCACCCGAGTCTGCCACTTGAGCGGGCTCTGCAGGGTCTTGTAAAACTTGACGGGCTCCTTTAGGTTGATGACGTCAATGTAGCGGTCCGCCGTGCCGATTACCAGCAGGTTCTCCTTAACATCCATCGTGTACACGCGTTCCTGGCACTGCACGGTGCCGGCGGGCGTCGCGCTGCGGAAGTCCCAATACTTGATGGTCTTGTCCCACGAGCCCGTCACAGCCATCGGCGTGCCTCCCGCCTCGAAGTACTTGACGCAGCGGATCGGCGCGTCGTGTGCAGCAACCTGCATGGCCTGGCCCGACGCTAGGTCGAGCACCTTGGCCTGCTTGTCGGCGCCGGCCGAGATGACCTTGGTGCCGTCCTGGTCTGTATTAGCAAACGAATAGGATGGATGCTTCTAGGTTAAAGGACTGGACTGACCTTAAAGAAATCTACAGCAAAAACAGGCCCCTCATGCTCCATTTGCACTTTTCCCTGGTTCTGGCCGTTCGCAGCGATCTCATACACGCGCACCTTCTTGTCCCAGCTGGAAACCGCCAGGAAGTCCTTGGGGTCGTTGGGATTAGGATTGAAGGACAGGTCAGTGATGCTGTCCTCCGGCGGGCTGCCCAGCTCTACGTCGTTTTTGAGATCGCCCAGCGTGCTGGTCGTCGTCGACGTCGTCGTGCCGAAGAGGCCCGCCATCGTGATGAATCCTACGTTAAACGGAAGCGATGCGCACGGCTGGACGGTCTGTTGTTGTGGTTCGTCAAAATAGTGGTCCGCGTTGCTTCGTCGTAGACGCGGTCGCGCCGCGGCAAAGGTTCGGGAAGCTGGTTGTCGCGCTTCCCCGCTATCGTTTTGACTATTAGTACCAACACCCGGTAAACTGGCGCTGTCGCTTGGGGGTTGGTGATGGCTTTGCCGCGAGGCAGGCAGTGATAGGATGGCTCGTGAAGCGTCTCGCTCCGGGTTGAGAACTTGATCCCAGGCGGCATTGTTATCAATACACCGGGGTAAGTCTAGATAGCAGGTCCTTGGCTGTACGGCGGGGCAGCATCGGGAAACTTTGAGCGCCGAGAGCAAAAATTGCTTGACTTGCTCAACAACAAGACAGACATGATAATCTCGTCAGTCATCCGAAGTCCAATGAGCTGCTCTTTCTTTTAACTATTCGACTGCATCTGATGATGTCGCAATAGCCTTTTTCCAAAATTTCTTGAAATGACTCGAAGCCTGCTTAGGCGCATGGGAAGATGTCTGAAACCTTTGCGTCTCCCTGTCACAAGCAGGACACAATGAGCCTTGACTTTTTTCCCTGTCCAACGTGCCAAAAAGACACTCTCTGAACAGAAAAATCTATTTATTATTCTTTCCATAACACCGACTCTCCAGACAATCCCATAATCACCAAACAGAGACTACTGAATCTCCTTGGTTGGATATGTCTGACCGCCAAATCCAAGCTGTTCCGATCTCAGAGTTCTTGTGGGAAAGTGCCAGTTTGTTACCAACCCAGATCCAATTAATTCACTTCTCATCTCTTTTCTTTTGCAAAAGCTCTCTTCCAAAGCTCAAGTCGAAGACAGCCTGAACGACTCAGATTATGTACGGCGGACCGTAATCCAACACTCCCCACCATCGATTAAGCGCGCACAGACCAGCCCCACATCCCACCTCTCCGTCCATAAAAAATTTCTTGACGATTGCTCCCACTTCTCTTTTCCCTTTCCTCTTCCAGGCCCCCCTCGTCCAAACAATCGCTATTCGAAGTTCACACACGGAGAGAGTTTTCAACTCTTTCGCAAACAAGCTTTGGGGAAAGTCCCCGGACAACCGTTCCTTTCTCGTCTCTTGGACGCTGAAAAAACGGCCGCGGAAACGCGCCGCCATAGAAGCACAGCGGCTGATCTCGACCGACACCTCTGTTCTCCAGTTCGACCTTCAACCGCCCAGCCCGTCTATTCCAAAGTCGAGACTCACGACCCTTCTTGCCTCTCTTCTGCTTGCTTTGGTAGCCCTGCTCTTTCACTGGGTTGGAGACCACATGGACGAAGATATGAGTCCGCGCTCTGGCCTGGGGAGGGGGTTGTCTAGCTTGTCGGGTTTATGGGGGGGTTGAGAGGGTAACGGGATTTCGATTGGACGGTTTTGCTGCCGTTGGTTAGGTAGGGACTGGGAGCGATTAAAGGTGGCTCGAGAGAGTTCGTCATGATCTATAGATATGCGATTGCCTGGTGGCATGGAAACATGTTGCCGGGTGACTCGACGGGGCTCATTCTTGGTGCGAGGGGGGCTTCATAACCACTTATCTGTCTTTTTGATCTTTTTGTCCGTTCGAGACGTTGTAAGAGTTGGTTAGTTGGACACAACTGGTCGGGACAGGTGGAAACTCTAGGTCTCGCGGGAGGCCCTTGTGTCTCAGACCGCTGTTGTTGTCTTGCTGCTGCTGCTGATGGCGTCGCGTGACGGACTAAAGGATCGATGACAGGGGCAGTTCAGGTGATGAGAAAACCATTAAATAGAGTCAAGCTCCGAGGCAACGCCGGCGTAAATCGTCGCGCGACCCAGTGAGGACTCAAATGCGTTATGGTATCTGATGGACTGTCTTCAAGTGGGTTGAGCAATTAAATAGTACGTAATCTATCCTATCCCAAGCTGTCTAGCAACGCTGGGCCTGTTGAAGCCCTCTCTTTCTGTAACCCAACTTTTTATCCTATACCCTGGTTGAATCCCAACCTACCTTGTAATGATGGTGGAGGAACTGGTCGATAAAGCTAGTCACTTTCTCACCGCTGCTGCTCGAGCTCCCGCTGCTTGTGGGCAGCCTCAATCTCAGCCTTCTTAAGCTTGGCCTTCTGGCGGGCCTCATACTGGTCCCTACTCTTCATGATGCGCTGCACGATTGTGCCAGCGTTGACGTCCTCGAACTCGTGGTGACCGATCTCGCGGTATATGCCCATCTCCTTTGGCGCGATGTAGACGTCCTCAGTGAACTCCATGAAGGAGGTTGGGCCGTGATAGACGGCGTCTGGTGTGCCCCAGGGGAGGGACGTGAGGTACTCCTTGGACGGGACGAAGGGAGCGCCGAAAATGACCGCGTTGACGTACTGCCGCTATCAGCGAAGTCCTGCAAAAGCTGATATGCTCAACATACCTTGCACTGTAGGACACACAGCCCACGCTCATAAATGTTCATAATGGGATAGTTGACGCCCTTCCACTCATTGATGACATTGTCATCATGGACACCAGCAACCACATAGACCGGGCCATAGTCTTCCCCGCTCTTCTTCCTCTCCTCCACAGCCTTCTCCTCATACCACCCCCTCTCCCTAGCCAGCTTTTCCTCCTCCTGAATAACCAACTTCAAAAACTGAATATGCCCGCTCGAAAACAAATCAAACCCTCCATCCACATAAACAATCCTCTGCCCGGGTCTTGGCCCAATTCCTTTAAACAACTCCTTACACTGTCCCTTGCCCTCCGACCAAAACCAGACATCCACCCAAGGCTTCTTCGCCGTTTCGTCTGTCGCATACAACCTTATCCTCTCCTTCATCGCCTCCCCGTTCGCCTTCCTCTCCTCCTCCGACGCGCCTGGGCCTTCCTCCCCTTCCAACATCTTCTCCAACGACCGAATAAAATGTCCCTTCGTGCACAACAACATCCTCCCCACAAGATCCGTCGTCGAGATCGCCGGCGTGCGCTTAACTACCTTGAACCTCCCAGCGGCTTTCACAAACCGATAGCAGTCCTCCCCAGACCCATCTGATGTGATGTCGTCGCCGTGCACGACGTATTTGCAGCCGAAGTGGGTGATCCAGTCAAGCTGGGTGACATAGGGAGCGTAGGGGATGGAACGGGTTACCCAGCGGCAGGCGTCGGTGGCAAGGAGACGCTCGCGCAGGTTCATGACAGTTGGGCCTTTGTTTTCGAGGATCGCTTCATCGGAGTGTACGCCAACGTAGAGCTCGTCACCGAGCTGTCGGGCTTGGACGACGGCGCCGGCATGGCCTGGAAAGTAGGGGTTAGGGATATTTGGCTCTTGTTCGGGAGGTAGGGAGGGTAGGGTCAGGGGGGCTTGCCATGATGAAAGAAATCGAAGCAGCCGTCGACCCAGAGCCGGCCTTCCAGCAGCTCAGGGGCTGGTTCTCCTGGGGGATGTTTGGGGTCGGAGGCCATTGTGTTGGAATGGTTGCGACTGAGCTTGGGGGAAAAGCTTCTAAAGGCTGCTTTTTGAAGGGAAACAACTACTACTGCGTGACTTGGGACAGGAATAGGCAAACAATTAGCAATGTGATGCGAAAGTCACAAGCAATGCTTTGGTATCATGCCAGTGGAACAGCGATGGTGTTGAGTTCGGCCATGAAGGTTGGGTGGGGTGCTCCCTCTTGGTCTTGGAGGGCGAGCCGAGCTGCCCCTCCCCCACACCGCCCAGCCTTCAAAGCACACCGTGCACTATCACAATGTCTACGGGGTCTTTTCTTTTTTGAGCCTTCTTCCCTTTGTGTCTCCTCCAAAAAGCGGTAAACCGCTTGCGTTTGATACGAAGTGTAGAATTTCCCACGCCCAGCGTAGTGTCCACTGGCTAACCGCGCAACCCTTGCCAGCGGACTGACGATCTGCTCTGACCGCCACGGCACGGCGATCACCCGGCGTCGGCGGATGGAGCGGAGGGCGGATGATAGTGTAGTTGGTTGGAACGACGTTGCAACGTTACGGGGTTCAAGAAGGCCTGCGATGGAGAAATAGAAAGGCGGCGACCTATAGGAGCGGTTAGGGAAGCAGAAAATTCCCTCTTTTGAAACCGTTTTGCTGGCAAGGCTGAGCTTGGCAGGCGAGGATTTTGGGGATATATAAGGTTTTGGGATGGGAATTATCAGTTGTGTCTCAATTGTTTGTGTTTCTTGACGTCTTGTTGTTGAGGAAGAACTGGAAGCTCTGAAGAAGCCATTGTTCTACGGCATCAGTTTCAAAAGCTTGAGCTTGGGTGAATGCCAGCACAGTGCAGCTTGTCGTCAGAGTCTTACTGTGAACAAGTACCCCAAGCTGGTCCGGGCTGTTGAAACAGGTTCAGCATCAAGGTAAACACCTAACCACATATCACAAAACGCTTTAATCCCGTTTCTTGATGCTATTCTGCATCAGTCTCTTACAGTCTTAAGAGCACTCGAACTTGAAATTCCTTCCTCAACCTCTCCTCTGACTGGCTGCTCTGTCGCCCTCAGCGGCTCCTGCCCAATACAGCGCGACAGCGCAAGCGCAGCGAATCGTAGAGCGCAATTGGAGGCGCTAACCAGGCCACGAGGTACCGCTACCGGATCGGGAATCATACGCGAGGTGCGACAACAACCCTCGCCCTTGACCCTTCTCCATGCAGGCGGCTGCCCCTTTCTTGTCGGGTCTCTTTAGCGGGGGCTCCAACAACAGCACAAACGGCAACAACACAACTACCGCAGGTAGAGACAGAGAGAGCAGAGAGGACAAGGACACTACCGCTAGCAGCAGTACCGTCAGCACCGTCAGCACTTGCCCCAGTACCAGCACTAAGAGCACGCACGAGAGCGCCCCATCGAGCATTCCGTCGTCGCCCACGTCCAGATCGCCTGTGCGGTCGCGACCTCCGACAAGCTCGGACCAGGACAACTTCTCCCACCTCAACCGCATCGCCAGCACAACCACAACAAACACCGTCCTGACTAGCCCTCCCGGGCGCCCACTCAATCCTCTCAGCGCCCTCAGTTCGTTGACTAGCCTTATCTCTCGTGACCGAGAAAGAGACAAAGACCGCAAGACCTTCAACCGCAAACCCTCGCTGCACTTTACCCGCCGCAGAGCCAGCTCGCGCTCCTCATCCCCATCGAGCCCCGTCACCCAAGCACCTGGACAACCGCCCCTCCCTTCGATTCAGCTCGCCGGAGACGGCCAGACTACCTCGGTCTCTGGCCCCGAGTCGATCCAGCAGCAGCAAGGAGGCACTGCCCCAGCCGAGGGCCTCTCCAAGATGCTTAGCCGCGGCGCGGTCACTCCCATCTCGGGGTACCCCATCCAGGGGCCTGCGACAGCAATGCTTATGAGCAGTGCTACTGCGCAGCAGAATGAACTCGCTGTGCTGCATCAGCATATTCAGGAGACGGTGAACAAGAGGATATCGACATTGGATTACCTGCGCAAGGCGTAAGCTCGCTCTCAATCTTCCCTCTCGAAGAAAGCTAACACTTCCCAGTCACGAAGGCCACATCTACTGGTTCAACACGCTCCTGTTCGACAAGCCTGACCTTCAACGCATGCCCTACTTCGACAGCCGCAAACTGGCACGCCGCGCAACCAATTACCTCTTGCTTGGCATCTCCCTGCCTGCCGTCATCGACCTCAACTCCAACCATCCCGTCGATTTCCTGCGCAGCCTGAACCATCTCCTAACCGAATTTGACTCCTTCCAACAAAACCACTCAGAAACAGGCCAACCCCCCTCCACCCTCGCTCGTGCCCGTCTCCCGCAAATGTTTCGCCGCGCCGCTGCCCCCGTCTCAAAAGGTCGCCGCAGTAGTTCTGCCGCCGGCCGCGATACGGGAGATTCCCTTTCCGGAGGCATGTCTGCCCTAGAACTAGTCGACTCCAACACGGGTACGGTCGCCTCCGGCACAAGCGCATCCGCAACCAGCTCAGCAACCGGCACAGCCCCTGGCTCGGCTGGCCCAACCGCCGAAACAGCCGGCGTCATGGCCTTCTCTTCCCCGGCAGCCCACGACTCGCTAGACCTCCTCCCCGGCGAGGAGTACACTCACCTTTTGACGCCGACACTGCCCTTCGACCCTGACTTTTTCGAGACATTTGCTACGCTGTGCGACGTGCTGATTGATACGTACAATCGACTACTGGCGCTGGTGCCGACGCCGCAGGCGTGTAGTGGGCCCGTGGGGGAGCTGTTTGCCAAGGCCGATTCGAAGGTTAGGAAGTTGCTTGTGCAGGGGGTTATTAAGGAGTTCGAGGAGACAAGTCGGGCGGGAGCCAGGGCAGAGGTTGCGGGGATTGGGAGGGTTGTTTTGAGTGGGTTGATGTGAAATGAGACGGTATTAGCTGGGGAGGATGTCAAGGTAATGTAGGGAGGGAGCTTGAATTCTTTCAAGGCGTCATCTACGGATAGGATATGGACTGCGATTTTTTCTGCTTCTATACCTCTTTTAGTAAGTTTTTGCTCTTTTTTTTTTTTCGTTCCTTTGGCTTCTCTTCGGTCAATTTTCTCTAAAGGAATATTTCTCGGTCCATGTTTCACGGCATTCCTGTATGTAGCAGCATCTTGGAGAAAAGTAGGGTTGGGTAGCTAGGTGGTGAAGTACTGGCGTTGAGTCGTTATGAAAAGAATGACTTGGGAAGGTAACCTGGATGGGCGGGTGGGCTTGGGCTTGATTGGATGATATTGATGATACCATAACCATACCACACCATTGCATGGCATAGCATTGCATAGCACATCGCAAAGCTAGGCAGGTAACAAATTTAATGCTGTTGATATGATATTGGCGGCGTAGAATGCGTGAAGTGTGTCTCCTACCATATACGCATTGGATGGGGATCAAATACCCTTGCACAGTGAAAGAATGAGCAGACGGAGGCGTCGGAGGAGGACAAAAGAGAATGGATGAACCAAAAAAAAAAAAAAAGAAGTAACGTGTTATTGCCCTGCTATGTAACTGGCGTTGCTAGAGGTAGCCCCTATATAAGCCCATTATCCTGCCCTGTCTATCAACTAGGCCACTACAAAACTTGAGCTTGCTTGTGGCATAGTGGCAACACGTTGCGTATCTAATGTTTTGTGCCCCGGTCAAAGCAAATGTCTCCAGGGCTGTCGAGAAGCCACATTACCTTCTTCCTTTCCGTGCGTTCGAGTAGTGTTTTGGGAGGTGGTCATTCTTTTTGGTGGGGAAGAGGGAATTTAGGTTTCGTCCTATGTCGGGGGTTGGGCTGGGGGGAAGGAAGGGCGGGGAGGTTTGATGTTGACGGCTACTTATTCCCGAGAAATTGTCCCTCCCAACTACCCGGGCTGCTTCATGTACCGGCCCTGGGCCCTCTTACCTCCTCATCTTGCCACACCCGCCAACTTAACTCCCCCATCCCTCCTCATCCACACTCTCAAACACAACATCTACTCCCGGCACCACATTCGCAAGTATCTCGTCCCCGTTCGGCAAGTCGTTTTCCACTGCTCTTCGGTCGCCTGCCTCGAGTGTGTCGACGATACCAGCGCGTAAGTGACGTGCCGCGAGTCGGCGGCGAGCAACTTCGTGGGGGACAGTCGCGAGGATGGTTAGGGAGGAGAGAGGGGCGATTTGGGACCAAGGAGGGATGTTGAGGAGGGTATCTTGAGAGTGATTAGTATCGTCCTGTGTGAGTAAATAATGTCTAGAAGAAAAGGTGATATTGGATTGAAAATAATAGGATAGTGAGTGATGAGGCATAAGACAGGACTCGGCGTGAGCCCCTAACCATCGCAACAAGAAAGGCCCTGAAGTAGAGAAACTTACAATTCCCCTCCAATACCACAATCCTGTTATGTCTCTCCACAGCAATAGCATTCTCTCTTGGATCCTTTGCAGCATGATCGAAGTCCGGCGCCCATATTGTCTCTGTGCTTTCAGTCACCGGTTCGGCAAGCCTTTTTACCAGATTCACAAACCCCTCCCCGTCAAATGTGAAGGCTGCCCCGCGACGAGCGTGCGCCTCGGCTGGGTTGGGGAACGTGTCTAGTTGGGCACGGGTGTAGTCTTCATGATAGAAGTTAGACTTCTTGGTTTTGAAAGTATCAGGGGAAGGGTAAAAGAAAGGGGCAGGGATATGTGACAATGGAGAGGTGAACATACGGAAACCGTCCATTGGGACAAATACTGCGATGGGAGGGGAACCGAAATGCTCGGACGACCAGCGAGCATTCAAAGCGGCTGTGAGGTGGAGAGATAGGGTAGTTTTGCCTGCCATAAGGTTAGTCATTGAGTATCTTCAAAGAGATAGGGGTAAGGGTGTTGTTAACTTACCTGAGCCGGGGATGCCACCTATGACAATCACTGTTGAGAAGATGGTGTTAGACCCTTGAGACCAGGAATAGAAATTCCAATTTATTTTCGGAAGCCTCACAGAATCGCTTGGTCTCAGGCCATTCTTGGAACCTTGCCCACACTGTGTCAACTAACTGGTTGAGTTTGGCATCCATGGTGGCCATATTGGGCACTGAAGGGTTGGGACTGATGTGCGGGGAATGGACAAGACAAAATAAGCGGAGAGTTCTCTGGACGCTGTTATTGTTTATGTTGGAATCTTAAAAAGTCTGAAAAGTTAGTGAGAGCTGAAATGAGACGAACTGGGCTGTGAGCTGTAGCCAAGCAGGGTGAGGGGTGCGGAGATGAGACGGTCGACAGCGACACTGGCTCCGGTCGGCATGCTCCGCACCAAACTGCATCCACAAGTTTCGACTTCCAGTGTGCTTCATTCCTTCTTCACAACATAATCTGAAAAACATTAGGAGCCAAAAAAATTGATATTTCCCCATAGGTTAACAACCGGATTGTGAACTCCTGGAGTCACAGACCAAGTATGTACATTCAAGGTCCCAAATCATAGGAAAATCTTATTTACTAATCAGTCATACAGTCCCTGAACCTCAAGTCTCATTCCACCTCAGTTTCAACAAGCCTCACCTTCACTCATTGCTCCTTCAATGACACAATGGATTCCGAATCTGATGCAAATCTTCTCCTTGCACTTGACCTCTCCGATTCAGAACCAGATGAGGCTGCTGCTCCCAAAGGTCAGACCCGTGCTGAGCGCAGCGCCCTCTCAGATGCGGCCTTTCAGGCATTGAAAGAAACGTATAAGCCGAAGGTTGAGAATGGGGAAGTATGTTCACCATCACTTTAGTTTCAATCATCAAGCTTTCGCACTGAGATATTGTCTGTACTGAGCATCACTGACACATTACAACTAGTTATGCAAAGCCCTCCTACAAACCCTTCCCCAGCACACCAAGCAACAACTCCCCAAACCGACAGCCCAAGCTCTCCTCCACGCGGTCGAAGAACTCTACTTCTTCCGGCGCTACACTGAGGCCATTGCATTCATACACGAAGTCCTGGGAGAAGAAGACAACGACGCCAATACCAACGAGGATTCAAAAGCACAAGATGAATCTGAAGGGCAAAGTTCAGGACAGGGTGTAAAGGTGGATGATGAGACAAGGAAGTTATTGATGTATTATAAGGCGAAGTGTCGAGCAAGAGCAGCAGAGCTAAAGAGTAAAGCTCCTCCGACGATAGATGGGAGGAAAGATAGGCCTGTAGAGTGTGCCTAGGTTAGATGATCAGGTTTAATACAGTCCTGTTGATAACAGAAGACGATAACTGAAGTCTTATGAGAGCTCATGTAGCCTTCATGTCTTCCCCTATCCATGAGGATGGTCAAATTTAAAGGCAGCATAAGCACAGGGTCAGAGCAACCATAAGGACAACAAATCTGGTTAGGAGGTGGGAAATTCCTCTTATTTTTGCTCATCTTTCCTCTATTTTTCACAACTCTAAACACCACCTCCTCCCCTGCTACCACCGTGATGACGATGCTTGTTGAAAACCATCCATCAATAGAAGAGAGGGGTATGTTATGCCATACATTCAACTAAACACAATAACATGCCATCAACCTAAGACGCCGAAAGAGGGAACGACCATGTCATGTCAAACCATCTTATGAGAAATACATCGAGGAGAAAAGGAAAGACCCAGAAAGTTAAAAAACAAAGCAGACCCGTGACGCCAACCCCCCCCTTTTTAACCACGCTTCTATGCCGGAAATGATGATAATAATGACGATGATGAAAACAATGTGAGAAATCCCAGTCTTTTTTGGTGTCCGTCCGTTTTGTCCGTTCGTTCATGAGGGAAAGAAAGAAACCCTAATGATGCTCGGCTTTTTTTGGGACCCATTTTTCGTCCGCCACAACCATTTTTGTTGCTGTGACTCATGAAGAAATCCAACTAGCCGGTAAGCCCGTCTTTGTTGTCTATGAGTTTGCAGGCTGCCGGGAAAAGCTCTTGTTGTTTAATCTATCGGCCGTCAGGAGGTGCTGGCCAACGGTATAATTAGGATGAAGGGTAAATAAGTTGCCAATTTTGACTTTCGTCATTCCTGACAACAGTAAACAAATGCCTGTTGCATCGTCGTCCTCAAATGACCGATGAGACTTAAGCAGCAGCAGTCCGGATGTTGCCAGCTTGAGCCTGCAACATCATGAGCCTCTCGCGCTCGCGCTCCTCAGCGAACACCTTGCGGCTCATAGCAAGCACAGCCTCGAAGCCCTCCTTGCCCTTCTGCGCGTTCTCGCGGAACCTCTTGACCAGGGTATCCTCAATGCTGTGCTTGATGCGCTGCCAGCCGCCGCAGAGAGCCGTGATCTGGGCCTCCTGCTCAAAACGGGTCTGGTGCTCGTTGAGGGGCCGGTAGACGACAGTCTCCTGGACATTGATGAGGTTGCTCCAAGTGAGGTTGGTGGAGACCATGGTGACGGTCTTGTTGCGCGGGTCGACGTAGGACGTCTCGAGCACTTGCGACTCGTCGAAGTTGCCGCCCATCATGCTGCGCAGCCAGTCGGGCGCGCTCTGCCGGCAGGTGATGAGGCGCTCGGTGCGCAAGATGCCCGTCTCCGGGTCGACAGTCCGGCTGATGGTATCGACGGCGACCACATGTGTCGACTTTTGGTTCCATGGGCAGTACTTGCGCCAGTTGTTGGTCGACACCTCCTCCCAGGAGTAGTTAAACGTCTCGGTGTTGCTGAAGACCTTGACCATTTTGGCTATTGGCTGCGAGATCGATGACGACTAGGTCGGTGAGAGGAATATTAAGTTGCTCTAGGGCTGACGCTGCCTGACGAGAAGTCCTGGTTTGGGTAGTGAGGGTGTCGTGTGCCTTGCGCAAAAGGACGGAGATCGGTGATTCAAAGCCCACGGAAGTGGTACCAAGGCACCCGTGTGTCACAAGAGCCGCTCTTCGGCTGGTAAGGGAGCACGCGACGGGACAGAACACAAAAGCAGCGCGGCAGAAAACTGCAAGTCGACAATCGACCTTCGCGAAGCCGGAACCGGCCCAAGAACTTGCACGAGGGGCTCTTGGGGACTAAGGCAGGTTGGTCAGGGAGAGGGGCCGAACTAGGGAGACCCTCGGATATGATTTTTATTTTTACTTCTTTTTGGTGGTGTTGGAAGTGAAATGAGGGTGATGCTGCGGCACAAGCAGAACGCAACGCAAGACCCAAAAGAAGGAGAGGAGAGGATAGATGACTGATGAGCAAGAGGGGAAAAAAAAAGACGGTGATCCTCCAACAACCCGCAAAGGGAGGGGTGAGAGAGCAGCAAAAAAGTCCGAAGCCCTTTGGCTTCTGAGACTTTTTTTTATCCCGCCCGCATTCAGGCCGCGCGAGACTTTGCGATTGGCAAGCGCGAAATCTTATCGGAAGTGGACCATTGCCGACCAGTGGCGACCCCCCTGTCGCTGCCCGCATCGCTTAGACTTCCAAAAACAGCCATAGCGTGGCGGCCCCAAGAAAGCCAAAGAAAAATCTTCGGAAACGCATTGAAACAGCCAATGGTGAGCGAGCACCCAAAACTGCGATTCTGAACGCAGGCTTGTGATTTTGCCTGCTGCCACCGCCGTGACCGCCATGGCCAGCACCGTCCATCACCACGTCTAGTTGTTTGCTTGGTCTCATCTTCGTCATCGGGCTGCCCGATCACGCCTGACTCGTTACCGTCTGATTTGCCCAGAGCTTACAGTATCTTTGTATCTACAACACAACTCCAGATCCGGCCGCGCACTTGTGCAAGCTGGCCGCCACACATCGAAACCACAAATTCTTAGAGCAAATGCTGGATCTCGCCGGCCGCTTGTCCGCACTGGACGGATATCGGACCCCACTCTTCGGTTCGGAGGTTGGGGGGGGGGCTGGACATCGGCACTCTCTGCGTCCGTCGTCCGTATTCTGGACCCCGCAGTCTGCATTGATGGGAGCCCAATTTCATAGCATGGACAGAATGGTATCCTCATACATTGTATGATAGTAGCAAACATGCGTTTGTGTATTGCAACATCTCAGCCACATGTTTTGTAAACGAGCATGTTCCAGCCCGTTCACTCAGTAGTCGTCGCCACGGCTGATGACCTCCTTCACGGTCGGCCGGATGAGGATAGTCTAAATTCCATATTAGCCGAGCTCTCGTTCTCGTTCTCGTGAGCGGGGTCCCCAGAGCCCAGGATCCCACGCCAAGGAGGTGCACTCACATGCTCAAACTGGGCCGTGTACGAGCCCTTCTCGTCCACCAGCGGCGGGTAGTCCTCGACGATGCCGTTCGAGACGAGGTTATTGAGCTGTCCTGTCAGCATCTTTCTTGGTCTTACTCGCTGAAAAAAAAAAAAAAAAAAAAAAA
>Ga0065720_1020170_pt1 | contig 16327 bp, 13 predicted proteins | sample Thericmetagenome_FD_59107 | JGI IMG/M metagenome (GOLD analysis project Ga0065720, IMG submission 59107) | Thermophilic microbial communities from the Joint Bioenergy Institute, California, USA of rice/straw/compost enrichment - eDNA_2 v2... | ecosystem: Engineered > Solid waste > Grass >... | reverse complement strand
TTTTTTTTTTTTTTTTTGGGTTTGGTATTGTGGTGACGTCAAGCGCTGATGTGACGGTGTTTTATAGGGAGCCGCCAAGCAGTATTGCCGATGACAGAGTCCTACCAAGTCTGTTGCTTTGTTTCTGAGGCAAAATACCGGTGCGCAAGTGTAGGCATAAGCTGGTCTGAATAGTTCCAGCCCCCATCATGTCGAAAGCACTCTTAAGGAATGGATCAATCGATCGGTGGGGGAGGAAGGCTATATAATAGGAATTCATAGGGGAGAATGCTGCGGGGTCCGATGCAAAAGAGTCAAACAAAGGATGTGTTGAACTGCATTCCAAGTCTCATCTCTCCGAAATTGCATAAGTGTTAAGTCGATAAGAGCAATAAATCTGTTTCTGTTGTGTTGTGACTCGCCTTCGCTAGGAGTTGACTTTGAAAAAAAGGAATTGTTCAAGACTCCAACCCTAGCCTGAACTGTCGGGAAAATATGGCTCCCCTTTCCGGCGGGGCTTATGGCACGTGGCGTCGCGTGAGTACAGCGCGCAAGCCGCCAAATCCCCATGTCCAACTCGCAATACGCGTCGCGCTTGACCCAACCGATGCAACATTTCGCATTACTTGTAGTATCGAAATTGACCAAGCGTGCAGGCTTTATCGGTTTCAAGAATGACATCACTACTATCTCTACCTAACGAGGTGCTTACCCTCATATGTGAAGAGCTCTTCCCTGCAGATCTCCCGGCCAGTTCAGAAGGTCTTCGTTCTCTCGCTTCTCTTACGCTCACCAGCCGATTCGTTTCCAATATTGCCACGCCAATCCTATACAGCAGAGGGGTTCACAAATACCAGCATCGTCCTCTTGCCTGGGCTGCAAAAAAAGGCCTGCCAGGAGCCCTCAAAAAGGCTCTGGCGGTTGGGGCTGATCCGAATCATGAGTTTTGCCTGAGCAGCATCTTTATCGACATCTGGGAAGCTGCTATGAAGGTATATAAGGCCAATGTGTTGTGGGAGAAAAGTAATCCTGCCTTTTGGCCTGCTCTCGGTTTGCACCTTGAAGAGAATCTAGTCAGGGAGTATAAACAGCAGGCGAGGGCATTAACGCCAACCCACACTACTTTCGATGTGTTTGCCCCCACCCATCCTCGAGGTGAAGGACCTTTCGGGGAGGACGATGATGACGATGAGGTGCGCAGTTATGAGAATTTCTATCCTGGCTATGGCGATTCTGGAGAATGTACCCGCAGGTTTACGGCGCTTCACATTGCTGCAAGGGAAGGCCACAGCGATATCATCACTCTCCTATTGGATCACGGTGCCGACATCGAAAGCCTATCGACAAACTTTTGTGATTGTATCACGAGTGACGGGTTCATGAACGACCTTGGCCCTGACCCATGGGACACGACTCTTTACGAAATACAGCGCTGGTCTCCACTCCATGTCGCCATCTGTTCAGGCCATACCGAAGCGGCTAAACTTCTTGTTTCAAGAGGAGCCAAGGCGGTTTACGAGCCTGAGCCAGCATCCGATCCGTCCCTTCCTCGTCCTTCGAAGCGCAAGAGTCCTTTCGCAAAAGCGGCAGCCTTGGGCCAGGTTGATGTGCTCCAACGCGTTTTGGACACTCATCCAGGCTTTAACGTCGATCAAACGGACGCGGCTGGACTTTCTGCACTCTACTATGCGTGCTACCATCGCCAGTGGGATACAACGGTCCCTTTCCTCCTTCAGCATGGCGCGAATATCAATCATCCTGTGCGGGTTCGGTGGGGAAGAAGCACTTTACTCACAAACATCCTCGGGGAGGCCTGTTACCTTGGTCAATTTCGGACCGCCTTAAAGCTGCTCGATCTCGGTGCCGACCCCTCGGTCGGCATTCGGGTCTTAGATGATCGAAACGACGAGAGTCAAGATCCCATGGACGCAGAACCTGACCCTGGTTCCGGCACTTATGTTCCTCTGCCGCACCTCTGCTGCATCCGCTATCTGGACTTGCACCGCTCTCCTCGCAGCTGGGGTCTTCCACCACCGCACTACATCCTTTCTGTCGAAGATTCGTACCGACAACAAGTAATTGAGAAATTGCTTGCGGCCGGTCTTTCGCTCGATACGTTCTGGACCTGGGCCCCTGCCCATGGCTACAACCACAGTCCTCTGACACTAGCCGTTCAACATTTGAATGATGCTGCTGTTAAGACGCTAATTAATGCCGGTGCTGAGGTTAACGCTTGCAATTCCCAGGGACGAAACGCCTTGATGGTGGCCGTAGCCGAAGTACCGAGCGAGTCGGTTTTACGCGACCCAGATCACCGCCGATTATCTGACTCGTACTGGAACCTGGTCCCTTTTCAGGAATGGGGCCTGCCATTTGACCACGATTATCCCAACCGGCCGCATATTGTCAGCCTTCTTCTCGAGGCCGGAACTCCCGTTAATCAACAGGACCTGGGCGGGAACACGGCGCTTCACCTTCTTTTCGATGGATACCGAGACCAGAGCCGCCCATGGATGCCTCTCAAGTCGGCCAAACAGATTCTCCGTTTGTTGCTGTCCAAAGGCGCCGATCCGTTCATACGTAACAACTCAGGAGAGACCCCCTTCCAGATTGCTGTTCGTAGGGAATGCCATTACGCGCTTGACATCCTTGCCAGGCAAAGCCGTATCGATCCAGGAGATCGCCTTAGTGTGCCAGAAATCGTTGCCATGTTCCGCAACGCACAGCCTAGCAATCTGAGATCCTCTGATTTTCAGGAAGATGACGAATATACTGACGATTTGGGCCAAGGGTACCGAGAAGATGAAAACGAAGACGGCATGTACTCTTCGTCTGACCCGGACGACGAAAGGGATTCCTACACTGGCATGCCCTCCTATACAACTATGCAGGTACGGAAGCTGCAGGAAAGATCTCGCCAGATCTTCACTTTCCTCCTGGATGTGTTCAGTTCGAAGTCCTTGCTGTCTTACCCGGAGTTTGTGGACTTGTGCATCAACGACGGCAAACCACAATCACCCCTTCTGGATTTGGCAGTCCAACAACTGTACCAAGGCTCCCTCGCCCACGCCGATTTGCTCACGGAGAGCAAAATTTCTTTGCTGTTGAAGGCGATTGTCACTAAACGCTGGGAAACTGCCCACGTCATTCTTGACGGCTTCGCCGACCATGAAAAGAGAACGCTCGTGTCCACAACCCAGGAAGAGCTCCCTCTCATACGGGCAATTGAAGCCAAAGCTCCTGCTAGCTTCGCTAAACGTCTCCTTGAGGCTGGCTTTAACGCACATCAGCTCGTTGAGTTGCCATCCAGCAAGGGGAAGTTCACAACTCCGTTAGGAGAGGCCATTAAGTCTTCAAACTTCGGCGTGGTTGAAGCCATGTTACGCTTGCAGCCCTTGCCCCAACCGCCGCTACCGGAGGGCACTCCGCATTACCTGCACTGGGCGGTTACTGCCGTCTTGAACAATGCTTATTACAATGGTGTGGGCTCATGGGAGAAGCCGAAACGCAGCGCGCGGAAGCAGTCGCGAAATATCCTTCGCGCTCTCCTGGCTGCTGGCGCCGATACCACTCAGCTTAATGCTAGCGGACAAACCCCGTTCTGTTACTTTGTGCAGAGCTTGACCCGGCAACCGTCGATCGTTATGGACACTTATGACCTATTCAAGCCCCTTGCTAGAGGGGTTGATCTTCACCTCAAGGATGCTTTAGGCTACTCCGCCTTGGAATATATGGAGCAACTTCTGAGTGCGAAGTCTGCCCTTAAACAGTGGGTTAAGATTTTGGAACTTGAGGATGGAACTAAGAAAATTCACTGGCTGAAATGAGCCAGTCTGTCATGAGCTTACTGCTCATGCATCTTTTGTAGCTCCCACCACATTTGAATGTTTAGTTCCCGATATTGGTGTTTCTATCGGCTTCCTCGATTCATGACCGCGAATGGTTTGCGCAAGATAACTAGTAATTGCTGTCCGGGCTCCGCTCTTTTTGCTATCATACCTTTTTTTTCTTTTTTTTTTGTTTGGCTTCCAGTCGCTCACCTTCTACGCTGATTCATCATGGAAGGATGTGCTAATGGCTAGCTCTTGATTCTTAACAGGAAATGGAACAAGTTAACTAGTCACTCATTTCGGGGCGGCGATTCCATATTTGCTCCTTTTCAACAAAGCCCGGTGTTGGGCAGATTGTATGTTCAAGGAATGAGAAAAGGGAACTTAAATGGGTTCTGTAAAACGATATGCACCAGACATCTCTCCAACCAAGGATGCTTTTCATAGAATGATAATTCAAAACGGAGAGGCATATCACATGACTTCGTCCGTAGTATCATATGACGTCGTGTAAGGTATTGGCGCCCCTGCTTCATCTCTGTATCGCCAAGGCGTTTAGGAGGATCGCGTTTGCCCTAGCACTACGACTCTACTCCTTTCCGTACGAATTTTCGCCGTATTCTTCACAATGGATTCCTCTCTCGGAGGAAGATTGCTCCGTATTGCGGGCAGACTAGGCGACAGCTTTATTTGCAGCGGGTGATGCTTCTGCAATGTTAACGACCAATCTACCAAGCATTGCTGTATGCGCCAACTCGTCCGTTGGCTTTCTCATCTTTCGTGAGACGATCGCCGCCTGCTAATACAGGTTCGAGTAAGACGTGGTTTGTGTCCCTTAGCTTCTTTTTTCCCCTGTAATTCAGGGGCACTAATAAATTTCTATCCTAGACTTGATCGTGCCAGAAAAGTGAGAACCACCTTTGTCATTTCAACCGTTAAGCCAGTCTGCGAAATGTCCTCCCTGCTTTCTCTTTCAAACCAGGTTCTCGAAATCGTTTGCCATGCCATATACCCCGAGGATGTTTGCTATGACCGCGTCTCCCTGAAGTCGTTGGCCGCACTTGCCCGAACCAACAAACGGCTATCGAGTATCGCGACAATGATATTTTACGCTCGTGGAGTTTTCTCTCATCTACACCTGCCGCTCGCTTGGGGAGCAAAATTCGGTCTACGAGAAACACTGAACATGGCACTTGCTGTTGGCGCTGATCCGGATTTTCTCTTCTATGCGGACGTTGATTACCGCCTCTGGGTTGCATCCCTCCGCTCGTACGAATCTCACCGGGCTTTCCAGAGAGGGGACAAAGACTTCTGGCCCCCGTTTGACCGGAACCTTCTCACAAGATACAGGGAGAGGTTCGGCAAGGCTACGAATGCTCTTCACCCAGATCTGGTTGATCTGGACATCATTGCGCCTACCAACGAATATAAGCTTTACGGAGCGTATCAAGCGGCAACACCTGATGGAGGGTTCGTGGATGAGGATGACTGCAGGGATGAGATTACCCTAGCTACCGAGTATGAGGAGCGGGATCGCAGCATTCCCCGCACATTCACCGCCGCTCACCTTGCTGCAAGGGAAGGTCACAATGAGATCATATCGATCTTGGTGGACCATGGTGTTGATCTCAGCATCTACGCAAATTGTCCATGCATCTGCCACCCGCCCCCTTTTGCGGGATTTTGGTTTTTGCCGTCGGAGGGGGCTATGGGCGTATCTTCGCCCCATAATTGGAGCCCGCTTCACGTCGCCCTCTGCTCTGGCCATATTGAAACCGCCAAGCTTCTCCTCTCTAATGGTGCAGCAATCGTACCTTCTGGTATACTTTCGTCTTCGCCGGGACAAATGCGGCCGGATTTTGGGATTCTCTTTGAAGCTGCCGCGCGTGGCCACGCCGATGTGCTTCAGCACATCTTTGACTTCCATCCCAACATCGACGTAAATTGTGTTGATCAAACAGGACAAACAGCGTTGTTTTATGCCTTTCCTAACCGTCGCTGGGACTCTACTATCCCGCTTCTCCTTGAACGCGGGGCTGATATCAATTTCGCCGTTGGATGTGATGTAGGAAACCAGCACATCGAAGCCACATGTCTGGATATTGCCTGCCGTTTAGGACGATTCGAAGACGCCCTGAGACTTCTCGATCTTGGTGCGAAGATCACCCGCATGAGCGTGTCTCATCTGGGAACATTACTCAACCCGCCCCCTAATTTTCGTGTCGATCCGTTGCAGCTTTGTGCTATCGACTTTAAGGAGTGGCAGAAGCCGCATTGCCGCCTCTTTCTTGAAGAATTTGTCTATTTCCAGGACGAAGACGCTTCTCATATGGTTGAAACCTGCGCAACCCGGGTGAACCTCATTGAGGACCGAACTATGGAAATTCAACGCCAAGCCCAGCTCCAAGAACGCTTCTGGCCACAGCTGAATGAACGATTGATACGGGAGGGTGGTCTCTCTGCGGATAACATTCTTCTTTGGGACCCCTTGGGCAACTCTGGCCACCCCACTACCCTGATGCTTGCAGTCCAAAGCCTCAATCTCCCTGCAGTCGATGCCCTTATTACGCACGGCAAGCCCAAGATCGGAATTTTGCAGCCACATGAGGGCTGGAGCAACAGGAATGCCTTGATGGCTACTGTGGCGAAACTCCCACAGCGCCTGGTTTTCCAGTTTGGAGGTCGCACACATCGTTGGGAAGATCTGGGCATTGTACCCTGCAAGGATTGGAACTTGCCTCTTCTCGACGACTACCCCAAAAGGTTCATAATAGTCAAAAAGCTCGTGGGGTTGCAAGTTCCAGTCAACTACCAAGATGATGATGGCAACACTGTTCTTCACTTGCTTTTTGAGTCGACCGCTGTTGGTGAAAAGTTCATGAACCCACGATCCGCCGAACTGATCCTTCGTTATCTTCTCGTCCACGGTGCCTCAGCCAGCCTTCTTCTTCGCAACGAGAGAGGCGAAACTGCTTTTGAGTGTTCTATTCGCAATAAGTGCGCGTATGCTTTGGATATCATTGCGAGCAAAGGTCTAATTCGGAACCTCTTTGATCATTTTGACATCAGAGAAGTTACATATATGTTCGAAGTAACAGCAACCATACCTACTCTTCTGGATGCTCCATCCAACAATAAGGATGAGGATGACGATACTGTAGTCAGTTCAGAAGAGATAGTCAAGATAAGTACTAGGATGGCCAAAAACCCTCCTGGATCTCTGCTCTGCCAGACGTTTAGTCTCCGAGCCGCACTTTATGAAAGCTATGATCAAAGATGGTAATATTGTAGTTCCTCTGATCCAGATTATTGCTGACCTGATCTCTTTCGGCCACGAGTCCCTGGTCAAGTATCTCACTCCTGAGGTTCGAGCGAAAATATTGTACAATGCGGTCATGCTCGAGATTGGGCAGCAGTGGACTCCCTCCTCATGGAGTTCTCGCTCAGAGTTGACAGCAACAACCCACTCGGCAATGACGGAGCTGAGCTTCTTTTCTACGCTATCGGTAATGATGCTCCTCACTCTACGATTGTACACCTACTTGATATGGGGGCTCAAGCGCACCGTATCGCTGTACCCGAACCACCTCGTAAAACTGGTCCCTTCACCCACTTGCACCCAGAACACCCTTCGAGAAAGCCATTCAGGCCAATCGATGTGATGTCTTTGAAAGCATCCTGCTTCGACAACCGCTTTCTGATGATGGATCATCGGCTGAGCGGCCAGTGCAGGACTTGCACCTTGCTCTAGATAATTTTGTTGAGCCGTGCCGGCTCACTCCATACAACTGCGTCCGTGCATAAGTTGAAAAGCGTATACAAGCCGAGAAGTACCTGCGTGTACTTCTTGCTGCTGGCGTCAGTCCTGCCAGCGTCGATATGAACGGTCACACAGCACTAGTACGGATGCTGAAGCGCATAGACACTAATCCGGAATTGGGCCTTGACGTGTTTCATCTCCTAAAACCTCTTTGTCGAGGTCTTGATCTCAAGAGAAAGCTTCCATACTTGGACTACGGCCTCTCTGTGACTGAGTATCTTGAGAAGCTCATCTCCGAGGACCGGTATTTGGAGCAACTAAAGGAGTGGTTGAAGATTGTTACATTGAAGAATGGCGAAAAGGAACTCCAGTGGGTTCAATGATAGACGGTGATGACGGTCCCATCTCGTCGCGGTAGCGCGGTCTTGAACCCAGTCTAGATACACATATAGAGGTCCTTGGGCTTATGCTTGGACTTGAACTTGTATTTTCGACCGGTCTCACCCTTGAGGGTGCTTGGTCGTGCCCACGACGGCGGCGGGCAAAAGGTGATTATAGGCTGCCTAAACTACACTATATACACGCGGAAAAACCCAAAAAAGGGAAAACCGGTGTGTTGCTGTGAGGGGATATCATAAATGAGAATGGGGAATGGGTTAAGTGGGGAGAATCCCGGGCATTTGAATATCCAAGCTAGACATTTCTGAATTTAATTGTGAGTCGCTGGGAGGGTGACGGTTTTGGGGGCGTTGTATCAAGCGAGGAGAGGAGACAGGGCGGCGCAGGGTGGGAATTGTTAGCCCCGTCTGTTCATCTCGCGCGGAGCCGTGAAGCTCGAGTTGTATACTCCTGTTCTCAAAAAGTTGGTGCGAGTGCCAAAAGGCTCTGGGGTCCAGAAGCCCTTCCATAGGGTTATTTGAAGGACACGAGGGGACATCTCAGGAAATGGCCTCTGGAAGCTATCGAACCATAAGGGCAGGTTTTGATAGCACTCGGAGGGTGGTTGAACTTGACATGGTACTCTAGGAAGTCTCCGTGTCCAGATGCCTCCGCGACCCATCTAGCCAGGCACTTTCTGTCAAAGAGAGCGAGGAACGGTCAAGCTGAGGGGCCATCCCACAGGCTGGACTGAGGCTTGTTCGACCGCCACCATGATGCTAAGTCAGGGGGTGGGATCTTCCGTGGTTTGAGAGGACTTGGGGGTAGCCCTAGCCAAGCCCGAAGCCCGGGTCGCTGGTGCTCCCAGACAGAGCCTGGTTGAGCGTCGGTGGCTAACTGGTGTAGGCGAGACCAGCCTTTGTATGATGATGACTGGAGTCTCCTCCAGAGGGGGTGGTCGGATGGTAAGGCTCGAACTCGAGCTCGCCATCTCTCTCCCGCTCCAGCAAGTACTGGGGGTAGATCCCGGCTAGCCACCACAACCATGGGGTTGGGATAGTACGCCACACTGGAATAATAGCCCTCAGAGCAGCGTGTGCGACCTCAGCCAGGGCTCCCAGATTGCCCCTGGATTTGATGGGATTAGTCGTCCCCTGGTTCCAGCTCTGAAATGACCGATGTCTATCTGTACCAGGCCATATGAGAGGGAGGACACCACGGCCATGTTAAACATGACGGGGCCGCCCTTGGGCTTAGAAGTCAAGCTGGGCCATAAGCTCCAACTTCCAGGAATTGCCTAAAATTTGCAGTTGAGCATGGTCACACGAACTCGGCATCCAGAGCATTATAAACTCCCTCGACCTTCCTCCAGTTCAGCTGCCCTTTTTTTAATGGGTATCTCCGTCGTGCAGACTGTTTAGTCGCAAAATTATGTGCCAACCGGTCGATGCTCGGACACATCAGCCACTCCTGGTCTGTATCGACTTCACGGTGCGAAACCGTAGTGAATTGCTTCCCCCTTCTTGCGTCTAGACAGACAACGGCATGCCCCAAGCATGTCTCGACTTTGATCATGACAAGACCGCTGAGCAGCAGCGTCTTGTTTCTCACCGGTACGTCTATAGAAAACCCAGTAACACCATCAGCAGCCTTGTTCAAGAATATCGTGTTGAACGGTCCCCGGGTCTTCAAGATGGAATCTTTCTCATCATGCAGCAGCCTCGCAATGATAAGTTGATCAGGGATGCCAGTAACAGCCTGCAGTTCCGAAACCGACCGGCACTTCACGCGTTGATGCAGGAAGTCGTTCCATGACCAGTGCTCAACCAAACTTGCCTTGCAGATGAGCAGCACGAGGGCAGCAACAGCCCAAACAAACATGGTGATGTTGAAGGGGTCAACGCCTTCGATTCGCTCTCCTACGCTCAAGCCAATTGCCATCCCTCCACCTACCAAGGTCGAGACTCCTGCGATGACGGTCCAGACATACCGTCCGCACGGTACGATCACTGCGTCCTCCGTGTACACCCATGCGTCCATGAGGTCGTGACAGCGTGCAAGCTCTTTTTCACGCTCTTCTCGGAATTTTTTGGCTTCTGTTTCGCTTTGGACACCGTTCTTCGCCGGTTCCAACTTTGGGCTTTCGACCTCTAGCAGACTGACGTAGGAGAAGCGATCCTCCTTGACCAGGGAAGCCAGCTGTTGGACGTCCGGTGGATGGAGCTTGCGGTATGTTTTTTCGAAATCGGTTGTGTAGAGCCGAACGAAGGCCGTGAACGAGTCCTCAGCGGCCAGTTTCAGGACGTCATTCGGATCTCGTAACGTTCCGTAAAATAGTTCAAGAAATTGTCTTGAGATGGTGGTTCCCATTGGAGAGGCTAATGCCAAGGGTACCAGAACAGTAATGATTTCCTTCATATTCTTTAGCTCGTACACAATTTCTCCGGTATTGACTGACTTGCGATTGAATGATCTATTTCCTTGCGCCCCTTCCTGACTTATCGGTGAATCGAGCAGCGAATAGCTCCACTCAATAATCGTTTTTGTTTCTGAGGCACTACCTGGCGGCGAAGCGTTGGAGACCGAAGGGCTAGGCGCGGGGGGCTGGAGTGATGTGGTACAAGTTCTGTGCTCGTGAAGATGTCGAAGAGCAGCATTGAGCATCCGAAAGGCTGCGTGTGCGATGTTCAGGTGGTCAGGATCAGATGTTCCGCTATACTCGAAGTCTCGATCTTGATAGATCAGCGTTTTCTCATGAAACCCAGTCTCCATCACAAAACCACAAATCTCGAACTCCGTGATGCCATACCCTGGGTGATTATCTCCCGTGTAAAGTAGGAATAGCACGCAGTCAAATGCCATCATTAAACCTTCACGAGCTCGCTGCTGCTCAAACCAATAGGTGTATGCTGATTTTAACGGGGTACCGTCATCGTCATCGTCGTCGTTGCCGTAGACATGGTCGGGTTGACCAAATCGACCCCTTTCTGCCTGGAAAGTGGTTCCAATGTCTTCTATCTGTTCCATAACACCAGGCCGCGACACGGATTCTTCTCCGTCAGAATTGACGCCAAGGGCTTTGTCAAAGACTTGAGACGCAATGTCCAGCGATGTAATGGCACTCGCTTCGATATCTCGAATAAGGACTTTCAGTTTTGCCGAAAATCTTGCAATCGCAGCAAGTTGATGGTTACGCCAGGATACACCGAGGGCAATCTGCGTGAAGAACCGTGCAATGGATTCTGTAATCAAGTCGATCACTGCTTTAGCGTCCTCGACAAACTCGTTGTATCTTGGCCAGACTGGACTCCCGTCTTCTTCATCCTTTAAGGTGAAGATGTTGCGCATATGGATGGCTACCCTCTCTGGTGAGCATCGCGTACGGATTTTCTTCATTATCCTTTGTAATTCAGTCGGGCTAGGATTTTTAATAGGGCAATGTAACATGCTGACGCCGTAGTTGTCGAGTCCACAGATGCGCCATCCCTCCCAAAGAATGGCAGTGATGAGATCGAGGGCTCGATACCCGACCGAGGTACCCTTCAACTTTTCGAGTCTGGGACAGTTTCTTAGGAGCAGTGGCGTATCTGGACTCTCTAACACATCCAATAGCCGTTTTATCTCATATACTACCCGCTCTCGTTCTTCGACCTCGCAACCGTCGGGATGCAAGTAAGGACGGATGTTATCATACTCGAGAGATGGATCCTCGAGATCTTGAGATGCGTCTTGTGGCATAAAGACATTGCCAAGGACATCCTTCAGCGTAGGGACGGCTAATCCTTCGTTGTTTTCTTGTTCTGGGGTTTCCGGGAGGGGTTGTATAAGGACAGGCATAAGGGGGATATCCGCGTAAACTGGCCGTCGCTTTCTGCTCCTCAAGCGTCGAGTCACGAATTGACGAAACATATCAGCCGCTGCAGCCCCTGCTGATGGAAGGTTGTTGGCTCTAGTGAGAGACTCCGGTCGGACCGGTCCAGACTCTGGACCATTGTTCACCGCGGACGGCACGTCAGCGCTTGTTGGTGACATGTTTATGATTCAAATCGATGGACCAACTCTGTGATCTGTTTCCAGCAAGTGAGAGGTAGCAGAGAATATCCTGTCTGGAAATGCAACCATCTTTGTACAAAATTCCTTCACTGATTACAACGTACAATCTCAGCCCGGTGGGTCGTTAATGGATTACCACTGAAACTGAAGTTAGCAGATCAGCTGTGTTGTTGTGAGTTTCAAAAAGGTAGATGCTCTGTCCTTGTAGTAGCATACGATGAGGTGAGGCCCTTGGGTGAAAACTTTAAGCTAAAAGTTCATGATCCGACCCAGCTAAGCTGCTAAACTCGCATGTCTTCTGCTTGTCCCCCTGGTGGTAAAAAAACCCCTGCGTGATATCGGCACACTTGTCATATCATACCGCGCTGTTTTGAGAAGGCAAGCCGATCCATGGGGCAACGCTAACCACAAATTATGACATCATTCTACAACACACTATAAGCCATGATTGCACGAGAAAATGCATGAATCAACCACGCTAGGGACTTGGCAACAACTTAACATTTACAGAAGGTTCGCGATTTGCACACATCGAGAAATCTCTCGTGATGTGTATTTCTTCATATTTCGATTGAAAATATTTGCGTGTGAAATCTGAAAAACTCTATCAGATATAATCTGGCATTGGATTACTATGAAAACAAGTGATCTAGTAGCTAGTATTTGAGAAGAACGGACATCCAAAGTGCTCTTTGATATAGTCCAAGTCAATCACTTCAATATTTGTCCGTTTTGGAGAGTCACAAGCTGGGACAAAAGGGGCCGACCAAGGTCGTTAACTTTTGTTGTTAGTAATAGAAGCGTCGAGGAACCAAGAGAAATGTTGTACTGACTGAGCATTGTTGAATCATAATCGTTCATCACAATAATGAGAGATTGGAGATATGAATTTTGAGGGCCTCCAGCTGAGGCTATGGAGGCAGGGACCCATTTATGGCTGAGTGCAGCTGTAAAAGGAAGCCCAGCTCGCATCTGTGAAACATTAGCCCGCCCTTATGCCTAAGGACACTTGGGCCATGTATCTCGAAATGAGGGCCTCGACAAACCACACAGTGGCTTCTCAGGTTGTCCCAGCTTCAGTGCGGCATATGCAGAGTCTCATATGCGGTTGGCTGCAGGGCATTCAGGCAGCCAGACTTCAAACCCTACATTTCCTCTTACTCAAGTGCTGATAAAACCTCGAATTTCTATTGCTGGCTGCTTGTATACAACCAGCGCGTTTGCCTGGAAGGCTCAGAACTGTCGGGACACTTTTGCATGTGATAGGCCGAGGATATATTTGCTTGTTTTCTTTTCTGGTGACCGTATCTGCCTTAAAGACCCGGATACCAGATGTCGTGGGATTCGATGATTACGTGATTGTGAAGTCGCCTCGTTCCTGCGGTCGCAATCTGGGCAGGCATCTAGGCAAGCACTAGAGGCAACCGTGGAGGCTGGATTCCCTCCGAATCGCAGCCTAACGAGACACATTCTTCGACGGAGACCCTTGAGCTTATCTTGAACCCGGCTCCTCCAAAGACACTTTCCCTGCATGGAAGCACTTCCGCCGAGGCCTTTGAGGAAGTTATGCACAACCCTCAACCCAGGACGGCGAATCCTTATCATGATTGAAAACGAAGAATTCCTTTTGATCTGTCAACATGAAGAGGTTCGCCTCACGCTGGGCGATCATCTGTGGCATGCTTCTCTCCTTCCACAGACTCAGCTGTAGATGGCTCGTGCTGAGTACAGGAGGCGTCGCTATGATCAACAGACTCGATATGTCCCTTCATGCTCTCATTGTTTTCCGCGAGAGCGTGCGCTTGTTCTTTGAGACTGGATCGGTTTCTCCGTGGTCTTGCCTTCAACAGGCGTAAACTTAACGTCGTCAACCTGAGGCTCAGTAAACTCACTTGTTCCTTCCTGGACGACGACCGACTATGTCTTAGCGTCAGACTGAAATTCAGTCTTCTCATCATACACACGAGTGCTGTCACCAAGGTTGGCCCCATCAGCCAGAAGATGCCCGAGTTGAAGACGAAGCGAAAGACTCAAAACTAAATGATTAGTAAAAAGGAAGCACACTCAGCTAAAACTCAGGGAGAAACAACACCGAGCACTCGTGAGTATGTTGAAAACAAGAATGAGGGACCAATGACCCATAAGACTGAAGACGCAGTCAAGAGCACGGTGTCCTCTGAGTCTCAGGCTGACGAAGCTGCCCGAAATACCAAGAACGGCAAACACAACAATGATTCTGCCGACGGGCAGGAACAAGAAGTCCGGATTCACACCAACATTGCCGATGATAACGAAGATCAGCCAAGAAAGAGGATGAAGAGATGCAGCTCCAGGCCGATGATGTCGAGAATACAGATGATTCGGCTCAAAATGGGCAAAGAGACTAAGTCCCAGGCAGACGATTCCGAAAATAAAGAAAAATCTGCCGAGTCCCAGAAGACCGGGAACAATCCTAGTGACTGGTGCCCAATCTGCTCTTGCTACCATTACCGCACGGAGCGAGAGGTCGAGAAGAGCAGTGAAGACTCCTCCGGGAACGATACCCCGAAAAGCCCAAAAACTCAAGAGAGTGAACTTCTTAATAGCGCCGTCAATTTAGGTGCGTCTACTTTTTCCCAGATCCTCCCCCCCTTTAATAAACACCATATTAGAACGCCTTGGAACAGAGAATACCCCCTCCGACTACTCAAACATTCACCTCTCCCCCAGAAACGATCGAGCCTCTCGAAACCGTGATCATCCTAACCGTCTCGCGCGCTTCTCAATTCAAATTCAGTGTGCTCAGATCCCACCAGATAACCGGCTCCCTGTTGTACGCCTCCAACCCCGCTCTCCCACCGGTACAGGCAAAATCCTCCTCGCGCAAGCCATCTCCAAGAAAGCTGGCCTCCGCATGCTCAACCTGAGTAGTCCCTCCTTCCGGAACATGTGGCATGTACGAGTCGGAGAAGTACATCGGCGCTGCCTTCTCCTTGGTCCACAAATTGTGGCCTTGTCTCATGTTCGTTGACAGAGAGAACGGGGTGCTGGGCAGGAGACCGGATATTGATGCGAAGCATGTGCGAGCGGAGTTGAGCGAGTTTTTGACGCAGTGGGATGGGGCAGTGGAGGATACGGAGAAAGCTAAGACGCCTTTTGTGTTGTTGGCGACGAGTACCCCTTGGGATCTTTTACCTGCTGCGCTCAGGAGGGCTCCGATCAAGATCATGATTGGCCTGCCTAGGTGCGAAAATCTCGTGGGGATTCTCAATATCTATCCGAGGGAGGAGAAGTTGGATGAGGATGCGTCGGTTGATATGATGGCGAGGAGAACGGTGTGCTGCTCAGAGTCGGATCTCAAGACACTGTGTGCGTTTGCTGCGCTGCAGAAGTGTCAAACACCAGAAATCTGATAAGGAAGGGAACTGCCCCGAAGAGAGGGTTATCTCAAAGAGGCACTTTGACTTTGCGCTCAAGAAGGCTCGCCCGACGGCTATTGATCCGCTCATGGCACAATAGATGGCGGCTTTTATTGCGTGCTATGCCTAGGGTGATAGAAGGATGACGCATCATAGCATCGACTTGGGTGTCCATCGTGGATGTGGGTTCTAGACATAAGACTACACTACAAATCGCCAGTTTCTATAACACATGAGTCGATTAGACAGTTCTTGCAGCAACACAACGATGAAGACTTTCACTGATGCAGTATTCCTATAACCACACATCCATAGCTGTGCGAGAGCGACTCTCGACTCTCGGCCGATTGTCCGTCTTAGGTCAACTCTATGCTGTCGTAACATATACTGAGTAATTCCTGAGAAATCAGGCAGTTGTGTTTTTTTTTCCCTCTATCGCCATAAAAGGTACGAGTCTCAATACGTGCTTACATATAGCATGTTCTATCGTCATCAAATCCGTTACACCAACCATGACCAGCTGAGACAGCGAGATATGAGATTGGTGAGAGATTACTCAGATGAGGTGAGATACATAATCATTTACGAGAGTGTGAACTTGAGTATAATAAGCGTCAAGATGAACTTATCAGCATAAGGATGACCTAACGAACCAGAGATGGAGGGGTGAGACTGAGCATATACCCATGTGAGTAAGCAGATAAGCGGCTGAAAAGGTGGGGGTAGTGATCCCTTTTTTGTGAGAGTGTGTGTTGCGGAGTAAGGGGATGCTTAAGGACATGCACTAGTGCCCATACCCAACGTCATGATCATTACAATTGATGGTAACAGCCAGAGCCCACATCAAAGATTATCCAAGAAAAAAGTGGGGTATTAGAAAAGTAGATGTATATACGCAGTAATAGAATAAGATTCCTCCCCCGCCCCCC
>Ga0065720_1020168_pt1 | contig 16338 bp, 9 predicted proteins | sample Thericmetagenome_FD_59107 | JGI IMG/M metagenome (GOLD analysis project Ga0065720, IMG submission 59107) | Thermophilic microbial communities from the Joint Bioenergy Institute, California, USA of rice/straw/compost enrichment - eDNA_2 v2... | ecosystem: Engineered > Solid waste > Grass >... | reverse complement strand
TTTTTTTTTTTTTTTTTTTTTTTTTTTTTTTTGCTTACTTTTACAATGGCAACTTGTCTACTGTACCTATGCATTATGAATACAGACTAAGACTGGCGTTCTCTCTCTAGTGGCCTTATGAGCAACGTTCTAAGACTGATACCGAGGAAAATTTGGCAGTTCCCCGAACCAACTGGGGCCCTAACGAACTTTTGATTTCAACCCAGCACAACGAACCGAATCTGTTGCCCGTTGATGCTGCCGACGACTCTGCCACATCTCCCAGCACTCTTGCTCGTCTTCAGCAGTACATCAACCTTGTTTCGAGCAAGAAGCAACTCCAGCGGGTAGCTGGCCCAGAGTTTCGTGAACTGGCACAAGGTGATTCCGTTTGGGAGCTCGCCGCACTACTCTTCGATGACAACGGTGAAGGTGTTTCTCAGTTCTGGCAGCAGCTTGTCTCTGAGGCTACTGACCGCGCCCTTTCTTTCACCGCCGGTCTCGAGGAGAAGGCCATCATTTGCTTGGCTGGCAACCGTGTGGACGAAGCTTGCCGCCACTTGCTTGCTGCCGGCAATTTCCGACTTGCTACTCTCGTGTCGACCATCGGCAAGGTCGATAATAAGGACATCCGCGCCCAGTTAAAGGATTGGCGGGAGTCAAACGTGCTGGCTGAGTTCTCCGAGCCCATTCGGGCTATCTATGAGCTCCTGGCTGGCAATGCGTCTGTCTGTGCTGGGGTCAAGAACGTTCCAATCGAGAATCGCGTCAATTCTTTCACCATTTCTCAGCGTTTCGGATTGGATTGGATGCGGTCATTCGGTCTGCGCCTGTGGTATACTAGCGGTGTGATTCCTGATGTTGCTGCAGCAGTCCGTTCCTTCCAGGAGGATATCGAGCAGGATCGCGAGCCAGAGCCTGACAGCGCGCTGTGGACACTTCTCAAGGCCTTCGCTAGCCGCGAGTACGACTGGTCGGATACACGCCTCGGATGGCTCCTCACTAAGGCCATCTATACGACGGGAAAGGTCTCGTTTGGTGAGGATGCTTTGCAGAAGCTCGATAAGGCATCCGTCACCTTTGCCTCGGCGCTGACGGCGGCATCCCACTGGGTCCCGGCCACCTTTGTTCTCCTCCAGCTTTCCGACCCCGCTTCGCGCGAGGCCGCAGTCCGTGACCACCTCGGCCGCCATGCCCACCGCATCGGCTCTCCTCGCAACCTCATGAGTCCCTTCTTTACTCTCCAGAAGTTTGGCGTGCCGGAGGCTTGGATATGGGAAGCCAAGGCCCTGGACTACCGCTCCCGTCAGGACTCCCAACAGGAGTTCCTTGCCCTCATCTGGGCACAGAACTACGCCGAAGCGAACCGGACATTTGTCACGCGCGTTGGTCCTGACCTGGTCATCGAGCGCAACCTCCCGCGCCTGTTTGCCTTCGCCCAGCTGCTCTTCAAGGTCAAGAAGCACCTGCCTAACTGGGAGCGTAGCGCTGCTGTATACCTCCTTTACCCGATGGCCGTGATGCAAAATCAGGGCTCTGGGAAGTTGGATCGCTTTGACAACCAGCTCATCGATGGTCTGGTGGCGCTTCACAGCCAAACCCACGGCGACATCCGCCAGGAGGCGGCCATCGCAGATATGGCGGAGGAATTGATCAAGTGCAAGGGCGCCGCTGCTGCTTCAGATCCACGGTTGCTTCAGCTGCTGCCGCAAGATGTTCGGGGCAAGTATCTGCGTGCTCAGGTGCTGGAGGCGTTTTGAGGGTATGATGCTGTGCAAAGTCCTGCTGTTAAAAAAAGGCATTAGGAGGCCTGTATTCATGGTTGGTGAATAATCGTGGTTGCTGGTTGGGAGGACAGTAATACATAGGATGATGGGCACAAGAGGTCTAGGAAAGCATGGAGGACCCTCAGCTCGTAAGGGGAAAGGGTTGATTCTTGTAGTTGTACTATGGTTGCAGGATTACATTGTTGTGCGCAAAATGGCCAAATAGTAACTGGTTTTCGCTTACTGGTACGAGTCTATGATCGATATGACTTGAAGATCAGCAACTCCTGGAGCCGCTGTGGAGGGCACCGCCACATCCAAACTGGCGATAAACACCCAAACCATCAGCACTGGATAACCTTACCACACTTGTGCAGTTTATATTCGAGATTGAGACTTGATTCTGTGTTAGCTTTTAGCTTTAGGTAATTAAATCGATTATTCTTGCTTATCAATACTTTAAGGCTCGGTCTCTGTGTGCTCAGCCGGTTCTTCAGCAGAGACCACCAACTCTTGATTTTGTGAACTGTGATCTGCATATTGCCATCTCTAAATGAGGGTTAGGGTTGGTGCTGCCCAATCATTCGGATGTGGGGTCAACGCTCTGGTTGCCTTGGCTCCCGGCATCGTTTGTTTCTTTTCCTTCCCCTCCTAAGTAAACAGACCAACGCAACAACTTAAAACTCCCGTGTCCCAGCTTGCGCCTCTTGTCTATCCTCACAAGCGCGAGCCCATAAGCCAAGCACAACAGTCTGTTTTCAAAATCTCCCATGCGGTCAATGCACGAGACTTCTTGAAAACAGCCGGACAAGCGTAATCTTACGCGTATATTACATGTACAATACTGAATCGACAACCACAGGAAAGCATCAAAGCAAAAAACCTGGGGACAAACTCGGCTGTCCGGCCACAGAACAGCCTAAAGTCTACCGACAAACCAGACTTTTTCAGAAAATTCAGCACTTCCTAAAGGTCGCTGTACGAAGTCTACAGAGAAACTCAGGCAGGGTTTCTACGACCTGATCCAGGAGCAGACGATTTCCTACGGATCCTCCCCCGTTTCAGCCGTCTCGACGAACACATCATCTTTGTCCACCCTAAACAAACCAGCCATGGCGCGCTCACGCTCTGACTCGTTCAGCGACGATGATCTCGAAATTCTGAGCTCCCAGGCGGCCAACATGAGCCTGGGCCCTCCTCCGATCCAAACTCCCGTGCGAAAGTCCAGGTCACCGTCGAAGAATATTCCCGTCATCGACCTAACAAACAGCCCCGCTGTCACCCCCTCTACCGCGACGAAAACCCCCGTTGCTGCAACGCCCGTCCCGAAGTTCGGGCATCCCACACAACTGACCGCTCGCTTTGGGACGCGTGCCAATGATCCCAACCACATGTTCATTCAGCGCAAGACGCGTCCCGAGTTCCATGCCGACTTGTACAGGAGCTCGGGCCCGCTGAAGCCCAAAACAGAGCCCAAGAAAGCGCCCGCGCTGCCCATGTTCAGCTCCGTTAGTGACGAAGCTCTGCCGCCGGAGAAGACCAGCCTGTCCTCGGGGGCCTCGTATGGAGATAAGGTCTTTTATACAGATCCTGCCAAGGCTGCTGCGGATCTGAAGGCTCTGCTCGAGGGTAGTATTGAGTCGGAGGACGAAGAAGTGAACAAAGACAAGAAGAAGGACGAGAATGATGTTGGCGATGATGGTACTCTCGAAGGGATCAAAGTGAAACTCCTCCCTCATCAGGTCGAAGGAGTGAGGTGGATGAAGGGTCGCGAACTTGGGCCGGTCAAGAAAGGGAAAGTTCCCAAGGGCGGTATTCTAGCAGATGATATGGGTCTGGGTAAGACGTTGCAGAGTATCTCTTTGATCGTCAGCAACTCAAAGCCGGCACTGGGTGAGAACGGATGGAAGGACCACTTCGCAAACATCTCCAAGGCAACTCTTGTGGTCGCTCCCTTGGCGCTCATTCGGCAGTGGGAAGCTGAGATCAAGGAAAAGGTCTCGGAATCGCGCCCTCTCAAAGTCTGCGTCCATCACGGTCAAAAGCGCAGTACAGATCCCAAGGTCCTTGCCCAGTATGATGTGGTCATCACTACCTACCAGACGCTGGTGTCGGAACACGGCGGTAGCAATCCGGATCCTAAGAAGAAACCGCAAATCGGGTGTTTCGGAGTCCACTGGTTCCGTGTCATCCTGGACGAGGCACACAGCATCAAGAACCGCAATGCTAAGGCTACGAAGGCTTGCTGCGCTCTCCGAGCAGAGTATCGCTGGTGTCTGACTGGCACACCAATGCAGAATAACCTTGACGAACTGCAGTCCCTCGTGCACTTTCTCAGGATCTCCCCTTACGATGACCTCACCGAGTGGCGGCAGCAGATCGATCTTCCCCTCAAAAATGGCAAAGGTCACATCGCCATCCGCAGGCTTCACAGCTTGCTGCAATGTTTTATGAAACGGCGGACCAAAGATATTCTCAAGGAAGAAGGCGCCCTTGTCGCCGGCGGCAAAAAAGCTCTCGAAGAGGCCGCGGCGAAAGCGAAGGCCGAAGGGCGTGAGGCCCCCGAGCCGCCCAAGTCGTCCTTTAAGGTTACGCAACGCAAGGTTGTCACCATTGAGACGCAGTTCTCGCCTGTGGAGCGCAAGTTCTATGATCTCCTTGAGAAACGGACTGACCGGAGTCTCCAAAACATGATGAAGGCCGGTATCAACTATGCTAATGCACTCGTGTTGCTTCTGCGTTTGCGTCAGGCTTGCAACCACCCCCTCCTGACAGACTCAAAGATCGAAAAGGAACTAGAGGCACTGGCCGCTGAAGTAAAGCCTCCGTCCAAAGCCGAAGCTGGCGATGACGATATCGACGCCCTCGCCGACGCGCTTGGCGGCATGGGCATCCAAACGAAGAAATGCGACATGTGTCTCAACGAGCTGAGCAGGAGAGAGATACAAGCTGGACAAACCCGCTGTACCGAGTGCATTGAGAGCTTGCGCATGGTCCACGACGAAAGCCCTCGTCAGAAAAAGCAGAGCAAAGAGGGTCGGCGGATTAGTGTTGTCGAGGAGGAGATCAAAATTGAGAAGATGCCAAAAAAGAAGCAGAAAGCACGTCGGATTGTCATAGACAGTGATGACGAGGATGAGGAGGTGGAGGGTAGCTGGCTAGTGCCAGAGGATGAACGCGGCCCACTGAGACTTGGGAAGTGTGGAGGAGAAGAGGACGAGAATGCAGAGGGAGGAGGGGAGGAGATCGGTTCTGTAGACTCCGATCATCCCTCCGAAGAAGAGGAGGATGACGGCTCCCAACTTAGCAGCTTCATCGTTGATGACGAGGACGTGCCGGAAGGCGAGCTACAGGAATCCAGGTCTGACTCAGACTCAGAGGACGATACGTTTGTGTCCGTCTCTAAGCGCTCACAAGCCGTTCCTTCACAGCAAGCATCTGATTTGGAAGCATCGGATGAGGAGGAAGAGGAAACTTCTGGCTCTGATCTCGATAGTGACGATTCTGAGCTGCCTCGCCTCCCTAAACCTGTCAAGCGGCCCTTTTCCCAGCCCATGCTCACTTCCTCTAAGAAAACTACCTCCTCTGGCAGTGTCATGATGTCGGCCAAGATTCGCGAAATGCTATCCATCCTCCGGAAGGAGGCTCATGAGCACAAGTTCATCGTGTTTTCCCAGTTCACCACGATGCTCGATCTGATCGAACCTTTCTTGCGCAATCAGCCCGGCCTGAAAGCAGTTCGGTATGACGGCAAGATGGCTAACGACGCTCGCGAAGCGGCTCTGCACGCGCTGAGGAATGACCCGCATACGCGCATCCTTCTCTGCTCGCTCAAGTGCGGCTCCCTCGGCCTCAACCTGACGGCGGCCACGCGCGTCATCATCATCGAGCCGTTCTGGAACCCGTTCGTCGAAGAACAGGCCATTGACCGCGTGCACCGGCTGACGCAGACCGTCGATGTGGTCGTGTACAAGTTGACTGTGCAGGACACCGTCGAGGCGAGGATCCTGGAACTCCAGGAGAAGAAGCGCAAGCTGGCTGAGGCGGCTATCGAGATGGGCGGCAGCACCCGCGGCGGGAAGAAGAAGGATGCGCTTAAGCTTGGTCTGCAAGAGATCTTGGAGCTGTTCAAGCATGATTCTCGCGCGGCTCTTGCGTCGGATGAGGGGCTCGGTGAGCTCGAAAGGAATGCTGTTGTCAATTCGGATACCAAAAATATGATCCCCCGGCAGAAGGGTCGTCCGAAGAGACAGGAGCATGAGGTTTATGGCAGACGGTGGTGATGTGACTGATTTGTAGGGTCGGAAGGGTTGTGTAGGAGTTCTATTTGTTCTAAAGGGCAAAGCAAAGGGATTTAAAGATGGTTTAACGGCAGGACATGTCGGATGGACGGATGGATGAATGACTGTGTCATGTAAAGAGGTAATGTACTGGGCGATCATGGAAAGCAAATGTGGTATTAAATTGGCGTCAGGTTATATATATATACGTCAGCATCAATATGTCCATTAATTTATCGTATTATGGTCTCTATGCTCCTCGATCTCTCAGTGTTCTCGGTCTATCTCTTTCTACAACCTGACAAAAAAACACGCAGTATCATGCATTAGTATTACTTTCACTTAATACCTTCCTTCTCCTCACCCACAGCCCCTTGTTCATCCCCATCAAGGTACGGATCAAATCCCATTCTCTCCTTTGCCTCAGTCCTTGCCCTCCATTGTGCCTCTCCCTTCAGTCCCGTTGTCGACGTTTCCTCCAGGAAGAATGTCAGAATGTGGTCGGGGATTGCGAGATGTGACGTCTGCTGGAACTCTTGCAAACTGGTCAAACGAACGAGCATCTCAAGCAGCGAGAGAGAAGACGAGATTTGCGCCGATCCGAAAAAGGGGTTTCGCGTGACATTAGGTAGTTTCTCTGCTGTTGGCTCTTTTTGGATTTCGCTTTTTCCAATTACAGCCTTATGACGGACGGAAGAGGATCTGGTAACAAGTTCCTGAGACTGCTGAATGGGATCGGGGCGGATAGTGATACGGCGAATTTGATCGAGGAGTTTGGTATCAACAGTGCTTTTATTGCGTGGAGAGCGGATCGTCGTTGTTGAACCTCGTTTCGGAATTGCTGAATGCTCACTCCTCGTGTCTTCTGCATCACCTTCATCTTCGTCTGCTGTTTCGGTTTGGTCGTCCCCCTCGTCATTGTATACTTCTAGTGCCAGCCACTCTGGGTCTAGATGTGCAGGCAGATAGGTTGGCTGGAGTTCTTCCCGATGTTCTGTGTCATACAAAAGCTGGCGGTCAACTTCTTCCTGCTCGTCAACATTTCGCGAGCCGTCTGCCCCTTCACTTTCCGAGTCGTCGAGCCACTCTCGCCTCAGTCTGATAGGAGACTTGGCCTTAATGTCCCGTTTCAACAGAAGAGCTGGGTTACTGGCTTTGTCATCAGAGCCGATGTTCAGCATCCTCCCAGTATCTGTATAAAATATCTTGGAGATCTGATAGATAGGAACTGATTCCCTGATACCAGCGAGCGGCATGTCATCATATGGTTTGGGCCGAGGTCCGTCATCGTGAATTCTTCCATCATCTAGGTCTTCGATAATCTCAAGGTAGTATGCATATTCCCCCAAATGCCCTAGCTCTGTCAGACAGGCCAGTTTAGAGTCAAACTTCTTGAGCTGTGTACTTGGTACAGTAGGCGGACGATAGCCCAAAGAAGGATCAAACACCCAGTCTATTGGAGTGCGGCAAATCCGAACCCTGGCTTTATGCATGACTTCCTGCCATATAGGCTTCCTCTCTCCATCGCTAATGCCGTAAACGTATTCTCCTTTGGAGCCGTCCTTGGGCTGAGCATGACCGACGAATAGCATGTATAACGAGAGAGTGAAGCAAGCACCAACTTGGACCGGACGATTCGGATCAACCGCAAACTGGGCATCTGCAAAAGATAGGAGGGTACTAGCCTGCATCAATCTTGAAGGTGAGATACCCGGAGTCATAGTTGATGCCATTTTTTCTCCAGAAGCAGTGATGGCAAGCTGGATGAGGGGGATGTCACGATCTATGCGGTCGAGGAGTTCTTTCATCTCCTTGATGATGAGAAGGAGTTCAGCATGATGCTCCTCGGATATACGGACTCTTGGCCTCTGAGAAGCCTTTTCTTCAGCAGCGGCTGCATTCTCGAGTCTCTTGCCCAGCCGGATGATCTCTCGATGAAGAGACTTTGCAAGGGGTACAGCCGATTCCAGGAATATGTTTCCACGAGCAGATCTACAGAATGGTCAGTTCCTCTGCCAGCGTAGGAGGCACGATAACCAACAGTCAACATACTTGAACTCGATTAAGTCTAGGGCAGGTGAGATGATCTATTGTATGTGGACATCAGCGAAGCTGCTCCGTATCGACTTCGAGGCAGAGCCACGAACCTTGATCTTGCTCTCCAATAACCGCTCCAACGATCTGAGTTCAGCGTAGATGGACTTGTCATTGATTGTTTTCAATAGCCTAGAACACTGCTGGATTGCATATTTGCCCGTAAAAACCAGGCCTGATTTAAGGGCGATATTGACAGTCTGGTATCCCAGGGTTCTCAAGAGCGCATCCATCGTGCCTCTGCATCACTACTGTGATGTTTCGAAATAGAGATCTTATTATACCATACAGTCAGTAGGCAGGTGTAGATACAGGACATGCCGTAAGTCACAATCACAAAAACAACACCAGAGCCAGTGACTCAGATTTGGCAGTTCGGTTGCCTTCTAAACATCAAAGGCAGTGTCATGCATAGAGTCCAGCGACAATGAGTTTGCTTTTATGGAGGGGTCCAATAAGGCACACTTAGGTGGGGTGAGATATCGCACTGTGCTGCAAGTAGGAAAATACTAAGAATGTCAGCCTTAGCACCACGATGATCCAAGTATTACACACAGTGTATTTTACTGTATATCGAACGGTGCGCCCAAAACAATTCTTCCCCGCCACTGAGATGGTGGGGCACTCAGCACAATCTTCCAGACTGTCATCCCGGTTTCGTCGTGCCGCCGCTGAAAAATAAGGCCCTTTGAGCCATCGAGTCATCGTCTGTTACCGCTGGTAAGGCTTTAATCTACTATCACTCGAGCCGTATCGTCTCAAATTGAAATTTTACTAATCGACTTGTTGCTACAGGTGACCACCTTACTGGCTACCCCTCAAACCCTTCTCTTGACACTTCGCCGTCACCCAATTTGAGGGCACCCGAGCTCCTTCAGCAGGCCTTTTTTGTCTTTTTTTACACGAGACACTCAATACTTCGACAAATTTATCACCAGAGCGCCTCTCGAAACACGTACAAAAAATGTCCAACAACGTGCAAGATTCATGGGAGGACGCGGCCAACCAGGACGAGAACCTGGCGCGTCAGGCTCAGCAGCAGCTGAACATCGGCGCTCAGCAGGGAGGATTTCGCCCCAATGCTGCCGCTTTCCAGCCGAACGCCCCGGCTTTCCAGCCGGGGCAGGCTTATGGTAGCTACATGGGCTACCAGCAGCCATACTACGGCCAGGGCTATTATCCCCAGTACGGCCAGCAGGGCTATGCTCCGTATGGCCAGCAAGGTTATGGTGCCGTTTACGGCCAGGGCTATAACCAGGGCTACGGTAGGAGGGTACAGTTAAGTCTAAAATCTCGAACAGAAGCTCATTGTTGACGTCAGGCTATTGGCAGGGTTACCAGCAGCAGCAACAATATCACCAACCAGTCCAGCAGCAGCAGCAGCAGCAGCAGCAGCAGCAGCAGCAAGCCCCGAAGCCCGCGCCAACTATCGCCAAGAGAGACGCGAATCCCCCGGCAGCGGATGCCCCTAAGCCCGGAGCTAAGGTCCTGAGCATCGGCGGCGACGCGAAGCCCAAGGCAGCAAAGGTCCTGTCCATTGGCGCGACTGGGACAGTCAAGGAGGAGAAGAAAGAGGAGACCAAGAAAGAGGAGGTCAAGAAAGAGGAACCCAAGAAGGATGAGCCTAAGAAAGAGGATACTAAGAAAGAAGAGGCTAAGAAGGAGGGCACCGCTGAGGCTGCTGCCAAAGTTACGGCAGCAAAGGCCATCGAGAAGTCTGACACCAAGGCTAGCAGTGGCAGGGCTTCTCCTGTCCCTTCTTCCGGCCGTTCTAGCCCGTCGCGTGGCGGCGCTCCGGCCAATCGTGTAACCCGCGAAGCCGATATTGTCGAGAAGGAGCAGGCTGCCGATGTCGACGACGAAACTCTTAAGGAGCTTTATGGCAAAGAGCATATCAACATTATCTTCATCGGCCACGTCGACGCTGGCAAGAGCACTCTCGGTGGCGCCATCCTCTACTCTACTGGTATGGTTGATGACCGTACGCTTGAGAAGTATAAGAGGGAAGCCAAGGAGTTGGGTCGTGAGACCTGGTACCTCTCCTGGGCTCTCGATCTGACCAAGGAGGAGCGCGCCAAGGGCAAGACAGTCGAGGTCGGCCGTGGCTACTTTGAGACTGAGAAGCGCAGATACAGTATCCTCGATGCCCCTGGTCACAAGACCTATGTCCCCAACATGATTGGTGGCGCTTCTCAGGCCGATGTCGGTATTCTCGTCATCAGTGCCCGTAAGGGTGAGTACGAGACTGGCTTTGAGAAGGGTGGTCAGACTCGTGAGCACGCTATGTTGGCCAAGACCCAGGGTGTCAACAAACTGGTCGTTGTCATCAACAAGATGGACGATCCTACTGTCAATTGGTCCAAGGACCGTTACATTGAGTGCACGACCAAGCTCCAGCAGTTCCTCAAGGCCACCGGCTATAACCTTAAGACCGATGTCTTCTTCATGCCCATCGCTGCTCAGCAGGTCATGGGTATCAAGGACCGCATCCCCAAGGATGTCTGCCCGTGGTACGATGGCCCGTCTCTTCTCGAGTATCTTGACAGCATGCAGGCCCTAGAGCGCAAGGTCAATGCGCCGTTCATGATGGCTGTGGCCGGCAAGTATCGTGATATGGGTACCATGGTGGAGGGCAAGATTGAGGCTGGTGTGGTCAAGAAGGGCATGTCCCTTGTGATGATGCCCAACAAGCAGAGTGTTGAAGTCGCTGCTGTGTATGGTGAAACTGAAGATGAGATCAACATCGCGCAGTGCGGTGACCAGGTCCGTCTCCGCCTGCGTGGCATCGAAGAGGAAGAAATCCTTCCTGGTTTCGTTCTCTGCTCGCCCAAGCGTCTGGTCCACTGTGTCTCCAAATTTGAGGCGCAGATCCGTATTCTCGACCTCAAGAGCATCCTCACTGCCGGTTTCAACTGCGTGCTGCACGTCCATGCGGCCATCGAAGAGGTCACGTTCGCGGCTCTTCTGCACAAACTTCAGAAGGGCACGAACCGTAAGAGCAAGCTGCCGCCCACGCATGCCAAGAAGGGTGATAGCATCATTGCTATTCTGGAGGTTACTAGCGGCGCTGGCGCGGTGTGCGTTGAGAGGTTCGAGGATTATCCTCAGCTGGGTCGTTTCACCCTACGTGATCAGGTATTTCCTCTTTTCCCCTACTGACGGCTACTCTCGAGGCATCAACTAATGTGTATGTTTTCAGGGTCAAACAATTGCCATTGGCAAGATCACCAAGCTCATCCAGGAGTAAGCTATGGGTTAATAAGGATTGGTGGGGTGTGTGCTAGATCTAGTAGTTCCGGGTAGTTGGTCAATTTTCATAGATATGCAACTTGGGTTTTTTTGGCTCAAACGTGTTCATGGTTGCCCGAAATGTGAACGCTATCCTTACCGTCGTTTTCGATTCTGTCAGTATCAGTAAGATTCGTTCGAGCGTTTATCCACGTGAAGGCAGACAGCCCGTTTCCTTCCAGCGTGGTTACCGATGCTACGGAAAAAATGTGGTAAAAGGCAACTCTTAGTATCGGCAACGTGTATCGCTTTGACACTTATCCGAAATTCAGCTAGCCTGCATTCATGCTCAGATGCTGGCCACCATTGCGGAAAATGAGTGGTTTGCTCCGCGGTGGGTACACAAGAGGGTATAAGGGTTTGGTTAGCATGTATCCGTGATATTCGGTGATCTAGAAGACGAATTCATGAGTTGTAGTGGTGGCAGTGGCGACGCCTTGGGTGATGATAATGGGATGGCATCTTTAGCTTGTTGAGAAGGGGGAGGGGTTGGACACATTTACGGAACGGTACAGAAACATGTCCAAGCTCAGTTTATGAATCACAATAGCGAACTCGGAAGCGTTCTCACTATTAGGTAGGGCCTATCACTATCAGAAAGTCTGCCTTTTAATGAAAACAAAACTGACCAGACTGTCGAACAAGGATAGGAAAGTCAAGATAGCGGAAAGAGCTACAAGATACTGTCGTAGACAAACCTAATATCAACATTACACTGCCGTCCGGTGCAGCCATGGAACCACTAGACCCCGGCATGATGTGGGTAAGAGGATCTACGCTCAATTCCCTAGTAAAACTACGGAAGGTATGCCTCTGGCATGTATTTCAAACCCTCATCATCATCAGTATCGGGTCTTCGGAACAAAAGGAAGCTAACAAGCCAGTGGAGACGAGACGAAGATTGTATCGGATCACAAGCCCCTGAAAATTGGCATGCATGTAGCGGGTCGAAATGGCTACGTTACTTCCAATTTTTGACAACGCGCTGGGCCCATCACCACACTCAACAAAACTTGTATCTTTTGGGGGTTGAAGCGAAGGGCCCAGAATCACGGCTTCTGATCCTTGGCAGGCCTCAGCGGAAGGCCGGAAGCAGACGATGCTGGTGGGGCAGGGCCTTCGTGAGAATGACGTCACTTTCACAGACCTTAATCGTTTTCGACCCCAAAGCACAAGGTGTTATGGTAAATTTCTATAGCTTTGCAACAAAGTTGATCATTAAGAATCTACTTCCAACTTTATATCTATAGTGTTGTCATGTCGATTGAAGCCCAAGTTGATGCAATTCCAACAAACGCAGCCTTAATCGGTACTCGGTGCTTACCTATCTTATCATTGGGTCAACCCCGCAAACGGCGCGTTTAGTGAGCGCCAGTTGCCCGACCCTGTGTGCCGGACCTGCGGGCTCGAAGCCGGACCCACCCATGTGGCCAGCCGTGTGTAAGTCAAGGAAAACGCTGCAACGAGCGTACATGCACGTTGAGGGAAAACTCTACATTCGAAGCTTCCAACTGGAGCCTCCAGTAGATCATCACAGGGGATTAAAACCTTGAAAGCTGGTGGATCATGCACTCGTCATCTCCTTGACATCGTACAGGGGCTTTCCAGGAAGGGACAGAGTCAGGGCCCCATTGTTATGTTGTGGAACATCCTCAACCACGACGGCAGCACCGGGACCCAGATTTAACCAACGCTCCACGGCGTTTGTTTTGGGCTCTTGAAGAGCTACCCCGCGCCCGTGGCCCGCGGCCTTGTCTTACAAGCAACGCTTGACTGCCACAAGTTACTCGGTACGAAGGTATCACTTGTGGAAGAAGAGGGGTAGGCCGCGGTCCAACTGTAAAGGAGGGTCGGGAAGAGTAGGAGCGGGTTCAATACCACTGTCCTACCCTCCTGACTTCTGCCGTTGGTTTGACTGCTTGCGCGATTTGCAATTGAATCTCGTGCTTAGCTTTGAGATCGAAGTGAAACAGTCGTATAACGTTGGGATGTTGAGCATGTTAGGAATCTGGAATAGAAGGCGAGACTACGTTAAGTTGAGGCATGAGACTTCTGTCTAATACTGGGTGATAAGTAATTGTTTTTAGAAGTATCGACATCATGAAAGGGAAAGCATCGTCGAATCGATAGTGCATATCGACCCCACGCGAGGGACAGACACATGTGCAGCTTGTCAGCTGCACCGAGTCGGCTCTAGCTCCGTGGCTAAAGGCGGCAGGTACAGTATCTGGTAGCTGAACCAACAGATATAAGTCGACGAAAGCTGCACACACCTAGTGTTATATGAGTAGAGCAACTTAAATAAATTCTCGGATCTCGGAACGTTCTATCGTTCGTCTTGCTAGATGAAATCTCTGGGCTGGTTGACGCAATCCTTCAGAGCATGAGAGCATGAGATTGGATATGGGAAATGAAGGAGAAACCCCTCAGTGCTTCTCTGTGCCTCCTTAAGGTTGTGCTGACAGAAAGGTGGCCACCCAACCGGGCACGCGACATGCACAACTCTTCCGCACAGTATGGGACGAACGGGAGGGCAGCCCGTCCGTATGTATGGTTGAGGGACGAGTCGGCACTTGCCATATATATGACACGGCAAGCACCCGGTAGTAGAGATAGCAGAAAACTCCTGACATTCTTAGATATGCTACATCATTAACCACCAACTGGATGGAGGAAGTGCCTACTCGACTTCTCGTTCCTCAACCGGATACACAAAGCGATAGAGCTCATAATAACCGGGGCCCCTGCTCATCCTTGTCCTGGTCTGACTGAGCCTTTTTGGACAGTCCCTTTTGAGATCGTCCATTGTTCTTGTTCGCTCGTCATATCCATTACACTTTCGCATTTCGAGAGCAGAAGTGAAGGAGGGGCGCAGACTGGCCTGATAACAGCTCATCGTCCCATCCTGAGTTTTCTCCGTTTCACCGTTAAGGCTGGTGGCCGGCAGACACCGCGGTTATCTCCATCTACCCGCACGGCCGACACGCGAGATCTGAGCAGCTCATCCATCCCCAACTCCATCATCCGTCGCGCTTAAATCCGGCGTAAGCTGCCCGCGACCCCACGTTTCGACCTGCTTGTCTACATGACTTACCTGTGTTTAATTCGATCGGACAGTGCTTCTTCATTGGCACCATCTAGTGCTAGCTTATCACAATCCGAACCCTTTTTGACATCCACATCCGTGCTATTCGTTGCCGGGTAAGTTTTCCATTCCCCAAATCCATTTGCAGCCTAGAATGAGAAATTTTGCCGGCCGTCTTTCCGCCCAACAACGCCTGCTTGCCCAAGATTGCGGTCTTAAGATCGGGCTGTGGGGAAGTATCACAGCAGGCTGCCGAACCGTGTCTCCCCCAAGACATCCCGCCGCAGGGAACCGGAGCTCCTGCGATTTCCGAGGGGCATTCCCCAACATGGAAGCTGACCCCAGGCGGAGCCGGGCAAGCTTCCAGGTTGCCGATCAAATGCCGGAGGCGCAGGGTCTTGGCGCCTAGCTGCCAGTCATTGGATCGAACCCCCGGTCGCCCATCGTCATGGATCGTGGGGACCCTGACGGCAACGCTGTCGGATGCATCACCGGTTTGTGATAGATGTCGTTCGGAAAGGACTGGCCGCAGGATGGCACCCACCTCAAAGGCCGACGTTAACAGCGAGGGCCGGGCAGTTGGCTAATTCAATCGCGCAGGTGACAGGGTCCTGAATACCCGGCACGGTGTCGCGGAGTGTGCTACCTGTAAAGTACAAAAGAGCTGCTGACGGTCTGTTTCAGCTCTTGTTGTGACTATCATCGACCCCCAAAGATCGTGATTCATTCAGGAGATACCACAAGCTCCACAACCTTTCTTGCTCGACGATTCGATACCAGCACACCGCGACAAAACACACGGAAGCCACGATGATGGGAACAGCGAAAAGCGATAGTGCCGTTGTGGCCAACGACTTCCTTCATACGCCGTTCATGCGGGCTGCGCTGCCATTCATCAATGGCGGCATCAGCGGTATGGTGGCTACGACAGTGGTCCAGCCCGTCGACATGATCAAGGTCCGCATCCAACTCGCAGGCGAGGGCAAGGCCGGCGGACCAAAGCCAACACCCCTTTCAGTGACTCGTGAGATCCTGGCCAGCGGAAAGGCGCTCGATTTGTACACGGGCCTTTCGGCCGGTCTGCTCCGGCAAGCCGTATACACCACGGCCCGGCTCGGTTTCTTCGACACCTTCATGAGCGCACTGTCATCCCGCGCCAAGGCCAACGGCAATCAAGTGGGGTTCACTGAGCGAGCGACGGCGGGTCTCGCTGCGGGCGGGTTGGCCGCTATGATCGGAAATCCGGCGGATCTCGCTCTAATCCGGATGCAGAGCGACGGACTGAAGCCAGTAGCGGAACGGAAGAACTACAAGTCAGTGATTGATGCGCTCACCTCCATAGCACGGAGCGAGGGTGTCGGGGCGCTTTGGGCAGGAGCTGCGCCGACGGTGGTGAGGGCCATGGCGCTCAACTTTGGGCAGCTGGCCTTCTTCAGCGAGGCCAAAGCCCAGCTTAAGAAACACACGGACTGGTCGGCCAATACGCAGACGCTCAGCGCCAGTGCCATTGCTGGCTTCTTTGCCTCCTTCTTCTCGCTGCCGTTCGATTTTGTCAAGACGCGCCTGCAGAAGCAACAGAGGGGTCCTGACGGGAAACTGCCTTACAACGGCATGGCGGACTGCTTCGCGAAGGTGGCCCGTCAGGAAGGCTTGTTCCGCTTTTACCGCGGATTTGGTACATACTATGTTCGCATTGCGCCGCATGCGTAAGTGATCCCCCGCGAGAGGAGGTATTTGGATAATTGATTCTCGGGCTGCGCTAACGAGATACATAGAATGGTGACGCTGATTGTTGCCGATTATCTCGCGTGGTTGACCAAGTAGGAGTTTTTTTTTTTTTTTTTTT
>Ga0065720_1003909_pt1 | contig 16338 bp, 7 predicted proteins | sample Thericmetagenome_FD_59107 | JGI IMG/M metagenome (GOLD analysis project Ga0065720, IMG submission 59107) | Thermophilic microbial communities from the Joint Bioenergy Institute, California, USA of rice/straw/compost enrichment - eDNA_2 v2... | ecosystem: Engineered > Solid waste > Grass >... | reverse complement strand
CCTTTATTTTTTATGATAAACAAATCAATATTTAACCAATAAGATAGGATAAGTTATAACGTTTGAAGAAATAAGAGAAATCTTGATCTGATTCCAAAGGCGTATCTTCATTGATAAATTTCATTATTAAGAAGAAGCATATAATTTGACATTCACATTTGAGGGTAACAAAATATCTTAGACAAGTTTTTCAATTTAACGCCTAGGCTTTCTATATGAATCTCTGTTTGAAGCTCTTCATTGATTTAAAGAGGCTGGCTTCTTGACCTAATTTATCAGCTGCCATATGAATTAAGCTTTTTTTAGATACTTTCATAAAGTTTTGCATTTATTAGAAATCAACCAGCTTCAAAAATAGATCTTCTGGTTCTCAACATAATGAACGATTTAAGTCTCATGCCTTAAGAGGTTTATTTTGGTAGTACACTTAAGTGTCTTGAAATAAAGTCATTATCTAATATTTTATGTCATCCTGGAATAGACTTTATATGGAATAACAATGATTTTTTTTTCTAAAAGATAGCTCTTAAAAGAAATTCTAATGAGCTCTTTTTTTCAAATTGGATTTGTAATCATAAGTTAAATTCCATATTAAAGGATTACCTTTTCCATATTCCTTGAGTCAATTAGTAGATATAGATATGAATTGGGGTTATTTGTCTTGAGTGTTATTTAACTATACGAAAAATCAATTCTAAGATATTTTGTTACACCCTGTAGTTGAGATAGCGCAGAAAAGATTCAAAGTACTAAGATGGGATTATCGGATAAGAGTCCTTGCATCTATTGCAGATTTTCTAAGACATAGACTATTTTCATTTCTAGAATTCAAATCATGCGAATATATACAAAATATTGTTTTTGGGCTATAAAATTTATTTCATGAATTCGAAAAAACTTCTCAGGCCTTGCATTAACCTAAGCAAGGATCATCCGCTTGATTTTAACAGGAAGCACTATAAATATATGTATTCTCTCAAAGGACATGAAAAGACTTCTACTGTGCTTTTCATGAAAAAATTTTCAAAAATTAAATATCTCCATAGTCTTGAAGCTGAGTTCAACTGGATTGATCTCTACAAGGCTCCAAGATGGTTCCAGTTTTGTAGCAAATCCCTCAGATATTTTTCTTCAATGACTGACAAGTCTTATCTCATGAGGCAATTTTTATCAAAAATCCCAGGTACATTTCTCAAAAAGGCTTGTATAACCTACTGTGCTTACACTACCAAGTGGACCAAGAGCATCATTGAGAGTATTAATTCACTCCTCCTGGTCCTGTCGAACTCCTTCCTTGAGACTAACTACAAAGAGCTTAATAAACTTTCTCGTTTTTTCACAAGGTCTCACTGTATTAACAAATGTTTCCTTGTGGCTTCGGGTTGCCATGCCCTGGGTCTTAATTACCTGGCAGAGCAGCTCCAGAAAGTCAAAAGAGATATTCAGTTTGAAATCTTTATAGACTTTGACAAGCTTAAATTTCAAAGAATTGAAGTCTTCGGCCCACTCAAAGACAAAATGAGGCTCTGCTGTAGCCTAGAATTTACGGAATTCAAGCTGACCATGCATAATACCATGGATCAGATCAAAAGCCTGGAACTTTCCATTAACTTTGGCCATGGAAAGGAACAGCTTCTGAAACTTAATGCCTTGGCTAGACTCAAGAATCTTGAAGAGGCCAGGATAGCCTACCAATTTACTTGGGCACATTTAAAACTTAGAGATGTCCTAGACAATGCCCGATACCCTACCTCACTGAAAAAACTCAAGCTTTTCTTCCTAGGATGCTTTGATAACAACGAGCCTTACAATCATGATGTTGAAATGGCGACTACCTATGAAGGGCTATTGGAGGCTGTACAGAAATTAGAAGACGTTAAACCGATCAGAATATTTCTTAAAGAACTTTCTAAACTATCTGAGCTCAAAGTCTTTCAATTTCACCTCAGACACTATACAAAGCAGCTTCCATTTTATTATTACCTGTTCTACGCCATTGCTCAGAAGGCTCCCAAGAGCGTCCATGACTTCCACTTCTCAATGGACTTCGATGATGTCTTCAAGCAGAGAGAATATGAACTCTCTATTGATGTCTCTTTCCTGCTTAGTCAGCTTCCAAGCCTTAGTACCCTTAAAAAGTTCCACCTAAAGGCTGCGCTCCCCGAATTTAAGTTCGTGGAAAAGCTCACTGCCATTCCTGAGATTCGATCATTCTCTATAACCCCTATAAGAGACCATGTGAAGGCTTGTGAGAAGGGAGAGACCAGGTTCTTTAAGCTGCTATGTAATTCCAAGATAGAAACTCTGGTCTATCCTTTTGGATGTGAGGAAATTTTCAGTCTATTCGCAGAGGAGAATGCCTTTATATACCTAACTCAACTACAGATTGCAGCTAAGTATAAGATAGAAATTGATGAGGAGACCTGCGGAAAATTCATTTCCTCACTAAAAGGAAAGCATTACCTTAAGACATTAGTAATTTATCCATTTATGATGGAATTGGAAGCTTTTGAAAAATGGTTTGATGTGCTGGAGCATTCAAAGTTACAAAAGATTTATCTTGGAACGAAGTCTTTCGGAGTTGGTAGAGACGGATATTTGGACGATATCACCCTAAGAATTAACTCATGGAAGCCAGGGACACTAAATATATTTAATGAAGATTTTAATATATTCACATAGGAGATATAACATTACAATGAGTTCAGGACATTTGTCCTTAAAGCTAGGTAAAGTTCGGGCTGAATGAGGTAAGTAAATGTTAATACCCTTTATACTTTTATACATTCCATATTACTAGTAAGCAACACTACCTTAATAGAACTATTACATTTTATATGTTAATATCACAATTAGACCTTACACACAAAACTAATTCAACATCTTGCAGGTTCTCCTTTTAGATTTGGTGTAGAAAATTTAATAAAGATTTAAGATACAATAATGACAGGGACCTAAGAGTCTTAGGACAAGATCTTTGGAGAATGATGTGCTTGTTGGATGGCCTAGGGGAGAGGAGTTGGACGTCTTGGAGAGTTAGTGAGACTTGGAAGTAGGGTACAAGACAGGGTACAAAACCAAACAAATCAGAATTAGAATTTCTTTAAAATATTAAAAAGTGAAATTTAGAAATATTTCATCCTGGCTCAACTTAATTAATAGCCTGATTACTTAGCTAGTCTTTTCTTTGGCTGATAAATTTTCTATCGGGAGGGTATCAGCCAGAATTAGAACAATTGAGTTGAAATTGCCTGAAATCTCTTAACATAAATCCCTACACCAAAACGAAGGATTATAATCTTTCAACAAAAATGAGCCAAGCGATTAACCAAAACGACAACTTTTCACAACTTCCACTACGGTGTAACAGATACTGGTGTCCTCAATGCCAGCGGCATTTTGCCAGGCTGACAACCGAGGAAGACCAGACTAACTGCCCTTCATGTGGCACAGTTTCTCGACATGTCGGTCCAGAAACCTTCTCAAACGACTCTGCTCGATCTCTTCTTAGTTCTAATCTTCAAAGAACCTCTTCTGAACAACCCTCTGAAACTACAGAGAGAAATCCCTTAGTGGATGAAATAGGAAAACGTAGACAACCAAGTGAACTCTCAAGCCCACAGCAACCTGAAGATACTCATATGGGTGACCTTAATCCTGACGAAGGTCTTATTAGACCTCCTCTTACCAACTCAGAACCCCATGAGCTTGACCTCGCCCATCCACAACCTGCGGACCCCACCCCTCCTAATCCTCCCAGGCACAGGTTGGTTTTGGTCCACACTATCTTCATAACTGGGCCACATGGTGGTATGATCATCAGGACAACTCATCTTCTTCCTGAGTCTGAGTCCGGTGAGCAAACTGATCCCGACCATCATATGAACATTGAAGAACCCACACAAGCCCAAGGTAACCAAGGAACTGAAGCTACTCAACAGGGCAACCACCAGGGTCATCATTCTGGCCTATTGGATTTCATTTCTCAACTAAATCCTTTAAGGCTTTTCAGAAGAAGAAGCCAGGACATGGCAACAGAAGATACCGAGAATGAAGAACAGGAAATTCAAACCGAAAACCTAGACCTTTCCCTACACCATAGTAGATCAGAACCTGCTGATCATGGAAACTTCTCTCCTCATTCTTTTATAGGGACAAGACTCTTATTAAATCCCTTGGATAGCCTTCCAAACGGATTCTTTGGACTTGAACGCCTCCTTGAAGAGCTCCTGAGAAGCTTGCCAGACCAGAATGGCCCTCCTCCCGCTACTGATGAAATATTAAATCGTCTCGAAGAGTATGATTACAAGCCACGTGAAGAGGCTGATATTTGTGCAATATGCCATGAAGACTTCAATGAGAATGAAAAGGTTACTAAACTGCCTTGTAAGCATGAGTACCACAAGAGCTGCGTGTTTAAATGGCTAAAAATGCACAATATTTGTCCTATTTGTAGACAATCTATTAGAGACGAGACTCAGAATCTGGTTGAATAACCACTTCTCCCTCTCTTTTTTTTAGTTCTCTAACTGTCTCTTTATAATAATATCTCTTATCTCATACTATATACTTCCTTATTTGATTACTATGTTTCTAAAAACTCAAAGAACCATCCCCTCTTTGTTATCCTCTTGCATGAATTAGGTGTAGTATCTAGTGGAAAGGTTCAAATCCTCTGGGTTTTAAAATCCTAACCAGTATAAATCCATATATTTTGACAACAGACAAACCTTTTAGATTATTAATTTGTTGATGGCCTAATCAGACACAGAAGGCTAGTTTTCATGTAGGAAGCTTATCCGAAGGCATTTATGATCAGTTGATTGAAGTTGGTCCAAATAGAATTTTTTAGCTTTCCAAAATTTGAATATTTCGATGCTCTACATATTCAGATCACAACTCTGCGCACTATGCAACTGTGTCAGCAAGTCTTATCTAATGGGTTGGCTGAATATGCTTTTTTCTAGAAGAGGTTTACTTGAAGGAGTTAAAGTAGTTTTAAATTAATTAACTGGAGAGAGAACACGGCAAGAAACCTAAACATGAACCTCACTAAATACTCTAATACTTTAAACCACACTATGCCATTCTCTCTTTAATCTAAGACAAAGGTCTACTAGAATGAATCTTTTACCTTTAAGTGACAGGATATATGCTTCTGAATGAGTAAAATCAAATTTATAAATTATCGTGAGATCTAATGAAAATAGCCGACCCAAAACAGGGAAACCAAACTTTTAGCACATCAAAATCATTAAGCATCAATATTGGAGCTCTGAGCCTTCCACAAAATATAAAATGCTTACCTTTTCTTACAGTGTGCTTTTTCATTTCAAGAATACAAAGTCTAGCAATGCCATTACTTTTTCTGGGATATTATCTAGAAGATACTAACTTTTCTATCGTGAAGATATCTACAAGTGTTTCGAGGTTCTTCACTTTCCTTGATTTATTGGATTTCTCCGAATCTAACTTCTATACCAGTGCCTGTATTGTCATTCTCAGTATATATACCCTCTTGACCATGGTACTGTTGATGGTATTTGTATTGAGCATCAAGAAGAGCTATCAGCTACCCAATTCAATTCGACATTTTTGGAGGCTTATTCTTTTCGCTCATATTCATATTTTCTGGATGATCACTTTCTCAGTTAGCATTGGTGTCATAAAGACTTACTCCAGAGATAATTTGTCAGTCTTTGGAGATCAAATTGGAACTCAACTCACTGTGTTGATGCTCTCTGTGATCATTTTGGTATGGAATCTCGGGGTTGCTTTGGCTGTAGTTTTTATCTTTCAGAGCCCCTTAATATTAAAATCCGGACTGACGATAAAAACCCCGTTCAACTATAGACTCAACCTCTTTGAAATGATAACCCTTTCATCTATTTTTGTGTTCCAAGACTATAATAAGGGAAAAGTCTGGCTTTTACTCGTCCTCAATTTTTGTTCAACCACTTTGAAATTTTCAACAATATTCAGGCAGCTGCCATTTTATAAGCTTTATTGGCTGAAGCTCGAAGTGAAGATAGTTTCCATGCAATTTGTTCTAACTGTCTTGAACCTTATTGGATGGGTATTTTATGATAGCATCCATAGATTCCCCAATAAATTTTTACTCATTACATGGATTTTGTTCTGCCCACTTATTGTCAAAATATCCTCAAGTTCACTTGATGCTCTTCTTAATAGAATATTAGTTTCGGACATCGCAAGCTTAAATCCTTACCATCTGCTCCATAAACCATATCTTTTAAAATGGATCCTAAAAACCGATGGTGTAAAGGGTCCTAAGAACACTGAAAACTACTCAATTTTGCTCAGATTTGGCACCAATGTCTTTGTACAAGGTGGCAATCTCCAAGAGTTGCAAAGTTCTGAGCAAATTATGGACAGGGCTAAGGACCTCAATTCTGAAATCAAAACAATGCTTATGCATTCAACGCACAAATACCCCAAGTTTAAACCGCTAAAGTTTGCTTATATTTCATTTCTTCTCCATAATTCTGGAGCTTATTTAGAGGCACTCCACTTACTTGAAGAAATGAACAAACAACCCAAGAGCATTTCAGACAGAATAGCTATTGAAATTATCAAAGAGAAGATCAGGAGCGATCTCTCAAGTACTTCGAACAGAAATTCTTCGCATTCAGGGCTTGACCTAATCCACTTCATTAAAATAAATGAGGAATATCAAAGGCTCAGAAACGAAATTGGCATTCAAGGGAAGGACCAAATGCAGTTTTGGGATCTCTATCTTAAAACTGATATTGAGTTCCATCACCTTTCAGCACTCTCTTCTAAGATTGAAAAACAAAAACGGCACATTCAGCTTATATGGAATACTATTGAGTCCTTCGGAGAGAAGAAATTCTTCCTGGCTTATCTGGCCTATGCTGTATATTTAGATGTCCTGAATAACGTACCTTGTCAAAGCAGACAATTTATGGATCAAAAAGTACTGCCTGTTCTGAAAAAATATTCCCACAGTAGAAAAAATGAGCTCACCAATGAGACTCTTTTCGAGAAAGACAATGCGTATTTTGTTGTTTCTGGAAGGAAAGATGCTCTAGGAAAGATAATGGACTGCTCTTATTCCACATATCAGCTCCTAGGACAAAGAAAATCTGCTTTATTGGGGAAAAATATTAGCATCATAATGCCCGAGTTTTTCCAGAGCAGACATGATAATTTCTTGAATAAATACCTTCAAACAGGGGAAGAGAACATTTTGAAGGCTACCAGGAGGCTTTTTGGATATCATACAAATGGAGCACTAGTTCCAGTTCTTATGCATGTCAGGCAAAATCCCTCGATTGAACAAGGAATAAACTTTATTGGCATGCTGAGACCAGTTTATGACTCCAAAGAGTACATCTTGGTGGGAAATGAAGGGACTATTGAGGGCATGACACTCTCAATATCCCAACTTCTGGGCATTGACTTGAAAGAAGACAGGAAAGGCTCTTCGATTTTCGATATATGCCCACACTTTAAACAAATCTGTCAAGTGCTGAATTTCGTAGCTTCTAGACAAATCAATGGTTCCGAGGCTTTAGAAGAGATAGCTTCCAGTGAACACTCACTTTACTCGAGAAGATCAACCAGAAGGGTGTTTAGTCACAAGGCAACAAATAATCAGCAAAAAATGGAGTACTGGGCTCCAGCAGAACAAGCGAAAATGAAGGAATTGGCTGATAAATATTCTCAGCCATTTGAAATTCTTTTCCATAAGAAGAGTAGTTATGATGAAAGATTTCTTTGTAAAGTGACAGTATGTACAGAAATTTACATAGATGAGTGGCTCCACATTATTCAAATAGATGACACTTTGGAAGATAAATTGGCGATCGAGAACAGCCCTATTGCATTCAAAGAGACCATCTTTAGTGTAGAAAAGGCCAAGCCTACTCTCAATGACGAGGTTTTGATTCCAGAACATAACACCCGAGATCTAAACACTTCTGAATGTGGTATAAGTCCGAGCAATGTAAGGAGTGCTATGACACCTAAGCATAAGCCTTCTCACCATTATTATGAGCGACTTGCTTCAGCTTTGAAATCCGTAGAACCTCAAAATTCTTCAGAAGAATTACTTGGAACTCGAAAAGTCTTGGACAATAATAGCAGTTTGGATGAGTTTCCCACTGAAAATGAGTTTAATGAGCTAGATATGAACCAATACAATACTGACAAAAAACTTCCTTGCAGCTATTTCTCTGAAAGACAAATCAAACAGCCACTAGATGGGAATCTTAGGACTCAGAACTGCGAGGAAAAGAAAAGCTTATCATTCACCTCGCCCTCTAAGAAGGGAACAGATCATGAAGAGAGCGAGAATCAAATTCAAGTGAAGTTCTTAAACCATAAAGCTGAGAAAAACGAGATGAAAGGGGAGACTTCCAGTGTTGGAACAGCTGCTTCTTCGGGTTTCAGAATCAATAAGTTACTCGAGACAAGCATTCATGAAAAGTACTATCGCCCCAGATATAGTGCGTTCTTCTGGGGTTTTATTATCGTCGTTGTTTCCATTCAGTCCCTTATCTATGTTCAGTCAAATTTAGTGCTCACTACCCAGGGGCATATCAAGGACACCAGCAAGGTTCTTGAGTATGGTTACTGGAGGGAAGATTACCTTGTGCATTTGAATCACTTTATTAGAATAGCCAATGCAGCTCTAAACGGAAGATTTGGGAATCAAAGTCTGGCTATATATAATAAATATCTTGATCAAGCTGTTAATGACCACCACTTTGAATACCTATATACAAATTCTACATCCCTCCAGGCTTCCGTAAATCTCCTCCAGCCAAAATATCAAAATCTTTTTTATGAGAGAAATGTCAAGCTATATCAAGTAAATGAGTCTGGGCCAACTGGGGAATATATTTTGGGAAATACTTTTAGCTCTGTTTACAGCTTTTACTCAATCGGGCTTGATGCCTATAACAATAGAACGGTCACAATCCCATCTAAGAATATAGATTATGAGTATCTATTGTACAACACTCTTGATACCCTGCTGTTGGCTTGCCAGGAGTCAGTTGACCTAATTAAGGCAAATCTTGATGAAATTCTACACAATAAGAAGACAAATATGTGGATAGTTGTAGTAATCTCTCTCTCGATTTTGGGTGGCTTTTTTGGAGTTACTTTAATAATTTTGAGGAGTCTCAATTCTAATGTCAGGGAGTTTGCAAGATTCTTGATCAAAGTAGAAGATTCGAGTGCAAGACAGTGTAAACAAAAGATCCAAACCTTCCTCAAGAATCTAGAATCAGACTTTAGAGATGAGAGTGCAGGAGAGGGGATTGAAAGCAATCGCAAATTGAATTTTAATTCAGAGGCTAAAGATTCAAAGGGAAAAACTAGTCGTAAAAACGTTGGATTCTCTGGAGTTGTTAAATCCAATTTAATGCTAATCATCAAATTATGGCCAGTAATTTTCATCTTAGCGGGAACCATTCTAACAAATTTCTATGTGTCAACTCAACAGATTAATGATGCGAAGTATTTTCAGGAGAAAGTTAGTATTACTCTAGAAATTTTATACATTACGGATATTGCTTATATGGGTGCCTTCGAAGTTATTGACACTAACGGAACCTCGCAAATCCGTGGAAATCCCATAATGGATGAAATGCACAACATCCTTGAGTTTATTGCTGAGATCGATTACTTTATCTCGAAATTCGAGGACAGTGACGGAAATGTTGAACCAATGCAGGAGTCCCTTATATTCAACACTTCATGTGATGCACCATTTATTTATGGAAAAGGACTTCATGATGCATGCTTTGAAATCGCAGGAGGAGTTAATTATGCTGGTGTTATCGATGTTTCTGTTGATATTTACCAGACTTACAATAAAATGTTTACAGAATTTGAGGAGTCAACTAAAACTCCAGAAGAAATTACACAATACTACTATCATGTACTGAACGTCTTGGGGCCAAAGAACTATCTCCAAACTGCCTATCTGGAACAGATGTACCTAAATACGAAAAAAATGTTGACAGATTCTCTGAATAGTGGTGAGACATTGATAACTTGGATGATAATAATCACTTCAATTGTGACATTTTGCTTGACGATCGCAGCGCTGCCACTAGTATTGATCAAAGTTAGAGAACAAGATAATCAGTTGAAAGGACTATTCAGACTCTTACCCATCAGTATTGTGTTAAAGAATAGATGGGTCAAGGCCCACGTTATCCAGTATTCAGGCAAAATGGCGGACACTCTACGTAGAATTTTGTAATTACGTTAATTTTTATTTTAAGATTGTGTATACAATATTTATCTCTATTCTTAGGAAAAATCGCAACTACTTACTATTAGTTTTTTTATGCAATCGTATGCATAAAAAATTCCTGTTTATTATCTTTTCTTTAAGTCTGTCTAACACCTGATCGCACATAGAGATCTACAGAGAAAGATAATAAAATATGTAGTTCATAACAAAGTATTGAAATGATGTCCAATTAGATCACTATCTATGATTTCACTCCAATCAGCGCAAGAATCTTGATAATGAGGATGAAAGTTCCAACAGCAAGCAATACTCCACTTATAATATATTCCTTTGTGTAGCTTATCCCTAGTTTTCCTTCTAGGAAACTGGGAATATCAATATCTCTCTCCTCATAAGTGAGGCCATGATCTCCTCTATCCCTCTTTTTCTTGATATAAAGTACCTTCAAATGGATATAGATAGGATGTAGGTAAATAATGAAGAATCCTCCTAGAGTTCCAGCAATAGACATAATAGCATTAGGGCTGATGTCGAACATCTGGGTTATAAGCATAATGATAATCAGTACAATGCTGTATCCATAGAAGACTACTTTAGGTGGTTTGGCCTTCTCTCCCCATATCGAAGTAATTAACTAGGAAATTAATTTTCAAAGTTCGATAAATTACTTGTCCTCTTGAAATATGGCACATCACTGGGAGGACTGTCGAAAGTTGAAAAGCTGATATAAATTGGTTTGCTGTTAACAGAACCATGGTCAAAGTATCATTTCCTGCGTACATAGACTTGGTCAAGACAGTCTATTATTATTAACAAGTCTAAAGAAATTTTACATCAGCTTTATTAACACCTGGCTTATTGTAGAGACCCATGGAGCCAATCGTTCCTGCGATGAGGTAAAAAATACAAACAACCATGTATGAAATTCCAAGATCTCTTGAGTTTTTGCTTTGATCTTGGTTTTTACGGATCATCGGGACGATTCCGTTGTGGATCATAAAAGACATAGCGAAGACTCCAATGATGAAGGATGGCCCTGTGTTGCTAAAGAAAGCCCAGTTATTGTTAATCTCTTCTTCAGGAGCATAGCTAAATTTCAGAAAGGTAATTCACAAAAGTACATAGTGAAGGTAACATTTCCATTAATAAGCTCTTTAATTCCGATATAAAGGAGGAACAAGCTATTCAAAATGATGCTGTAAATTCCTCTTTCAGCTAAATCCAGAATTCTACCTAATTTGGGAAGGAAAAAGGTCCAAGCTACCAAAGCCATTACAATGAAACCCATGTACTGAAAGCTGAATCTGGTCCAGACAATTTCATCGTTGTCTGGGCAGTCAGCCCCGGAGATGTTACAGTACCCCGAGTAAATCAAGTCTCTAGAGAGTTATGTGGAAAAGGATGTGTTTACGTGAGACTCACGAAGAAGCCCAAACATGCCATGAACCAAACATGCCANGAAAGAATTTATGAAGTAGATCAACATCCATCCTTTGCCTTTGAGTGTGAAATAAAAGATCTTTCTTATTACCCATTATTCTGTTAATAGTACTTAGAAATTCGCTTTCATCTGGCTTGGCATGTAAGTGTGTCAGATCGCATGTTCTGTAGGAAACAAAAGCGATTAAGATACATATAACTGTGAGAGTTACAAATGAAGAGTTTTCTTACTTGCACTCTCGATGCCCCCTGCTTTAAACCATTGGAGAGGTAATAATAACACTCCTGGTCCCATCATGGAATTAACAATGCTGAAGATAAGGACTTTGGAGGGCTGTAACTTGTCATTTAAGAAGGAATGCTTCAGGGTGGAGGTTGGTAAGCTTGTAGAGTCTTCGTCTTGTACTTTGGTTAACATTATTTCCAACAAAAATAAATTGCAATAAATTTTATTACCTCGGTATATAAAGTATATTGATCCAATATAATTCCATCAGAATTTCTTAGGAGATAACATACGTCATTTTTATTGTTACTACGCAACTAGTTTGTGAGCCTGGCTCATGAATCCTTGATTTCTCTATTAAAATCCTGACTGGATCAATCTTATCTGAGAATAAGTTTAAGACTAGCCCTTTTCTAAAGTGAATACAAAATCACAAGTTTATTTAAAAATTTATAATATAAAGAAAGCCTCTATTGAAATGCAGGAAATATAGACTCACATTAATTTAATTCTTTGAACTCCAACAATATCTTTTCGGCAAACAGGACACTTTTTCGTTGTTCTCATCAGTGTCTGGGCACAGCTAGCACATACACAAACATGAAAACAATTTAAAAACACTATATTGGATTTATTTTCAAGATCTATTAGACACACACCCCTTGAACCCTCATTTTCCTCGTTTTCCTTCTCTTCTTCTCCTTCTTCGTTAATTTTCAGAGACTCCTCATCTTCTTCTCTTAATTCACTATGGCCAACTTCTCTGAACAAATACTTATCTATCCTCATTTTCTGGCCTATGCTTTGGTCATCCTCTCTATTGACGCTTAGCACTTCATCTGTATTCGCAATAATACTTGTAAAATTATGAATTCTGGCCCTGATTCTTTTCCTCTTAACGTAAGCCCAGAGCCTCCAAATGAAGAGGATAAAGGCGAGTCCTCCTATCGTCAGGATGAATATCTGCAAGAAAGTTAGTCTATGGCATTTACCTTTCTTCAGTTTGTATCCTTCAGCGCATTTATAACATTGACTCTCATCACATTCAAGGCAATTATCATCTGAACATCCTTGACAGGTCTTTTCCTTTGTTACATAGTAGCCATCCAAGCAGGTTGTACAAATAGCGGCAGATTGGAAGCAGGCTTCGCAGTTAGGATCCTTGCATCTCTCACAGACTCGAGTTTTTTGATTCTGGTGATAGGCAATAGGACACCCGTCTACACATCTTCTTGTTTCGAGGTCAAGGAAAGTTTGGCTTCCACACTTTAAGCATTCATTTTTCGACTGAGAACAATCAATACAATCCCTGATCCCACATCTTTCACAGGAGTGATTGGTATCATTTTGATACCATTGTATAGGACAGGGTGGGCTAATGCAGGTATGCTCAGGAGTGAGGTAAAAACCTTCTGGACAGCTTAGACAAGAATCCGGAGTCCCATCAGAACAGGTGGCACAGGAGGGATGACATTTTAGGCATTGATTATCACGGAAATAGAATCCATTTTCAAAGCACTTTGTGCATTTGGAACTTTCTGTTAGTGAGCAACATTCGCAACCTCCTGGGCATCGAGACCACCCATAGACATGAATATCTCGAATTCCATAGGCTTCGTTCAGAGAACTTTGGTCTAAATTTGTCTGAAACATAATTTCGGTAACATTAGTCGCACATTCTAGCTCGACTACTCCTATTCCATTGTAAGATTGTTCCAGATAGTTAGAGAGGTCACTTCCACATTTCTGAGATCCCAGCTTGCCATTATGTGTGCCTGTGTAAACCAACTGCTGATTTATAAATGCATAAAGTTTTTCATCGGCTTCCCAGGAATCTATACCTTCCCAGCCGAAACTTAGCGCTAAAGCTGAGTAAGAGCCTGGCAAAGTGTAGGTTCGTTTGGTGGGCTGATAGGAGGAAATCCCTGGGCCACCAAGGATTGGGTCCGGGCAGTAGGCCCTTTTTTCTCTAATTGGGTCTCTAATTAAAGAAAGTGCAAGGTTAGCACATGATGTATGCTCATCTATGCATTCTATGCATATATCGTGATTAGGGGCAGGTAAACAGCATTTACAGTCATTGTTGCATCTGTTTGTTCCCTTGATTTGGAGATTGCTCAGGCCATAAAAATGAGAATTTCCATCATTTGGAAGTGTAGAAACAAATTTAAGAGAGATAATCTCCACAGAGCAATTTAGCTCAATGAAGGCAGAAGCCCTGTTGATTGTATAGGCTGGGAGACTTGGCTCTCCACAAGAGAGATTGGCCTTTTTTAGATTATTGTGAGTACCGGAATAAACCAGGTTGTCATTCACATAAAGGAAAAGATATTCTCCTTTCCAGTTGTCTATGGCTGTCCAATCAAATGTGATAAGAAGATCTGAGTAGGACCCTCCAAGTTCAAAATCCTTGGTAATAGTTTTATTAGAAATATTTGAAGGACAAACTAGCATGTTCTTATCACCACATTGCATTTTTGTGAGAGGAATTGTCGAATTAGAAATTTCCCAGTTATCAAAAGTTGTTACTAGGTCTGTAGCTAGTAAAGATAACTGTTCTTCTGAACAATTTTTAGCCCCAGTTTCACACTTTGTACAGAGTTTAGCAACTGGTTGACGGTAGCAACAGCTGCAGCCCTTCTGACACCTATTTGTACCATGAAGTTTTAGATTTGCTATTCCATAAGAATGGGAAAAGGAGTCATTGTCTAGAGAAGTTATTATCTCTATAGTAATTTTGTTAGTCGCACATTCAAATTCAACACTTCCTTTAGCTGATATCAGTACATCAGGATCCGCTTTACCACACCAATTGATCTCAGATTCAACATTGGTCCTGGAATGAGAATAAGCAAGGTGTCCATTTACATAAACATATAGATATTCCCCGTTCCATTTATCAATAGCCAGCCAATCAAACTCTAATTCTATGTTTGTATAGGCTTCTTCCAAGATAAAGACCTTCTGGATGATTGTGTCAGACGTTATTCCATAGCCTCCAACAATCCAAGTACTTCCACAGAGACTTGTCTTGATCACTTCACCTTCTTTATTTTTCCAATCAGAGAGAGCAGACTCCAGGCTTGATGTCCTATCTACATTATCAGTGAAAATGTTTTCAGATTTTGGTGTACAGGTCATCTGATAGGGAAATCCTAAGCAGCATTTACAACCATCGTCGCATCTGTTTATTCCATATAGAGAGATATTCGTAATTGCCCATGAACGATTTTCGAAATTCGTAGAGATAGTTGAGTTGAACTTGATGACTAGTTCGTCTGTACCACAGTCAAATTGTGCATATCCTACGGCCATATTTCGTATATCAGTGCTATTACTTCCACAATAATTTTCACTTGAAGAAGTCCTAGCATTTGACCTATAAGTATATACTTCTTGGTCATTGAGATATGCTCTGAACGTCTCTCCACTCCAATCATCAATAGCATACCAGGTAAAGTACAGAATAAAATCAGTGAAAATTCCATCTAAGTTGATAGACTTTTGAATTCCGAGTTGAACCAAGCGGTGTTCAGGTCTTAGGACCACATCATTCCTACAATTTGTGGGGTTAGTCTCATTGGAGGAAGCTGGATTTTTCCAGTTTGAAAAAGAGGTAATTAAATCTGTGAATAATAGTTCAGCTTTGTTGCATGAAGTGGCTTCTTTGGAACACTTTGTACAGAGCTGTTGGTCAGAGGAGCCAAAACAACAAGCACACCCTACTGGACATCTATTATAGCCCTGTATATTTAAATCTCTAAACCCAAGGAATTGTCCAGGATTATCATAGAACTCTTTGGTTGGGTAAATTCTCACTGTAATATGCTTGGTTGTGCATGGAAGATTTACTGAAATGTCTTCCACTAAATATAGCTCGTCTTGGAGAGTAGAATCTGGATCGCAAAATTTGCCTCTATGTATTGTATTTCTCCCTTGAAGAGAAATTACTCGGATCATTTGTTCGTTTATGTAGATTGCAAAACTGCTGTTAGATTTTCTGCCGATTGCCCATATACTCAGGCTTAACTTGAAATCTGTGTAATCATCATCGAATTCATAGGTTTTTTCAATATATCTCTGAAAGGAAAATTTCGGGCCTCCTAGTATTGTTATTCCACTGCATTCGGATGTATTCACAGGGTTTCTTGAATTATCAAACCATTGCGAGAAATTATTTTGCAAATCTGTGATTAATAAATTGTATTTTTCATGTGCTAGAGGGTCAGAAGAATTAGAATAAGGTGTACCTGATAGCATTAAGAAGTGGCATGCTAAGAATATTAAGAAAAATAATTCAGAACAATAAGGACTCATTATAACTATTTGAAAGAATTGCCAAATTCTGACAAATTTTATGAAAATAAATTTGTCTAGGAAGTTGAAAGAATTTCAAAAAAAAAAAAAAAAAATTCAA
>Ga0065720_1020167_pt1 | contig 16345 bp, 18 predicted proteins | sample Thericmetagenome_FD_59107 | JGI IMG/M metagenome (GOLD analysis project Ga0065720, IMG submission 59107) | Thermophilic microbial communities from the Joint Bioenergy Institute, California, USA of rice/straw/compost enrichment - eDNA_2 v2... | ecosystem: Engineered > Solid waste > Grass >... | reverse complement strand
CCCCGGCAGCCGCAGGTGAGCGGCTCGAAAGCGTCCGTTGGGGTTCCTCGACGGCACCCCCGCAGCCGGCGATCACGGGAGCGCCGGACCGATCACCCTCTCGTCGGCCGGCGATGGAGATCGGATTCGGCGTCATCGCCGGATCCGGGAGCCGGCCTGCGCGGCGCCGGCTCCCGGACGACGTCACGCCCGTTCGTTCCCGGTCTCGGTGGTCCGCGCTGCCACCGCGGTCACGTCCACCTCCACCGGCGCGCCCCCCGGCAGCGCTCGTACGCCGATCGTGGTGCGCGCGTGCCCCGCACACGCCGGCAGGGCGCGGCTCAGCGCGGCGGACGCGCCGTCGGCAACGGCCGACAGCTCGGTGAAGCCGTCCGCGCAGGCCACGAACACGTTCACCTGGAGCAGCGCGCGCACGTTCGCCGGCCCGCCCGCCGCGTCGGCGATCGCGGCCAGTGCGTTGGTGGCGGCCAGCCCGGCGGCCTGCGCCGCCGTCTCCCGATCCACCTCGCGCCCGACCAGGCCGGTCACCGTCATGACCCCGTCCCGCCGGGGAGTCATCCCCGCGCTGAAGATCAAGAAAGCGTCGGGCCCGCATGGGTACCGCACCGCGGGCACGTACGCCCCCTGGGGCCGCGGCACGCCGGGCAGCGTCGTGCCGGACGGGTCCGGACCGGACCGCGGGGACGATGACACGCTCTCGGACGCCGAGAGTTCGGACGGCGAGGCTTCAGACATCAACGGCTCCATTTCTGTCGCGGACCCGCGGCGCCCGGTGTGCAGCGCGCCCAATGCGCGGCGGCCGATCGGGCGGCGCCGGCGTCCGCGCGCTTCACGCGCGAGGACACCCACCCATCCCACGGGACGGAGCGTCCGCGCGGGCGCACGGCGACACCTCGATGATCTCGGGCTCCGCGGGCCTGATCGGGCAGGTGACGGGCGAGGCCGTGTCGCCGCGCCGGCATGAGAAAGCCGGTCGGCAGAGGGTTGACACGCCTCGCACGCCATATTTTTAATGAACATACATTAAAAGTTGCGCTGCGTGCGACGCCGTCACCGTTCGTGCCGGACTGAAAGGTAGGTGACCCCTACCTCGCAGCGGGTCCCGGCTCCCCCAACCGCCTTATCCGGCGGATCCCCCACGCTTTCCCCCCATGCCTTGGAGACGTTGCCATGGCCTCAACCGCGACCGCACACCCGTTCTCCCCGCAAGACGCCCGACGAGCGCTGATCTCCAGCCTCGCCGGTACCACGATCGAGTGGTATGAGTTCTTCATCTACGGCACCGCGGCCGCCCTGGTCTTCGGCGAGCTGTTCTTCCCGTCCTCCGATCCCCTCGTCGGCACCCTGCTGTCCCTGTCCACCTTCGCCATCGCCTTCGTCGCCCGCCCGCTCGGCGGCGCTCTGTTCGGTCACCTCGGAGATCGCATCGGACGGAAGTCCGCGCTGGTCATCACCCTGACCATGATGGGCAGCGCGACCTTCCTGATCGGTCTGCTGCCCACCTACGAGACGATCGGCACCTGGGCACCGGTCCTGCTTGTGGTGCTGCGCCTGCTCCAAGGGCTGTCGCTCGGCGGCGAGTACAGCGGCGCGGTGCTGATGAGCGTCGAACACGCGCGGCGGCGGCGACGTGGGTTCTACGGCGCCGTCGTCAACACCGGTTCGTCATGGGGTCTGCTGCTGGCCAACATCGTCTTCCTCGCCGTGTCGGTGCTCCCGGAGCAGGAGTTCATGTCGTGGGGCTGGCGTATCCCGTTCCTGCTCAGCGCCATCCTGGTCGTGCTCGGCCTGCTCATCCGGGTGAAGGTGGCGGAGAGCCCCGAGTTCAACCAGGTCAAGCAGGCGGGAGAGATTCGCCGTGCGCCCATCGGCGAGGTGCTGCGGCGGCACCTGCGTCCCGTGCTGCTGATGGCCCTCTCCTACGTTTCCGCCGGTGCGACCTTCTACCTGGCCGCCGTGTTCGCCCTCAGCTACGGAGAGGGGCAGCTCGGCCTGAGCCGGTCGGTCGTCCTCGCCCTGGTGCTGCTCGGTACGGCCCTGACCGCCGTCGGCATGCCCTTCTTCGGCTGGCTGTCGGACAGGGTCGACCGTAAGAAGGTCTTCCTCGCCGGCCTGGCGCTGATGATAGTGACGCCCACGGCATGGTTCATGCTGCTGGAGACGCGCGCCCCGGCGCTCATGTTCCTCGGCTTCGTCGTCTTGTTCGTCCCGTTCTGCGCGAACTACGGACCCATGCCGACGTTCTTCGCCGAGGTTTTCCCGCCCCGGGTGCGGTACAGCGGCATGGCCATCGGCTACACGCTGGGCACGGTTCTCGGGAGCGCGGCCTCGCCGCTGGTCGCGACGTACCTGCTGAGCGAGACGGGAACCTGGGTCTCCATCGCCGTCTACATGGCGATCGCGGGCGTGGTCTCCTTCATCGCCTCGGTGTTCCTCCACGTCGACAGGTCGAGCCTGCAGCCCGCCTCGGAGGGCGTTCCCACCGTGTCCACGTGACGTCGTTCCCTCAAGGTTGACGATCGAGGAGGTTCGAAACGTTGGGTGAGACCCGGACGATCGACGCACAGCGGTTCCGCAAGGTGCTCAGCCACTACCCGACCGGGGTGTGTGTGATCACCGCGGCGCCCGTGGACGGTCACCCTCCGGCCGGGATGGTCGTCGGAACCTTCACCTCAGTCTCGCTGGATCCGCCGCTGGTCGCGTTCCTTCCGGACAAGTCGTCGACGAGCTGGCCGCGGATCCGCAGGACCGGGGCGTTCTGCGTGAACGTGCTCACATCAGATCAGGAGCGGTTGTGCCGCCAGTTCGTCCAGAAGGGGGGTGACAAGTTCAAGGGCGTGAACTGGCGGCCCGCGCCCACGGGATCACCGATCCTGGACGGCGCGCTGGCATGGATCGACTGCGACATCGAGCAGACGTTTGAGTCCGGTGACCACTACATCGTGGTGGGACGCGTGCGGAACCTGGATCTCGGCGACGGCGGGCTTCCTCTCGCCTTCTTCCAGGGGACCTATGGGCTTTTCGCGCCACGCCGCCCGACCTCCACGGACGACTCGCCGACCGCACGGAAGGCGGTGGTGGACCAGATCCTCACCGACTACCTGAGCGGCCTGCTGGACCGTTACGAGTCCGCGGTCCGATCGGCCGCCGGCCCGCCCGAGAAGCTGACCGCGCTGATCCGGGAGTCGTTCGCCTCCATCGACGACCACAGGACAGCCGTGATCCTGTTCCAGGAGGAGCGCGCACACCTGCACGAGGAGAGCTCCAAGCACGTCGCCTCCATCGAACGGGCCATACAGCGGCTCTGGACCGACGTCCTGCAGGAGGGGACGCGCTCGGGGGACTTCCGCGCGGACATGGAGCCCGGCACGGTGTACCGCTTCATCCGCGACGCGACGTTCATGGCCGCGCGGTGGTACCGCCTGGGCGGCCGGTACAGCTCCGCCGAGCTCGCGGAGCGGTACGCGGATCTACTGCTCAACGGCATGCACGCGCGCGGCGTGCCGATCTCCGTCCCCTGATCGGTCCCCCGGACAGCTCGGGGCTTGACAGGCCGGGACGCCATCTACTTAATAAACGTTTAATAGAACTTTGAGGGAGGAAGCATGCGATTCGGGTTCATCAGTGAGGCCGAGACCGCTCCCGGGGCCACCCACCGTCAGCGCTACTTCGAGCTCATCGACGAGATGATCTTCGCCGAGAAGATGGGCTTCGACCTGGTCGGCACCTCGGAGCAGCACTTCGCGATCGGTGGGATCTCGGTTTCCGCCCCGGAGACGCTCTACCCCTACGTGATGGCGCTGACCAGCAGGATCCGGTTCCTCCACGCGATCACGCTCCTGCCGATGCGGATCAACCACCCGCTGCGGGTGGCGGAGCGGGTCGCCACGGAGGACATCCTGTCCCACGGGCGGGTCGAGCTCGGCACCGGGCGCGGTAACACCACCCTCGCACTGCGCGCCTTCGAGGTGAGCCCCGAGGAGAACAAGGCGCAGTGGTCCGAAGGGCTGGACCTGATCCGGACCGCGTTCCTCAACGACCCCTTCCACTTCGAGGGTGAGTACTACAAGGTCCCGCCGCGCAGCCTGACGCCCAAGCCCGTGCAGTATCCCCACCCGCCGCTGTCCGTGGCGGCCACCAGCCCGGAGACGCACCGGCAGGCGGCGGAGAAGGGCATCGGCGTGATCAGCTCGTCGAGCTTCATGGGCTTCGAGTACCTGCGCAACGCCCTCGCCCTCTACGACGACACCTTCCACTCCACCACGCACGCCTTCCCCACCACCTACGGCAAGGCGGTGATGATCTTCGGGACCGCCATCTGCCTCGACACCACCGAGGAGGCCATCGCGGCGGTTCCGCCGGCCCTGGAGTACGCGAAGAACGCCGTGGGCGCCTACGAGCGGCTCGCTCGGCTTTCGGCCGACTACGCCTACATGGGCGCGGTGCGGGACGTGGACTTCCACGACCAGGACTTCATGCTCAACGAGTCGGCCGGCTTCATCGTCGGGGACCCGAAGGAGTGCATCCGCCAGGTGCAGCGCTACGCCGACCTGGGCATCGACACCCTGCTGCTGCGCATCGACTCAATTCCGCACGACATCATCATGCGCACCATCGAGAACTTCGGGAAGTACGTCATCCCGCACTTCAAGGCCCCGAACACCATCGTCAAGTCCGCCGAGGACGCTCTCGAGGAGATTCGCGCGCTGCGCCCGGTGCACCAGGAGCGTCTGCGCGAGCTGGAGAGCCGACTCGCCGCCCGCGCGAACAGCTGACAGCCCGGTTCTCAGCCCTGCACAGGAGTGGCTTTCATGGCACGGATTCTTGAGTTCCTGACGGTGAACATCGCCGTCGAGTCCCTCGACAAGTCCATCCCCCGGTATCAGGCGCTCGGGCTGTCCCACATCACTCCCGCCGAGTGGCCCGAGCCGCCCATCCAGATGACGGACGTGACGTTCGAGGTGCCGCCCACGGCCGCCTTCTCCCTGATCGAGCCCTGGAAGGGAGAAGGGCCGGTGGCCTCGTTCATCAACAAGCGCGGCCCCGGAGTCTACTCCATCGCCGTACGGGTCGACTCGCTGGAGGAGGCCATGCGCGAATGGAGCGCCGCCGGGCTCACGTGGGTGCTCGACACCCCGGCGGAGGTACCCGGCGGACGGGCGGCCCGGTACGTCGCCGACCGGGTGACCGTCAACTGGGTCCACCCCCGCAGTTTCGGGGGAGTCCTGCTGGAGGTCTTCGAGCTGCACGGTTCCGTCCGGCCGTACCGCGAGGTCTCTCCTGGAAAGGACGCTTGATGCTCAGGGTCGAACGCAGGGACGGCGTCACGCGGCTGACGCTCGACAAGCCACCCGCCAACGCGCTGGACAACCAGACGCTCCGGGACCTGGTCGGCACGCTGCACGAGCTCAACGCGGACCCCGGCGTCCGCGGGGTGGTCCTCACCGGCGCCGGGACCCGCTTCTTCTGCGGTGGCGGCGACGTGAAGGAGTTCAGCTCCATCGACCGTGAGGCCGGCCTGGAGCGGGTCCGGCTCGGTTCGCGCCTGAAGTCGGCGCTGGGGGCCATGGAGTGTCCGCTGGTGGTCGCCGTGAACGGTGTCGCCGTCGGCTCCGGCATGGAGATGGCGGCCTTCGCCGACTTCTGTGTGGCCGCGGAGACCGCCAGGTTCGGCATGCCGGAGATCAACCACGGGCTGCTTCCCATGGCCAAGGGCATCCAGCAGCTCGTCTGGGTGCTCGGGCTGAAGCACACCAAGGACGTGCTGTTCTCCGGCGACATCTTCGGCGCCGAACGCGCCAAGGAGATCGGGCTGGTGGACGAGATCGTCCCCCAGGAGCGCCTGCTGGAGCGCGCGAACGAATGGATCACCGATATGGCCGGCAAGCCGCCGGAGCTGTTCCGGGCGTTGAAGCGCACGATCACCAAGAGCATCCCGCTTGACGACGAGACGCTGGAGCGATTGACCCAGGACGACTTCCTGACCTACTTCCGGGCCGAGGAGTCCACGGCACGCTTGCGCGATCTCGTCGACGGCAAGGGCATGGGCAAGGACAAGGCGGCATCCGCGGCGCGACCGGGAGCGTGAGATGGACCTGCGTCGGATACTCCTCTACGCCGCCGAGCGTAACCCCGGCCTGCCCGCGACGGTGGAGGCCGCCGCGTCGTACACCTATGACGAATGGGTGCAGCGGGTGCTCGCCCTCGCGGACGGCTTGGCCGCGCGGGGGGTTCGGCACGGGGACCGCGTCGCCATCGGCATGCGCAACTCGATCGACCACGCCACCGCGTTCTTCGCCACCCAGGCCATGGGCGCGGTGGCCGTGCCGTTCAACTTCCGCCTGAAGGCCGATGACATCGCGCAGGTACTGGCCGATGCCGGCGCGCGGGCGGTCCTCGCCGACGACAGCGTGCCGCTCGACGACGTCCGGCGTGCGTACGGCGTGCCGGAGGACACGCTGTGGATCGGGACGGGGGCCAACCGCCCATCGTTCGCTGTGGACCTCGGCGACCTGATGGCGGGCGGCTCCCCGCGCCTGCACAACACGGTGCGCCCGGAGGATCTCAGCGCCATCCTGTACACCTCCGGGACCACCGGCCGCCCCAAGGGCGTCCCGATCATCCACCGCAACGCCTGGGCCCGGCTTGTCTCGTACGTCACCAGCGTCGGGCCGCTGCTGGAAAGCGGGATGAAGACCCTCGGCGCGGCGCCGATTTATCACACGGTCGGCCTGCACTGGGTCCTGTGCCTGACGGTGTTCCTTAACGGGACCTACTACCCCGTTCCAGAGGTGAACCGTGACCATATCCTGGGTCTCATCCGCGACCAGGAGCTGACCTTCCTGTTCGGCTCCCCCACGCTGTTCCACATCCTGCTCACCCCTCCGCCCGGCCAGGAGGGCGAGCAGGAGGTCAGGCTGGAGTCCGTCACCGACGTCTCCTTCGGCAGCGCTCCGATGCCCCCGAGCCTGCTGGAGAAGATCAGGCGCTCCTTCCCCCGCGCCACGGTGAACGAGGTGTACGGCACCACCGAGCTGTCGATCCCCTTTGTGACCCGCGACGTGTCACGTTATCCGACCGGCGCGCTGCGGATCACCGCCGACCATCGGGTGCGGGTGGTCAGGCCCGGCGGCTCTCCGGACGACGTCGTCGCTCCGGGCGAAGTGGGCGAGCTGCTGGTGGACATGAACAACGAGGCCTGCTTCAGCGGCTACTGGAACGCCCCGGAGAAGACCGCCGAGCGCGTGCGGGACGGCTGGTTCTACACGGGCGACGCCTTCCACCGGGACGAGCACGGCAACTACTACATCGGCGGCCGTCTGGACGACATGATCATCACCGGCGCGGAGAACGTCCAGCCGGCCGAGGTCGAACGTGTCCTGTCCGACCATCCCGGGATCGACGACGTCGCCGTGATCGGTATCCCCGACCCGCGCTGGGGCCAGGTGGTCACCGCGTTCGTGGTGAGGAGGGATCCGAAGCTGACCGAGAAGGACATCGACCGGCACTGCCGCAACAGCACTCTCGCCGACTTCAAGCGGCCAAGGAAGATCATCTTCCTGGACCGGATCCCGCGCAACCCGAGCGGGAAGATCCTGCGGAGGTCTCTCCGGGAGCTGCACGAGGCGACGGCGGCCCGGGCCGCCGAACTCTCGGCCGCGGGAAGCGAGCGGAGCCGGTGATGGCTTCCGGAGCCGAGCACTCGCCGGTGACCGAGCCCTGGCGGCTCAGTGCCGGCGAGCTGCTCGCCGCATACGCGCGTCGCGAGCTTTCCCCGGTCGAGGTCGTGGCGGACCTGCTCGACCGCATCGAGGCGCTCAACCCGATCCTCAACGCCTACCTCGCGGTCGACGCGGAAGGCGCCCTCGCCGCCGCCCGGGCGGCCGAGCGGGCCTGGCGCGACGGTGCGGCCCCGGCTTCGCGGCCGTTGTGCGGGGTGCCCGTGTCCGTGAAGGACACGATCGAGATCGCCGGCATGCCGACGACGTACGGCTCGGCCGCCTTCCGCGACCATCACGCGCCGGATTCGGAGATCGGCCGTCGCCTGCGCGCGGCCGGTGCCGTGATCGTCGGCAAGACCAACACGTCGGAGTTCGCGCTGTCGACGTACACCATGAACCGGCTGGGAGGGCCGGCCGTCAACCCGTGGCATACCGGCCACACGGCCGGCGGTTCCAGCGGCGGCGCGGGCGCGGCGGTGGCGGCGGGTCTGGGCCCGATCGGGATCGGCACGGACTCGGCCGGCTCGATCCGTCTACCGGCCGCCTACAACGGCGTCTTCGGGCTCAAACCCACCTTCGACGCCATACCGGCGATCCAGCGGTGGCGGGCCTCCCCCACCAGGTCGCACAACGGAGTGCTCACCAGGACGGTCGCGGACGCCGCCCTGGCCATGCGGGTGCTGGCACGTACCGAGGTCCGTCAGGACGCGCCGTCCCCGGAGTGGCTGCGCGGCCGCCGGATCGGGGTGCCGCCGCGGGCCGAGGACGGCGGGACGGACGTGGTCGCACTGGCGAGCGAGACTCTGGCCCGGCTCGGGGCGGAGGTGGTGAGCACCACGCCGCCGCCCCCCTTCTCCTCCCTGCCCTCGGAGCTGGAGCCGGGCGTGTGGGCCTACTCCGGAGAGCACCACGCCGCGGCCGAAGGACTCATCAGTGACTTCTGGGAGAAGCACTCCCGCGACCTGACCGGCTACGCCTACCCGATCTACGAGGCCGGGCGGCGGGCGCTCGCCTGGCAGTACCGGCGCGTCCTGGACCTCAACGTCCGGTACGCCGCCGCGGTGCGGGAGTGGTTCGACGAGCTGGGACTGGACTTCGTGCTGACGCCGGTCGCCCCGGAGGCGCCGCCCCAGCCCGGCAGCGAGGAGGCCGGCGGGCTCGGCCCTCGGTTCCCGGCCCTGTCCATGTGGAACATCACCGGGAATCCGGCGGCGGCCGTACCGATGGGCCGTGGTCCCAGCGGCCTACCGCTTGCGGCGCAGATCGTCGGCAGGTACGGCGACGACCAAGGGGTGTTGGCCGTCTCGGCCGCGTTGGAGCGAGCACGCCCGTGGCGAGAGGCGTGGCCGGCGCTCGCCGAGCGGGTGGACGCGTCCACGCGCACCGACTGACCGAATGGAGGCTTCACGCATGAGTGGCACCAATGCTCCGCAGAGCAGCGCCCAGTTCAAGGGCGCGATCCTCTCCGTGGCGGACATGGAGTCCGGCTGCGGGTTCTATGCCGAGGTGTTCGGTTTGCGGCCGCGGTTCCGCGACGGCGACAAGTGGGCGGCTCTGGACGCCCCCGGCGGCTTGAGCCTGGCCGGACAGGATGAGCGTCTTCCGGACCGCGTGGCGCTGAGTTTCAAGGTTCCCGACGTCGAGGCGGCCCTGGACCGGGCGGTGGCGGCCGGAGCCACCGTGGTCGCTCCGGTGACCACCGGCGGCCACGAGCGGAAGGCGATGGTCCGCGACCCCGACGGTCACCTCGTCGTCCTGTACAGCCCGGCCGCCTGACACCGACCACACCGATACGACACGACCGACGAGAGGCCTCCATGACCATCATCTCCCCGGAGAATGCTGAAAAGGCCGCGGTACTGCCGGCGGTGCGTCGTTTTCTCGACAGGACGCCGAGCATGCTGATCGATGGTTCCTGGGTGCCCGCGCTCAGCGGGGAGACCTTCGCGACCGTCGATCCCGCGACGGGCGAGGAGCTGGCCCGGGTACCCGCCGCCGGCCGCGCCGACGTCGACCGCGCCGTACGCGCCGCCCGTGACGCCCTGGAAAACGGCCCGTGGAGCCGCACCACACCTGCCGAGCGGGCGCGCCTCGTCTGGCGTCTCGCCGAACTGATCGACGAAAACGCCGATGAGCTGGCCCAGTTGGAGACCCTGGACCAGGGCAAGCCGCTCAGCGTCGCCCGCGGCGCCGACGTTCCCGGCAGCGCCGAGACCTTCCGCTACATGGCGGGCTGGGCGACGAAGATCGAGGGCTCGACGATCCCCATCGGCGTGCCGGACACGCTCGTCGCCTACACGCGCAGGGAGCCCATCGGCGTGGTGGGACAGATCGTCCCGTGGAACTTCCCCCTCGCCATGGCGGCCTGGAAGCTCGCCCCCGCGCTGGCGGCCGGTTGCACCGTCGTGCTGAAGCCGGCCGAGGAGACGCCGCTCAGCACCCTCCGGCTCGGCGAGCTCATCCAGCAGGCCGGTTTCCCCGACGGGGTCGTGAACATCCTGACCGGTTTCGGGGAGACGGCCGGTGCCGCCCTTGCCGAGCATCCCGATATCGACAAGATCGCCTTCACGGGGAGCACCGAGGTCGGCCGGAGCATCATCCGCGCGTCGGCGGGCAACCTGAAGCGGGTCACCCTCGAACTCGGCGGTAAGAATCCGTCGATCGTCATGGGCGACGCGGACCTCGACCGGGCCATTCCGGGCGTGTTCCGGGGCGCGTTCGCCAACGCCGGCCAGGTGTGCACCGCCGGTTCCCGGGTGTACGCCCACGCGAGCGTCTACGACAAGGTCGTCGCGGAGCTGACGCGGCGAGCGTCGGATATGGCGGTGGGCCCGGGGCTGGCACCGGACGTGGACATGGGACCGCTCGTGTCCTCGGCGCAGTTCACCCGCGTCAACGGTTTGGTCGGCGAAGGGGTGGCCGCGGGTGCGTCGGTGACGACCGGCGGCACCCGATGGGAGGGGCCGGGGTACTTCGTGGAACCGACGGTCTTCACCGACGTCCGCCCCGACATGAGCATCATGCGGGAAGAGATCTTCGGTCCGGTGGTGGCGGTCGGCCGGTTCGACGATCTCGACGACCTCGTGACACAGGTCAACGACACCATCTACGGACTTGCCGCGGAGGTCTGGACCCGCGATGTCTCCGTCGCGCACCATCTCGCCGCCAAGATCAAGGCCGGGACGGTCTGGATCAACGGCCGCTCCATGGATATCGCGCTGCCCTTCGGCGGGTTCAAGCAGAGCGGTTGGGGACGCGAGAAGGGCGCTGAGGGCATCGAGGCCTACACCCAGACCAAGACGGTGGTGATTACACTATGAGCGCCCCGCGATTCGTTACCGTCCGGGCTGAATGCTATCATGAGTATGATCATGAACGATTACGCTGGCGAGCGGACTGGTAACGTGTCCAAAGAATCAAGGAGCCGCTCCAGGCAGGCCCGATATGAGCATATTCTGGAAACCGCTGCACGGGTATTCGGCAGAAGCGGGTATGCCGAGGCCACAATCCAGCAGATCGCCGCCGAGCTGGATATGACCGGAGCAGCTCTCTACTATTACTTCAAGAACAAAGATGAGCTGCTCTACGAGATATGGAGGCGAGCGGGCGCCAAGCTGCAGGCGATGATCGAAGACGTCCTGAAGCTGGACGCGACGCCCGAGGAGAAGCTGAGACTGGCTTTTCGGCGCCACCTTGAAGTCATCATGGCCGACAAGCCGATCTTCGAGGTGCTGATCCTTCAGCGGACCCGCTTGCCGGAGTACGGCCGAGAACAGCTCGTCGAGGACGAGCGCACCTACGTGCGCACGTTCTCGACCCTGCTGGAGCAACTGCCCGAGGAGACCCTGGGCGGGCGTCATCCGCGCATTGTGACGCTCGGGATAATCAGCACTCTGAACGCCGTGATCCGGTGGTATTCGTCCAACGAGAAGTTGAGTCTTGGGGAGATAGCGGACATCTACTACAGGATTTTCTTGAACGGCGCTTTCAAGCCGTCCTCTTAGACGTACCGTCCGCCGGTAACGGACGGCGCGCCCCACGCCCTTCTCCAAAATGGGCCTTCTGGTTTCCGTTGCGGGTTTACCGCATCTGCGCCGGCGGCGAGAAGGCCCTCGTGATCCACAGCATCGAAACGCGAGCGTGATCATCTCAGATCAAGCCGCGGATTGAGGCTGAGGACGGAAATCACGGTCCCGGCTGCGACGAATCGACCAAAAGCGGCCATGACGTATGCCTTACCTCGGCCCGGCGGACCACGTGCTGCCGGGCCCGGCGTACATACGTGAATCGTGAACAGTCCGCGATTCCACGACGCGATCTCATATTTCGGTTTGCGGTCCCGCGCACAGGCGCCGCGGCCTGGAGTCACCAATCGTCCACAAGGTGGGCTCGGCCAGTACGGCTGCCGCGTGGTCGAGCCCATCCGCGCCTCATCAGCCACCGGACAGGCCGCGCAATCCGAGCCGCCGGAATGGGCCGACCTCGCCGAGCCGTCCAACCTCGCCCGGCACGGCTTCACGGCCGTGCTCGGCACGATGCCACCGACACGTACGCCGGTGGGGTACGGCGGCCCTCGGTCGCGAACCACATGGCTCTCACTCGTCCTGGACCGGGTCCGGCCGATTGAGCCACAAGCGCAGCGCTTCGATGTCCGGACGGTCTTTGGGCCTGTTCAGCGCCTGCTTGTACGCGAGGACGTCGACCAGCCGGGCGAAACGAAGTCCGTCGATGACCTCGGCCCGGTCTATCAGCTTGTCCGTGTCCCAGGCCTCCGATATCCATCCGGAGGAGAACTGGATCAGCCCGCCCCAGAACTGCGCCATGGGGGCGCCGTTGATGATCCCGGTCGCCGGGTTGCCGTACGTGCAGACCCGCTTCCAGGTCGTGCCGCGCGCGACGACGTCCAGGTCGCTGATCCGCCGACGCAGCCCGTGTGCCAGCAGCGGCCCGCTTCCGAAGATCACGAAGTCGCGCCGGTCCAGGTCGAGCTCGCTCACCAGGATGAGCAGGCGACGGATCAGCGGGTGCTCCGAAAGGGCCGGTGCGTGTGCACTGTTGCGCGTCATCATTCCTGGCGGCCTTTTCGGATGATCCGTTTGCGTGCGGGTGTCGCCGACGAACGGGGACGCGCGCGAGCCGGGAGCCGACCGGCCGCCGCGTCGCCGTCCCAGGCTTCGGGGTTGCCCTCGAGTTCGCTGCACGCCTTGATGATCTGCGGTCGCTGGCTCGGACGGGAGTCTTCGAGAGCCTTGATGAGACGACGGGTGCGAGACGTCTGCTCGATCCAGGTGCGCAGCACCAACGCCAGCGGCCTGGCACTGACGATGACGCCGAGAACGGCGAGGATCGCGCCAACGCCACCGGTCGCTTCGAGGAGGAGGTGCGACGACATCTTCCCGCCCCGCTGATTCAGGAAACCGGCCGTTTGCCGTCGGCGACCTCACGCAGCCGAGCCACGTCGAAGATCGTGATCAGCTGCCTGCCGGTCCCGACGATGGAGGCGGCCTTGAGCCGCTGGATGACCTTCTTGACCGAGTCGAGCTTTTTCGCGCCGATAAGCGATGCCAGGTCCTGCTGGCTTACCTTCCGCAGGACCACCCCCTTATCGTCCGGCTCACCGAGCCCGGAGTCCACCAGCTCGATGAGCCTCTTGGCGAGCTGTTGCTCGATGGCCAACTCGGACTCGATGTTCTTCTCGGCCTGCCGCTCGACCATGGCCGCCATCATGCTCATGAGGGCGAGCATGGCGCGCGGGTGATCCATGAGGAAGTGGAGCCAGGCATGCCCCGGAAGGTAGAGGGCCTCCACGTCGTTCCAGGCGATGACGCTGGCCATGCGCGGGTTCTTACTGATCACGGCCATCTCGCCGACGATCGCCCCAGGACCGCGGACGTCGATGATACGCGAGGGCTTGCCACGCGTCGCCTTGACGTGCCCTTTCCTGATCAGCAACGCGAAGTCGCCCCGCTCACCCTCAAGGAAGAAGGGGTCGCCGGCCGAACGCTGAATCGAGTATCCGATGCGCTCCAGCTCAGGCAGCTCCTCGTCCGTAACGAGGGGCCCGAACCGTCGATCTAGGTCTCCCACCACCTTGTTAAGGGTAATTCTCCCCTTATCAGCGAGTAAGAGTGTTCGCAGAAGAGAAGCCATCGCCACTCTTCACGGGTGTCCACTCACCGCAGGCGTTCGGCGCGACGTCGCGGTCGTGCTCGGCGATGAGGAGCCGCCCTGAAGCTGAACTTCCCGCAGCCGCGCCTCGGCGGCCGGGGCCGTTTCGGAGCCGATACACGCGTGGCTCAACCGGGATGGCCGCGCGGCCCTTCCTCGCGGGTGGCCGTGCCCAAGTGCGTGAACGGCTCGCCCCGGTCCGGCACCCAGAATCACCGTCTTCCCGACGTACGTTCTCGAGGCGATCGGACGGCCCCGAGCCCGGCCCGACCGGCGGGCGGTCGCGCGGCAGCGCCGAGCGCCGCGAACCGCAACCGCCAAACATTCGCCCCCTTAGGGGTGCGGCGACCCCAGGGCCAGGTGGCGGGCGGAGAGGTATCTGCGCGACCTGCTGGCCGTACGCAGGTGCGACTTCTCCTCAGTATGAGAGGGAAAATCAGCCCAAGTCGCCGAACCCACCACGCTTGACGCTGCCGATGAACGCGTCCCACTCGGCTGCGGCGAAGGCCAGGACAGTGCCCTCCCGGTTCTTCGAGTCGCGAACCACGTACCGTCGCTCCGTACCGGCCTGCGCGGCATCGGTGACCGCGACCTCAACACAGTTGGCACCCCGCCACTGCGATGGCTCTTACGCCAAGCGACCTGCGACAAGTCCGCGCAGACCTCCTGACCCCCACCAGCTAAGGCTCGGACTCGCCGTACCCGGACTCATCAGACCAGGTGATCAAACTTGCCGCTCTTGATCCCGCTGATGAAGGCCTCCCACTCAACCGGAGCGAACGCCAAAACCGCCCCATCCGGATCCTTCGAATCACGGATCAAAAACAGCCGTTCGGCGTCCACCTTGTTGTCGACGACCGCAGTTTCGACGCAGTTGGCACCGTTGCCGCTGCGGCGGCTCTTACGCCAGGTGACACGAGACAGGTCCACGGGCGACCCCCTGGTCTCTGTGGCGGGGCGGACTACTGCTTTTATTGGGACTGTTCGGCCAGGCGCGCGATGATCAGGCTTGACTCTTCAGGGTCAAGCGCCACCGCTCGAAGATGGTCGAAAGCGAGCGAGTATAGGTAAATCTCGTGGTCGTTTTCGACATATAGGCTACTCGACATCTCTTCGAGGTACACCACCTCTGGGTCGTAAGCTTCACGGAATTCGAGGAGAGCGAAGGTGCCTGTGGTCGCCGGATGAGCTCCTTTGGCGAGCGGCAACACCTGAAGCGTGACGTTGTGCCGCTCCGCGAGCTCAAGCAGCTTCATGTACTGCTTCCGCATGGTGGCGGCGGAACCGATTTCGCGGGTGAGGGCGGCCTCGTCGAGGATCGTCCAGAGCCGGAGTGGGTTCTCCTCACGAAGCAGAAGCTCCTGCCTGGTCATGCGCACCTCGACCCGTCGGTCGATCTCGGCCGGAGAGGAGAGCCCTATGAGGGCGGCGCGAATCGTCTCCCGCGCGTATTCGTCGGTCTACAAAAGACCGTTGACAATCATGCCGTCGTAGCTGCGGATGAACGTGGCGTCGGCTTCGAGCTCGATGTAGGCCGGGAAGTCGCTCGGCAGCGAGTCGGCATAGGCGTCCCACCAGCCACGCTTGCGTGCCGACCTGCCCAGCGCGATCAGGCCGGCCCGCTTCTCCTCGGGCAGTTCGTAGATGTCGAGCATGTGGACGAGATCCGGCGAGGTGAGCCCGACGCGGGCCGTCTCGACCCTGGAGAGCTTCGCCGGTGACCAGCCCAGCTTCTCGGCGGCCTCCTCAAGGGTCATCTCGCTGCGCTCCCGCAGCCTGCGCAGCTCACCGGCGAGCCGCCTGCGCCGTACCGTCGGCCCACGCTTGATCGTCACGGAAACCTCCTCGGTTGACCACGCATAGTGTGCACCCTCGACACGCTCTGCGTCTGGGAAATAACTGAACGCGACCTGAAGAAAGTTTGCAGATCCCCTTGCCAAGAGCCTCGATGATCCGCGACTATCGAGCACCTGACCGGTCACTCTGCGTAACACATCTGCCACAAAACGCACTCATGCCTGATAAAAGAACGAAAGGGACTAATGATGCACGCGCGCGATCAGGGCCGACAGCCCTTACCGGAGACGGCCTCGCCGAGCCCGGCGCAATCTCCCCTCGGCCCCGACCAGCCGGCCCTCGCCCGCCACCGGAACCGAACCCAGGGCCGGCCAGGGTACCCCGGCCCCGCGCCCGCTGCCCGCCGCCGCCCCCGCCGACACCCCCGGGAAGCTGAGCCTGATGGGCAGGATCGACCTGCCCGGCGACGTCACCTCCGTGGCCAAGGCCCGCCGCTACGTGCGCGTCCTGCTCGCCAACATCGCCCATCCCCGCGCCGACGACGCCGTACTCCTCGTCAGCGAACTGGTCGCCAACGCCGTACGCCACTCCGACTCCGCCCTCCCCGGCGGCCAGGTCACCGTCGCCGTCGCCTGCTGCTCTGGAACGCTCCACATCGA
>Ga0065720_1020166_pt1 | contig 16359 bp, 19 predicted proteins | sample Thericmetagenome_FD_59107 | JGI IMG/M metagenome (GOLD analysis project Ga0065720, IMG submission 59107) | Thermophilic microbial communities from the Joint Bioenergy Institute, California, USA of rice/straw/compost enrichment - eDNA_2 v2... | ecosystem: Engineered > Solid waste > Grass >... | reverse complement strand
TTACCCGGGTTCTAAAGAGTTAATCTGAAATGAAGAGGCTAACTGAAATCTTGGGGTTAGCCTTGGATGAATAGGTTGGAATTAGATGCTTTGTAAGGTTCACATAAATAATATTTGTCTTGTATATTGTTAATGCTTACAAGAATAAAAGATAAAGGACTACTTAGTTTTCTAGTTATTGAGAAAAGGCAGTAAAAAAAGTACAATTTCTCGAAGTTTTTTGGCAATACTAATTTGAATTTATTTAATTTCCTCACTTAGATAAAAGTCCGATAAGACATTTCTATATGGAGATTGAACCAAACAGAACCATCTTCTCTAAAGAAATTGAAGAGCTCCTGAATAAGGAAAAGCAGGCCAGACTTTCAAACGATCACAACGAATCAATCAGGCTTCTTCCTCACATCGTACCTAAATATTAAACTCTCATAATTCTTCAAGGTCCAAATTGCCTTCGACGCCAAGGAATACAAACAGCTTAATGAGCTAATTAAGTCATTGATAAAAAAGCGTGGCCAACCCAAGAAGGCCCAGATCGATATGGTTCAACGTTGCATGAAGTTTATTCCTCAACTCCCCACTAAAGAACAACAAATTGAACTCATCAAGACCATCAAAGAAGTCACCGAAAAGAAGATCTTCCTTGAAGTAATTTATGTGAAAATACCCTTTTAATCCTCTAGGTTGAGTATGCCCGTGCTTGCCTTCTCCTTGTCAAAATGGAAGAAACTGAAGGAAGTATCGAAGAAGCTGCTAGAATCTTACAGGACGTCCAGGTGATATAGCATAGATCTTTGAATTCTAAAAGTGTTTTAGGTCGAAACTTACGGCTCCATGGACAAAAGAGAAAAATTGGAGTTCATCCTTTACCAAATGAAGATCATGATCAAGAAAAAAGACTATGTCAGACTCATTATTATCTCCAGAAAGATCAACAAAAAGAACCTTGAAGAAGAAGGAATCGAAGATATTAAGATCCTTTACTACTCCTACCTTATTATTTACTACACTCATGAAAACAAGTTCTTCGACAACGCCATCTGTTACAAGGCCATCTATGACACACTCAAGAAGAGACCCCAAGTCAGGGAAAAATTACCTCCTGTCATTGATTTTGACTTCTCCCTCGACCCTAAAAATCTCTTAGAAAACTACGTCATGTACCTCGCTATCGATAGCTACGGAGTTGAGCAAGTCAAGCACCTCCACGAATTAAGAGAAAAGTATAGCGATGACCTCGAAGCCAACCCCCATCTTAAGAATATTGTTGATAGCATGCTTTCCACTGAATTGATTAGTGTCGATGTCGAAGGATATGGCCTTAGCAACCTTGAGATTTTCTCTAATAAGGTGGAACACTCTAAAGGCCATTATGAGAACCTCAGAAAGCAACTTATCCAACATAACTTGAGAATTATTAGTACTTACTATGACAGAATTTCTACCAAGAGAATAGCTGAACTTGTGGGAGTTGATCTTGACACTGCTGAAACTGAGTTATGTGATATGATTAACAGAAAACTTGTTACTGCTAGAATCAATAGACCTGATGGTATTGTGAACTTCAAGCAAAAGAAGACTGAGAATGAGACTTTGAATGAATGGAGATTCGACATTCACAAGATCTTGGACCTAATTGATAATACAACTAACCTAATTAACCGTGAGTACGACGTTGAAGTCACCTCATAAAGCTGTTGTCTTTTAAGTAAGTATTCTATGCTTGTCTACGACCCTAATTAACTTTGTCTAACAAATCTTGAACAAGCCCAAAAAAAATAGTTTAAGTTTAGAAATAATGATTTACGTCCTTTTCTAGACTAGCGAAAGTTCCTTATAATCTATGCAGATATGTATTTTCATATTCCTCAATATAAATACTAGATCCCAAAGGTTTAGTTTTTCTTAGCATGGACGTTCTTCCAGTAGTCAAGGGTGAGCTTGGAGTTAGGGTCAGCCTTCATGGTGGGAGCACCTTCCTTCCAGCTGGCAGGGCAGACTTCTCCGTGCTTATCAGTGTATTGGAAGGCCTTGACAAGTCTAATGACTTCATCAACGTTTCTTCCGACTGGAAGATCATTGATACCAGCATGTCTCAAGATACCCTTGTCATCAATAATGTAGGTGGCTCTGCATGCAACACCAGCATCTTCAAGGAGGCATCCATAGTCTCTAGAGATGCTCTTAGTGATATCAGACAAGAGGGGGAAGTTGATTTCACCGAGACCACCATGTTCTCTGGCCTTCTTGGTCCATTCCATATGGGAGAAGTGAGAGTCAACTGAAACACCGAGGAGTCCACAATTGAGTTGAGCAAAAACGGAGGCCTTTTCGCTGAATTCGACGATTTCAGTAGGGCAAACGAAGGTAAAGTCAAGAGGATAGAAGAACATGCAAAGGTATTTTCCCTTGAAGTCATTAAGGGAGATCTTCTTCATTTCCTTGTGCCAGGCAACACCTTCGAAGTAGGGAGCAGCCTTTTGGATAGCAGCTTTAGCTTGGCTCAACATAGGTTGGTTTGGTCTTAAATAAATCTTTTTTTATATATTAATTGTAATTAGTTCTAGAATTCAGCTGAATATTTCCTAAAGACAAGTTCCCTTATTGGGAACAGAGCTTAAAAATACAAGGATTACCAACGTAATAATAGTATAAATCTTATATTAAAAATTTTGACAGAAACGTAAATTAATACCCAGTTCCTATTCTAACCTGCTTAAGAAAAGGATTCGTGAGACAATCCTCTTCACGATATCTCCTCTTAGAATTCTCTATATTGTTTAGTTTCTCTTCTAGTTCAAAGAATATCTCTTCTTTCTTCTTTTCCTGAGCCTCAAAATCATAACACAAAGGCCGAAAGACCCCTCTATTAGTAGGTTTTTCCTCACTCATTTTGTTCATTTGATTCTCTATAAAGTCCAGCTTTTGTTCCTCAATATCAATTACTATTAATATAAGGAAATAAGCAGAAAGAAGCTACCTGTGGAAAATTGGCTTTCTTCAATGAGCTTTTCAAAGAGCTCAAAGTCTGTCTGGAAGATTTCTGCAATTTCCTTGTTCTTAGGATTATCGGGTATACACTCTATGTTTGGTTGAATTATGACAAGCTCAAGGGCGAGCATGATATAGTTAAGGCTGAAATAATTAGAATGAAAAATCTGATATTCTTACTTCATAACAGGAATCCATTCTTTCTCTTCCAATATAGCTAGACATACCTCACCAGTGTCCATGTTTATATTAGGATGTACGACTTTAGTTTGGGAGAAGATTCTTGGAGGAAAGAAAGGATAATCTTTAGGAATGAGAATTTTTAACTAAGAAAAGTTAAAACAAAATGAAAAGTGGCTAGATTACTTGAAAAGGAATGTCTTTGTAGAAGCCCATATTTGGGACGACTCCAAAGTTCATGACATAGATGTTATTCTCAAATACAGGCTCTTCAAAGCATGTATGGCATTTCTTAGAGGTCTTACGGGTCTTTGGGTCAAACAGTTCCTGATAATCAATCAATAGGCGATGATGAGCCAATCCCGCCTCACTAGAAGGACGGGTATTTTTCGGTTGGGAATATAACTTGATCATGACCCGATCTATAAAGAAATTAAATTGTATCTTTTGCAAAGATAAAAAAGGGAGCGGAATAAGTTTTTTTCAGATAATTCTCTCAAACTGAAATCTTGATTTTACAACATCTTTAATCATTCTCTGAGAATCACTCAACTTGAAAAGGAGAAACCTCATTAAAAAAAAACCAAGTTTGATTGTGATCGACTGTTCTCTTCACTTACACCTAACTCAAAGAAATTCCTTAAAATCGAAGTACCTGGATCTTATTTATGTGAATTTACTTGAAATTGACAATTTCAAAACATTGAATTGTTTATCTACAAACAAGACAAAAATTTGAATTCAGCACAAAAGAAAATAAAATTTAACAAAGATATGGATCAACTTCCTCACCAAAAGAAGAGTACTAGTCTTGAGTAATACGTTTTACCTGTGATCAAATGTTTTAGAAAAGGCAAATCATCAAGTGAGAAGGGAAAATCAGTTACTTGGAAGAGGAAAAAGTAAGAATTAATATTCTCCTTATCATGATTAGTCCCTATATGCCTGATGATTCCATTATTAAGAAGATTAAGTCTGTGCGAAATGATTACATACATAAATTTTTCATAAGCAAGTTCGGAACTGTTGTTATGCTCCCTTATAATCAAGAAGAGTCTCTAAAGAATGCAATTTCACCCTTAATCCACAGAACTGGACTTCAAAATGCTAAGTTTACTCTTACTCAAGGACAGAAAATGTTAGACATGGCCAAGACCTTAAAAGAGTCAGGTGTATCAGAAAATGACACTATCATCATGAATATAGATGAAGCTTCTATCTACACTAATGCTAAGGAACATGAGCTAATATTGAAATGTATCTTGCTCTCCCAGGAGGTGATTTTTATTAAAACCAGGCTTGATGCAAAAATCCGAGAATTAAAGCATCAGATAAGATTGCAAGTTGGATCAATGTTCCAAGATTTCGATCTCATACATTTAGATGAGGTCTTGGAGGACGAGCTCACAATATCTACTAGATTCAAAGGAAAGGGATCAATCTATGTTTCTATTGGCAAGGAACTGTTTGAAGCTTTAATGTATTTTGTAACAAAGTCCAAGGAAGCTTATTTCATGGTATTTCGCTTATTCAATGGTACTCACAAGAAGGCGTAAATTGATGAAATTTACAAGAAAGTTAGTAAGCATGATGATGATTACTATGCTTTTTTATTGGACCCATTAGTAGGAAATTATGGCTGCCTTATACGAAATTATGTGCCTCAAAACAAAGAATATTATCTATTGATAATATTTATCTTTGCTTATAATATTTGGGTAGCTTTTATTGAGATTCTCGTACACATTGAAGAGATAACTCAAGAGGACTTTCAGTTTGACTCTGGAGACACATTTCTGGATAACTTAGAATCCGGCTTCGAACATTTTCAAGATAATCCGACCACAAACTTTGACACAATATTAAATCAATTAGAAAATGCCTACCAGGAATCTGATCCTTCCTATATGGGACTGCTGGCTAGCTGCCTTATGAACATCTATCATATCTCTAAAGATGAAATGAGGATAAAAAAAAAACATGATGAAAATCTTACGTTTTCTCAAATTCCAGAAAGTAAAATTGGACTCTTGCCCCATACTTAATAGTGCAAAAAAGTTTCTTATTAGACAAGTACTTCAACCAGAAATGCTGAGTCACCTTCCAATCTTAGACTTCTATAAAAGGCTCTGCCCAAATTTTTTTACTAGTGTCTCAGATACTAAACTTGAAAGCAAGATACTATCAGATGAACTTATTTCTCTGATACCGGAAACATTTTTGTTAATTCCTGATGATAACATCGGTGGGTTAACGACCGTTGGAAGAGATATCGCTGTGCTTCAGATTTTTAATATAGAATATGCTACAGGTTACTTAATAGCACAGTCCATTGTGATTTTACTCTACCAATTGACGCGTTTATTTAGGCTGAAAAATGAAGTTCGCTTCAAATATTTTGTGAAAACACAAGTCAAAATTGATGACGAAGTCGATGGAGAGGCAGAATGGTCTTTGCAATCAAAATTGTTTGGAGGTCTAGTCCAATATACGAATATAGATACAGATAACTACAAATATTTTTTAGATGTTAATCAATGGGGACAGAATTTTAGTGAGAAAGATCCAAAATTAATAATAAAGAATCACTCCTTTAAAACGAATTGTTATATCATAGAAGAGGAGCACATGTGCATTAGAAGCATAAAATGGCAAGAACGCAAATTAGTCAAAAAAAGAATAAGATTCTCTGGAAATGAGAAGGATCTATTGGAGGGCACTTCTCTCGGATGCCCTACAATCAGCGAGGAATTTCCTTATAGCAAGATGGAACCAGAAGAGTTTTCACTTACAGCAGTCGTTCCAGTTGAAAAGTCTGAGACAAAGAGAGATGATCAAAATCCCTCTTCCAAGCATGATGGAAGTGAGCGACATTCTAAATGAGTAAAGTGTGATAATTATTTCCATTTAATTACATGCTTGGCAAACTTAAAAGTTACCCTACTTTATTCCTTAGCAAATTTCTTTATCCTTGAGGAGTCTTTTCTCAACTGGGTAGCTATTTTTTATGCTGCCTGGTTAGAATAATTTTATACATTAGTGAGAAAAGAAATCAAAAAAGCAACGAAGTCAATACACTTAGAAACCATTAGAATTTCTTAATAAAACATTCAAGTTCAATGTATTTTGAAGCGTACAATTTTAAGCTAATCGAAAAATTCTTTTATCCTTATGCATACAAACAATATTATTACATTAAAACAATAACCTATTGAAACAAATTAAGGCTTAACCAATTCCCCTGTTATCTGTTTCGTCAAAGCAATCAACTGTTTAGCTTCATGCTTAGCCGAATTAATTCTCTGCTGAAGAATTGCATTTTCCTCAACAAGCTTTTTTATAATAGTGGCTTTATCCACAATATATAAGCTCAGCTGTTCTCTCTCATCCATCAAAGCTCTCAAATCCTACACAATTATCTTACATTCCACGAGTGATTACCCTAGCTGTCTTAGTACTCTCAAAAATAATCTGCTTAAGTTGCTGATTATGGTCATGCATATCCTCAAGTTCCTGCTTCTTGACCTTTATCTGCTGTCTGAGATCCATAATCCTCTCAGAAGCCTCATCGTAAAGCTTATTATAATCCTCTTCTTTGCAAAAAGCCACAAACTTGTTCCAATGAGTCCAGTATTGAGTCATAGTCTTCTTAATTGCCCTCTTAAAAGTGAGCAGAGCTAGCTTCACAGCTGCAGGTTCTAATCTAGTAAGGTCATTAATATGGCTTTCTAGAGTCTGGTAAAGTTCCCATTTAGTATCTCTCAGGGTGACAAGTTGCTTTATTTCCTTTTCAGCATTCCTAGTTCTAACAAATGAGACTTTAAACAGAACACCCTTACGCTTCAATCAATTCTTGTTTAGAAACTTCAGGAACCAATGATGTAGCTTTTTTCCAGGTTCTAAATGCTTGGAAGAGATCAGCTCTTTCGAGGAAATTGAGCAAAGTCTTCTTGAACTTCTTTGCTTTCTTGGAATTGGCAGTGTATTCCTTCCAGGAATTGAGGGCCTTGGGCAATGCCAATTCATTATTGGCGTTTAAGATGAGCTTAGTAACACCAGCTCTTAGGCTTCCCAGTCTCTTTTCTTCTCCTCTCTTAATTATGTCTCTCAAATTCTCATCAGAATATCCTTCATCCTTAAAGAATGTTCTCAAGGCGTGGAGTCTAACCTCGGCCTTTCTAATCTTGTCAGCCATAGGACCAAGAACCTATATCTTAAAGGTAATTTTGGGGAAGTATTACCTTGTTTTTCTCGCTATTGTATTTTGCCTGTCCCCATAGATAGATCTTATTGAAGACAGATCTCATATGCTTCTGGTAAACATAATCAAATCTTGTCACGAAGACTCTAGTCTTCTTCAACAAATAGTGATAGTAAGTGTCAATTTCTCTAAAACCATCTAACAATCTGCATTTAATCTTGAGCTGCAGTATTCTCTCCAAGATCTTACAGCTCTTCAGCTTTGCACTGTTAATATCACACTAAAACATTTCAAATAAAAAGTGAATCATTCTTACATATTTCTTTAGGGAGTAAATGCTCAATTGGTTCATGGTTTCGCGGAGCCAAGTGTTTTCAAGCTTTGTCTTGTATCTGTAGAGACAGAGCGCAAAGACTCTGATATTTTGAAGGTGGACTTTCAAGCCCTTGAAGTACTTTTCAAGTAAATGCTTATTGTACATTTCTCTAAACTTCTCAAATGCGAGCCTTCTAATCCTTTTCTTGTGCATTCTCTCCTTAAGTTCGTTGATATAGTACGAGACCTTGAGCTTTCTGAGGTGGTCTTTGACTCTTTCAATACCATTTTTAAAGTCCTTTTTCCTTTGAACTTTAACTTTCCAGAAGTGGAACAAGTGCTCTTTGTACTTGATAATTCTTCTAAGGCGATTAGCCTCAATGATTGTGTCTCTAAATCGTTCGGAGGTCTTCTGAGTGGACTTGAGATTTTCTCTAACAAACATGTTTTCTTCTTCTAAGATTTGTATTTTTGTATCTTGGGCATTTCTCCTCCACAGGGCGAAAGCAGAAAACAGAGTGTGACTCTTGTTTATTTTCTCCATTCTGTTCAACTTAAGGACAACAGCCATTGTTCTATTGGCCATATATCTCTTTAGTTCAAGTCTTTCCATGGCCTTTCTCAATAGAGCGTGATTTAAGGCCTTTGTTAGCTTATTGGCACTGGCTTTTCTGCTTCTGTAAAGTCCTTTCCAGAAGCTAAAGGAAACTGTGAGAAGCTTGTCATTGAAGGCTCTTTGGTTTCTCATTAGGAAATTTAAGATAAGGTTATCCTTCTTCTTTTGTAAGGCTATAATATCCATTTCTAGCTTGTTTATTTGCTCAGCTCTCTCAGCATATTGCTTAGTTTCATCCTCCACAAACTTTTGATAATCAAGTCTTAAGGATTTTTTCTCATTGCTGGCTTTCTCAATGCTGAGAGTCAGCTCTCGGACGATCTTCCCATGTCTGTTGCGGACCAATTTGTTAAATGCACTCATAATATTCCTCTCTCTGAACATTGTAGCAACCTTAAACATGAGAAATGTAAAGTGAATGTTACCTTTTCAAAACCATGATTAACGCTGTTTAAGAAGTTTTTGTAATCTCTCCAATGAGAGAAAGACTGCCTCAACATTTGAATTCTATCTCTGTAGCCTAGGCGCTTTGTATAGTGGGCAGAAACCTTGTGCATCGCACTTTTGAGATAATCAATATATTCCAAATTCTGAATATTTTGTTGGACATCCCCCTGAAGCTTTCTCTCAAGCTCTAACTTGCGAGTTTCAGCATCTTGGATCTTCTTCTTGAGTTCCTTTTGACTAAAATCTTAGGATAACAGAAATTAAAGAATACTGCATGGCATGTGCATATGAAGCCCATTTGTGGAACTTCCTCTTGAAGATCATTCTTTCAACTCTGATGTCGAACTTTCTGAGGATCACCTTAAAGTTCGCAACAATTCTTATGAAATCTCTCCAGGAGTCGAAAGTCACCTTTAACAATAGGAAATTTCTCTTCAGGTTTGACTTCCTTAGGAGTCTTTCATGTCTTTCTTCAATTGCTTTGTGGTGAGCTACCAGTCTAATGCCATTGAAGCCCTTTCTGTAGGCTGATTTTTCAATATATTCGAACATATTGTTGAGCAAAAATTCCTCCTTTCTAAGCCTTCTGGTTCTGAGCATGTATTTTCTAAATCCCTTCCTCAGAATTCTATTATCGATATATTTCAGTAATTCTCCAAGCTTTTGTGTTCTAATATCCCCTAGAGATTTATTCACATAAACTAAAAATATACTTTCTTGCTCATAAAATTCATCTAGTAGAGTTCTATGTCTCTCAATTTGAAGTTCTAGCTGAGTGTGAACTTCTTCTTCCTGTCTTCTTTCCTCAGAAACCTCTTCCTTTTTGTATTGAAGTGTGACACTAAGCCACTTAGCAAACGCTGAGGCCTTCAATGACCTCCAATTTGCCCAGACTCGATGCCAAAATTCTCTCAGCCTGGCAGATTTCTCAGCAGCATTGCTCTTCCATCTCCTGAGGAATCTTCTAGGCTTTGAAGATATCATAAGCAGGATCATATTTGAAGCTCTTCTTCTTTGTTCCATATTGGCACTTCTCGTAAAGTCTATGTGGTTTGTGATGACTTGTCTGTTTTCCTCATTGACTTCTGAGATCTTCTGATGAACCTTCTGGATCTTGCATTTTACACTATTTACAATTAGTGAAAGGAATATTATAAAGTACGCTTCTAGTTTGAGGACTTGGAAGATAGAATAAAGCTTCATTCTTTGGACTTTTGCTGCCCGGATATCAAAGAATTTATGGAGATTTTTGTGAGCTTCTTTAATTCGGCAAGTTCTTTTCCATGAATTGAAGAATCCTCTAAGGAAGTTGCATCTTGCTTTCTTTTCATCCTCAGTGTATTTTCTCAGAGCATGGAAGTAAGAATACATCAGTCTAAAGCTTCTGGTTTCCTCAAGGTATGTTTCTTTGAGTAATTCTTCCTTGAAATTAGAGGACTGTAGGGCCCAAGTTTCGAAGGCTTGTCTTAGCTATTTGGTTAACAGGATTGCGAGTTAATTATACTCTAATAACATGGTTTCTCCAGATAAGATGTCTGATAAATATTCTAACTCTTCTCTGATAAAGACTCTGTCTGTACCATTTAGTCATATAATAGCTGAGCTTTCTTTTATCCTGTTCCTTAAGGGTCTGCTCCAGGAAGGTCACAGCTATATTCTTTCGTAGATCTTTGATAAAAGCAGTATTGAATTTCTTTCTCCAGATTCCATATGCCCAGGTCTTGATCTTGCTGGCTTGTAGGTCCTTTGAAATATTGTCATTAATATCCCTTGCTCTAAAAAAGATCAGCCCAAGAATATTAAATTATTACTTTGGCCAATTCAAGATCTGATATTTCAAATCTCTGAAAATAAACATTCTAGTATGGCTGGCCACTCTATCTAAACAACAAAGCATCGTCCTAGTAGCCAAGAGCTTGTAGTCAGTGAATTTCTTAATCTTCGCTAGCTTGCAAAATGCTTCCTATACGAATAAAGACAATAATTCAGCTAATTACTTGTTTTTGGAGGTTCATCATATCTCCCACTCTGACAAAAAGTACACTTGCGGCTATCAGTCTCTTCTTCATCATGACTTGGATGTTTAGACTATCAATCTTAGTCTGTTCTTCTCCAATTCTGATTGAATTCATTTCGTTTAATGCATCAAGTCTCTTTAGAAGCTCATCCTTTTCAAGTCTTGCCTGTTCTATTTCAATAGTCAATTCTCTCTTTTCAATTTCAGTCTTTTCATCACTGATCTTCATTGTGTCTAGCTTGACATTCTGAGAATAAAGTGACCTGGTCAATTCCTCATACTCCTGTTGAGCTCTAATTACAGCATTTTCTTTAATATTCAATTCAACTTCTAATTGAGATATCTTTTCTTGCATATTAGCTAACTCCGTTTCTTTAGCCTTAGAAAATAAGATTGTGAGTGTTTCAAAGTACGCGTAGTTGATCCTTGGCTTCGTTTATCTGATTATCAACATGATCAATGTCTTTCTTCAGCTGATCATTCAAACGGGTCTAAACCATTATTTTGAATATCATCATATTACTCTTTCATCAAGCTCCATATCAAGTAAGCGGAGTTTACGGCCTGCTTCAAGGTCCTTTTGCTTGAGTCTTTGTTCAAGATCCTAAACTATTACTATGCAAGTCTTCAAGTTGTACATAGATTATGGTGTCTTTTTCATGGACTGCATTCTTTAAATCAAGTAGAGTCTTTTTAAGTTTTTCTTTTGTGTCTCTAAGATTTTGAAGACTATCTGCATTAATTCATGATATATAAATTTTCAACGTTTTGGCGTCATTGGCGTTTTCAAGTCCAATTTCCCTAATCAGGTCTTTATATGCACTTTCCTTTCTGCTCATCGAATGTTCAAGTCTTCGTTTTTCCTAGGCAACTTAGCGGATTATTATTCGAATTTACTTCATCTTTTTCCTCTAATTGACTCTGAAGTTTATATTTCGTTGCAGTCAGGGAGTCAATAGCCTGGTCCTTGATTTTGGACAAGCCCTAGAATATAACCATAATTTTCTATTCTCTTACAGACACATAATTCTCTTGTTCTTCGGGATTTGTTGCAGATGAAAGTTGAAAAGATTGGTAAGAGCCATAGAACTTGTCTTTGGAGCTGGAAAAACTATAGGATCGTGGAGAAGCTCTCTCCTCGGATCTATCCTTTATACGTCCTAATGGGTGTTAATGAGAGAATAGGGAAGGAAAACTCATAAGTGCGGAATCTCTTCTATTTAATTTTATGCGAAAAGAACTTAAATTTAAAAATAACGAACATGCTTGTCTTTAATACGTGCGAATTGAGAAAACATACAATTAGCGTTCCATTTCGTCCTTTCTTCCTGGAGATCTAAGCTTAGAGTAGTGCAAGTACTTCTCAATAGCTTGAGGGAATGAAACAGGTTGAATGTAAAGGTCTTGGAATGTTTTAGCTCCGGGAGAGACGACTATATCAAGCTTGTTCTTAATCATAAAGTCCAAATTGAAGAATTCCCAGTTCTTGAGGTATTGAGCAGCCTTGACTGCCAACTCATGAGGGAAGTAAACAAGCTTAGGACGTCTTTGCAAGATGTTAAAGATGACTTCATAGATTTCAGCCATGGTGTAGACATGAGGTCCACCTATGTTTTTTACAAAATTCTATTATTTTATACCTAATTCGTAAGTCTGTCCAATAGTTTCTGTTAATTTGAGGGCGTTGAGGACGGCTTGGGCAACATCATGGACATAAACTGGTTGTCTCTTGGCAGTACAGTCATCAGTAACAATGTTGAAGTTATAGAAATAGTCTCTCTGGGTCAGGATAAGCCTAACGAAATAGTCATTATATCCGTAAATAGTAGTAGGTCTGAAGATAGTTGTCTCGGGATATATCTCTCTGACTGCTTCTTCTCCATGGAACTTAGTTCTGAGTTCCACACTGGGTGATTTAGGGTCAGCACCGGCAGCGGAGAAGTGAATAAATCTTTGAACGTTAGGGTTTCTCTTAACAGCTGCGGCAATTCTTCTTGGAATCTCAATATTGGCGTATTCGTAGTCGGATTGATGCTTGATATTCTTTCTGGGACCAACCAAGTTGATAACAACGTTGGAATTAGCTATAACACGGTCGAGCATCTTGTCGTCTTCGAAGATCATGTGACGAGCAATCCATGATTGTCCAAGGGAGGCGCAGAGCTTGAGTTCTTTGACTTCATCATCATATGGGTACTTATGGTTGTGAGGGAAAATTAAATCGGAGGAGATATATCCTAGGACAGCACCGACGTAGGGTCCCACGAAGCCAGTAGCACCGAAGATAGTGGCACGAATGCCTGAGATAGAATTACGAAAGCCTTGGTCATATATGTGAAGTTTTCTAATTTGGTGGGATCTTACATACATCTTGTGTAGAAGACCGGTGGTCTTTGTCTATAGGAATGAGTAAGGGAGTGAATTAAGTTGGCTTTACCACTGAAGTAGTTGCTTTCTGCATTGGATTCAACTTTCTCTTTTTAAGCTTATCTAATTTATCTAAGCTCTGTTCTTTATAAATACAAAATTCAATATCTGAAATCACTTGTCAAGCCCTATTTTCATCAGTTGGACTAAATAACCAGTCTACTATTCATTCAAAGGGTGGTTCTTTACTGCCTGGCCATAATCATCAATATTCAATAATAATGTTTCACAATCTACTTTCATCCTCTTTTCAAAATGGTCTAGTTTAAGAATAATCTGTATATGTTTCTTATATTAGCAGATGCCCTTTTGTGTTATCTTTTAAGTGACTTATCTGAAAATGCAAATTTCTTTCAAGATAATTTATGTGTAGAAAAATAGAAAGTCCAATCTATCTGTTTAATACACAAGTCAAGTCCAGAGGTGAATTCTCAACCTACTCATTCCTTGTCAGACACATGTCACGATTAAAAAAGCAATTAAAACAACTTTTTAGACGTAAATAAAATAAGATACACCTAATAGCAAACTCATGTCCCAATTTTTCATGAAATTCTTGGGGGATACAACTAGCTCAGTTAAAGAGCTCATCCCCGACCTTACTGGAAGCACTTCATCTTCTCAGAAGAAAACAGAGCAAACTCTCACATCATCATCAGCATCTTCTCCAGATGTTGATGTCTATTCCAACCTCAAGAAACCCACTGTCCTCCAGGATGCTCGCTGTTTTAATGACACTCAAATAAATGAACGTAGATGTCGCCAGCTTTTGTCATATCTGATCTATTTGATCAACCAGGTTTGAAATCATGTGATTTATGTTTATATATTAGGGCGAAAAGTTCTCAGAAAGCGAATCCACCAACCTTTTCTTCTCAATTACTAAGCTCTTCCAGTCAGAGAATTATGATCTTCGTAGAATGATCTATCTTATTATCAGAGAAATGCGCCACGAGTACTCTATCTATATCATCACAGCCTCCCTCACCAAAGATATGAACTCCAAAGTCGATCTTTTTAGAATGAATGCCCTCAGACTAACCCCAATTGTTATCGAACCTCAATACCTAATTCAATCTGAGAGATATATTAAGCAAGTAAACAAAGTCTAGGCATACAGAATAATTTGCATAGGCTATTAACGATAAAAATCCTGCTGTCTCTTGTGCCGCACTTATGGCTGGAGTTCACTTAGTCTCTCAAAATGCAGATCTTGTCAAAAGATGGACTAACGAAATTACTGAAAAATTAAATTCTAAATCCCCACAAACCCAATACCATGCCCTCATCTTGATCAAAGAAATAAGAAAACAAGACAAAAATTCCTTCCTTAAGGTAAAGCATATTCCTCTAAATTAATTTCCTTTTAGGTCTTGGTTAACATGACCAAGGAGACTATCGGAACTCCTATTGCTAGTATACAACTTATCAGATTTATCAGAGAAGTTGTCATGGAAGGAGAACTGGACTCTCAAAATGAAAGAGTAATAAATTGGGCTATCAGGTTAACCCTCTTCTTAGATCTTTGTCGAGTTCTTGAATAAGCAACTCCACAAGAGCTCTGAAATGATCGTTTTCGAAGCAGCCAAAACCCTTTGCGAATTCAAGAGCCTTCCCAACAAAGATCTTATTCCCACTGTCTCAGTCCTCTCCCTCTTCTTCTCCTCTCAAAACTCTATTAACAAATTTGCTGCCCTTAGAATTATTAACAAGGTACGTATTTCTGCTCCCTATCTCACCTCTAGCTTATCTCAAATCCTGCCAGAATCAGTTTGATGGAGAACAAAACTGAACTCGAAAATCTCCTTAGAGATAATAACAAGAGTCTTAGTGCATTTGCTATTTCCATTCTCCTCAAAACCTCCAAAGAAAGCAACGTAGAGCAACTCTTATCTCAAATTCAAGAATATATCAGTGAAGCCTCAGACGAATTCAAGATTGATATTATCTCATCCATTAAGGCCCTTGCCAGAAAGCATCCCTCCAAATATAAAACTATTGTTAACTTCCTTTCCTACTGCTTAAGAAACGAAGGCCAATTCGAATTTAAGAGTGCCTGTGTCTCTTGCTTGGAATCCGTCATTAAGGAGATCCCCGAAGCCAAGGAAATTGCCCTCTTCACTCTTTGTGACTTTATCGAGGATTGCCAATACCAAGTTCTTCACTTCCAAGTAAAATTTTGGGCTTTTTTGTATAATGAAATAGGTTATGAACCTTTTGGCCAGAGAAGCTTCGAATATTGCCCATCCAACTAAGTTTATCAGACTCATTAATAACAGAGTCTGCCTTGAAAATGCTGATATAAGAGCAGCTGCCATAACCACTCTTGGAAAGTTTGCTCTTGATAAGCCTAACTTAATTCCCCAAATTAAGACCATCATCCAAGGGTAATGAAAGCGAGTATCCTTTTGAATCTTTAGAGCTCTTGAAGATACAGATAACGAAGTCAGAGGAAGAGCCCTCTATTATTGGGAAGAAATGGCAAAGATTGAAAATGACGATGTTGAAGAAGCTCTCAAGGGCAAAATTACTCCCCAAGAACTCGATTATATTGAAATCTTCCTTCAGGTAGCCCTCTTAAATTATGCATAATTCCCTAGAATAATATTGCCGATCTCCAAAGAAATCAAGACCCTGCTGCCCTAGATATTTCCAATATTCGTGACTACATCAAGACCAACAACATCCAAATCACCCAAAGACAAGAAGTCCGTAAAAAGGGAGTTCAAGAGACTGCGGTTGAGCTTGATAATGCTGCCTCGATCGAGAAGCCAGTTGTTGAGAGTGCTGCCTTCATTAGATATAACCAATTCTTCACCTCTAACCCTCACTTTGAAAACATTGGTGATGTCAGACTTGTCCATGATGAAAAAGTATCTTTTATTATTTACCATGAATAATACCTAGGATGTCACTGATCCTAATGCTGAATACCCTGTCAAGCTCAGAAAGATTATGTTTGATGACTACATTGTCCTTGAATTTGTCGTATCTAACACTTTGGAAAATGTCATACTTGGGGACGTTACTGTCACACTTGAAATCGAAAGTGGATCCTTGCAAGTCATGCAAGTCATCAGCGCTAACCAGATCAAGACTGGGGAAAAGGCCAGTATCTTCATCACTGTTGCCAAAGACCCTGAAGTCAGAATCGCTCCCTCAAAT
>Ga0065720_1020165_pt1 | contig 16364 bp, 12 predicted proteins | sample Thericmetagenome_FD_59107 | JGI IMG/M metagenome (GOLD analysis project Ga0065720, IMG submission 59107) | Thermophilic microbial communities from the Joint Bioenergy Institute, California, USA of rice/straw/compost enrichment - eDNA_2 v2... | ecosystem: Engineered > Solid waste > Grass >... | reverse complement strand
GTGCATCTGAAATGCACCTAGCTTTTAAGTTTTATGATGAGATGAGGGATAACGGTCTTCAACCAGATAATTTTACTTTTTCAACACTGATAAAGGGAATAAAAAACCACCACAATGCAAACCAAAGAGAGAGTCCAAGCAAACCACGAAGATCCAGAGGCGAGCACTCAGACCTCTTCACTCTTGACAAGGTGTTGGAATTATTTGAATGCTGCAAGCAGCAGCCTCAATTTAAACCTGACGAGATTTTATATAACTGTGTCATTGATGCCTGCGTAAAGTTCAACAACTTATCAAAGGCCCTGGAGGTTTATGAAGAAATGAAAAAGCTAGGGGTTTTACCGACTTCAGTAACTTATGGAATTCTTATAAAAGGATATGCCCAGGAAAAAAAGTTCGGCAATGTGATGGAAATAATTGATCTTCTGACTAGTCAAGGAATCAAGATGAATGAACAATTGTATTCTTCCTTGATTGATGCTTGTTTGAAATGTGATAAGTCAGAAAAAGCAATTGAATTTTATAAACAGATGGAAAGAGATCCTGAGCTAAAAATCAGTGCACCTCTCTACAGTATGCTTATCAAAGGTCTTACAAACAATAGACAATTTGATAAAGCATACGAAATATTTCTTATGATGAACAGAAATATCAACATTGTTCCAAACATTATCAACTATAATGCTACTCTCGAATGTGCTATTAAGGCTAACAGCACAAAATTTTTCGATATTTATAATGAAATTTTGAAGAAATCCGACGTGATGCAACCTGATCTGGTGACTTATAGTACTTATATCAAAGGACTCTGTAAATTCAACCGTGTCACAGATGCCTTTGTCATGTACGATAAACTCAAGAAGGAAAAGACTTTTGAATTGGATGAAGTGCTGTTCAATTCCTTATTGCATGGACTTCAAAAAGTTCGTGAATATGATAAAGCACTTCTTGTCTACAAGGATATGCTAGACAATAATATTAAGCCTTCAAATGTGACTTACAGTATTTTGATCAAGATCTATAGTGATAGATATGATTTCGAAAATGCCTTGGAATTATTTAATAAGGTGAGAATTGAGTCCAATCCTGGAGTCATTCTCTATACCTGCATAATCCAGGCATGCGTTCGCTGCAAGAAAATCAATAAATTACTAGAGTTTTATGAGGAGATGAAGCAATTTAATATTTACTGTAAATTTCCCTTACTCTTGTTTAATATTTCTAGGTGATGAGGTTCTCTACAATACAATCATCAGTGGATTGGTCTTCAATTATCATTTGAAGGATGCCTTAGATATCTTGCTAGAAACATTTGAGAAGAAGATGGTCCTCAATCAAGAAGTGTACATCAATGTCCTGAAAAATTTGTACAAAAAACTTAATTCCAGATATGCCCTTAAAGCTGACCTCTCTCAGGAGGAATATGAGGAATATTTAAGACTCATTATGAAAAATATGGGTGAGCTTAAAATTGAGCTTGATCCAAAAATCATGAAAGAGATTGAAGAAACTGGCCTCGAAGAAACTGATGGGATAAGAAGATGTACTGACCAATCCAATAAAAGAGCTTCAGCTCCAAATAAAGGATCTTTTGTCTATAGAAGAACAATATATTAACTATAATTTTTTACTCTACGCTATGTATCAGTGTTGTTTTGTAGTTTATGATTTATAATTGTAATTGTTAGGGTTTTTGAGTCTTGACGACTCCCAATTATTAGTAGCCGAACCCTTTTGTGTTATTTAAAACGATTTTTAATATTTTCAAAATAAAAGCAAAACCAATATGGACCCAGTTAGACAAGGCATACTAACTAGAAAGATTAAACCATACCATAACAGAAATGAAGGCAACATCGTAATCAAAATGATAAAAGAAGTATAATCAACAGGACGCTGAATATGAAAAAGAGCAACAGAGACTCCAAGCCAAGAAGGAAAGATTAGAGAACATTATGGAGCATAGGAAAATCGCCTTCCATGGTACAACCATTGAGAAGAAATATTTGAGGTAAGAGCCCTCCTCTTGAGTCATAACGTTTAGAACTGGAATTAATGAGGAGCAATACATGTATCAACAATTGAATTCCAAGATAAAGCAAGATGATAAAATGAGAGACAGAACCGAAGACTACAAGAATGACTACATTCAGCAAAAGAGATATGAAGTAATAATTTGATCCTTTTTAGGAGTTTCATTTTGCTTCATAATTATACAGAGAAAGTAATTTGTTTAGGAATACCTCCAAAGAAGAAACCATATTAAAGCTTTAGAGAGACAGATGATGATTGATAACCAAATAGTACAATTTTTTGAATAGAGAAAATTTACTTATCTAGTTGGCTCAAGAAAAACAGCAAAAGAAGCTTCAAGATAAATATAAAAGCATACAAGAGGACCATGAGCTCCTTAAAAGAGACCCTCACAGAACTGGACTTGATGCTAGATAAGTATATTAAAGTATTATAAGTATAACATATTGACACCGTACAAAAATTGCAGAGAAGTATATGTTTCTTTTACTTCGTTATTCTATTTGAACGTATAACAAAGTTGGAATACTGCAATATTGCTCTAAAGTATTTTCTATTTTCAAATATACAAAATAAATTTATTGAGTTGAGGATGCCAAAAATATTCTATAGAAACAAAAAAGTGTCAACTAGATCCTACATATTCGGAATAGCTTGGAGATCCATAATGAATATGTTGGGAATAGGCTTGGTTTTCCTGTTTCTTGGATTAGTTTGGATGATACTTGATACTTACATTTTCAATGTTGTGAAATTACACTTCTTCATGACAGAAGGATATGTTCTTTGCGCTGTAAGCAGATTTTACCTTCATCTCATTTCAAGATTCTTGATGCTATTGGAATATGGCTTGGTTTTAATATAATCTTCAATTTTATTATGGCTGTGATTACTAACCCTGGAGGAACAGACCATCTTAAGGTTCTATTCAAATATTTTATATAAAATGATAGAACATTGGAGCAGTAGATGATCAAGAAAATATTGAATTAAATTCTCTCCACAATACAACCCGGGAGTTTAGTGATTCAGATGACGAAGAGTATATAGGCAAAAAACTTGAGATCAGGGGAACTAAGTGCAAAAAGTGTGATCAATTCAAGCCCCTTAGAGCTCATCATTGCTCTATATGTAATGCGTGTGTTCTCAGAATGGATCATCATTGCCGTAAGAAAGCTATTAATGACCTTAATTCGTAGCTTGGATAAATAACTGTGTCGGCCATTATAATCAAAGATATTTTCTCCTGATGATATTTTATGGCATGGTTGGTACTGGAGCTTACACAATAGTTTGTGCTCCTATCTTTCTATTAGAGGAATATGAGGTTTGAAGTGAATTCATTTTGTGACTTTCAGGTATTTAAGACAGAAAGGACAGTTATGTTCAGACTATCTGCCCTGCTTTCACTAACTTTATTCATTGTTCTTATTCCCTTCAATTTATGGAATTGGTAAAACTTCAGGTTTAAAATCTTATTTTTAGGTATCTAGCTTGGACTGGGCAAACCGCAATCGAACATTGGATGATAAAATCTCAAGAAGATTTCAAGAAGAGTGGTATTGTGGATCCAGAACCTAGAGTGGTTGATTTCAGACAAAAGGATCGAATCAGAAATCTAGAATATATTTTTGGCACCAGCTCCATTTGGAGAATGTTTATGCCTAGTGCCAGAAAATTACAGCATGATGGAACAAATTGGGAGGCATACATTAATCCCGAAGCAATAAATAAATAAGCTATTTCTAACTTATCATATTTCCTTTCTCTTGCCTGATAAATTATGCATAACACATTGTAATCATATATTTTCATTTTGATAGATTCATAATTGATGATACAATTATTTAATCATGGACTATCAGTAAGTACTTTACGGCAAATATTTTGTAATCTTATAGAAGTAGAACTTCAATATTTTAATGGTTTTTTAATTGTTATTTTTGTTCTCATATATGTATGAGGAGTATTGTAAAGTTCCAATGCACTCATCTCACCTTCAGTCTGATTAGTAGTTGAAAGCTGTGATTTATCAGAATATGGATCTTTTCCAATCGCATAACTATTGATTTTCTTTTCAGTCTCAAGCTTTCTACAAAATTTAGACAAAAACGATATCTTTTACTCGTTCAATGCAGCTAGTTTGCTTTTCTTGGGATCAGCTTGTAGTGTTTTGGTTTGACTCGTTGTGCTTGGGTTGGAATATCCAATTGCTTTCTTCTGTTCATGTCCCAAAGTTGGAGCAGTCTCTCTATTATTCATCACATAATCAAATCGTTCAGCTCCATCGACTAAAGAGGTAAAGTTCACAAGTCCTCCATTTGAGATAGCATCAAACTCTCCCATCATTCTGTTATAATCATCAACTGGTTTTCCAGCTGCAATTCTTTCATCTCTCTAATCGTTTAGTTGAATATTGTCTATAGCTACGTGCTCAAATATCATTTTATGTTCTCCAAACTTGTATCCACAACTGCAAGACCATGTTGAAGCTAATTTGCCTGTGGGAGATCCTAGTTTACCCTTAAAATCTTAATTGAGCAAGTTTTTATTTTACAGGAGGGCACTTTTTAGTCACTGGATCATGTAGTCTATATGACGCTTTGCACAAGCACTTGAAGTCCTGAGATCCATCTGAAATATTACACAAGAAAACTGATACTCACGAACTGGAACATAGTAAAAACATGTACATGGGCATCCTTTCACCTTACAATGTACTTTTTTATCAGGTGCATTCGTATAGTTATGGTCTTTATATCTGTGATCGCAAATACATTTTGTAGCAGGTCCAATCATCTTGCAATCAACTCCTGAGATATTATTTAAGCATATAGAGTTTGATTGTACCCTTAATGTTTTGCCAAGACGTATAAACCCTGTTGTGTGCATTTTTCTTAAGATCAGCTTTATAGGCCTCATATTGCTCTAAGTCTATCAAGATTTTGGTTTTAATAGTGTACCTGGAGTAAATAGTTTTCCTCCATCATCATTTCCGACAAGACTAGAGTGAAAATTGATTATACTTCAAATTTACTTGTAATAATCAATATAGGCTTGCACGCTAGCAGCCATGTTGGCTTTTACTGTGACGTTTTCCATACTTTAAACTTCAAAATAATTAATAAATATATCTCAAGCAAAATTCAGATTTCTAGGAAGGACTTACAATTAGAGGAAAGATAAATCTTTCTTCGGATCATAACAATGAGACTAGAAGGATCATTCTTTTAACCTCCTTCGTCGGTTTTTAATTTTGTATTAAACCCAGTTGAGTTATGAAAGGGCATTTATGTGGATGCCTAAACTCAGCTTCAAGCTAGTTCGTTGAATTTCTTGTTAAAGAATTTTTCAGTTATCGTGAGGTCTCTAATTTATGCATTTCATATACGAAGCGTGCAAATAATGAAAATATTATTGAGAGCAATCTTAGACAACTGCTTAATGAGAGGGCTTCTTGAGGGTGGCTTGGTAGTATTGCAACATCTTTTTATCTTCTTCTCCCATCCAAGAATCGAGACCCTTTTGCATATCCATGTTAATATCCATACCGGCGTTGTATGAGACGAAGTCGGCAAGTTGATCATAAGTCCATGAACCGGCAAGGAAGGTAATAAGATCATCCAAGCTTCTCAAAGGTCTGGTGGGAGCACCAAATTTATTGAAGAACAAGGTTTGCTTAGCAATATTGTCTCTTTCTAAAGGATTATTATTCTCTTTAAAATGCATCTTCACCTTCGAGTTCTCTTTGAGACCTTTCTTTAGCTGGAATGACGTACTTAGGATCATAGTAAGTAGACTTAGCCCACATGAGGATATTGATGAATCCAATACCAATGAAAAAGCCGGTTCCTCTAAGCTATTCATGTTACAGGTTTAGAACTCATTCTTACAGCTCCTTCAGTTCTGGCCATTCTGAAGACGAAATCCTTCCATCTGAGGATAAACTTGTTTCTGAACATACCGAAATCATCTTGATTGAACTTAAGGTTGGCATTTCTAAATTTTATAGAAAAAGAGATCAGGAAGTGTACCTCCAGATTCTCAAGTTCCAGCTCTCCTTGTTGAAGTACTTATACCACATGCTTCGAGTTTTCCTGTCTCTAAAGAAATAATTTTAATTATTATGAATGAATCCAGCAACAAAGCTAATTTAAAAAGCTTTCTAAGGATCCTAAGAAGAGAGTTGTCTTATTTTTTTTTAAAGGAGTAAGGAACTGTTCTCCAAGAGTTGCCATCAACATACATATATAATGCTATATAAATTTTTCTATATAAACTGAGAATGTTATTTTAAAACAGTCTTCAGTATTAGAATAAGTTGGTCTTTTTCATGATTCTGATGAATTCTTCTTCGCTGATTTCACCATCTCCATCTCTATCAGCTTCATCAATCATTTCTTGCAATTCTTCATCAGTCATGGTTTCTCCAAGTTCCTTAGCAACTCTTCTCAAATTCTTCAAGCTAATTTTTCCAGTATCATCATCATCGAAGAGCTTGAAAGCCTTTCTGATTTCCTCAAGAGGATCTCTTTCAGCCTATTGAAATTAGAATATTGTCACAGGAAAGAGAAAAGTCATTGGTAGACTCTCATATAGGGAAAAAGTTGTTTTAGAATGAATTCATACCATCTTAACAGTCATTAAATCCAAAAAGTCTTGATATTCGATAGTTCCAGTTCCTTCTTTGTCGACTTCGGCAATCATTTTCTTGATTTCTTCCTTTTTAGGTTCAAAACCAAGAGCTCTCATGGCGACCTTCAATTCCTTAGCATCAATTCTGCCTAGAGAAATTATGATTTAAAATCAAATCAGTTACCAGATCCATCAGTATCGAAGAGATCGAAGGCTTCCTTGATTTCTTGCTTTTGTTCCTCAGTCAAATCAGCTCTTCCCTTTCCTCTGGTTCTGGTAGGTTGTTGGGGTTTTCTGAGTGCCATTTTGACTTTTTGGATGTTCTTTTTTGAATTTAAATATAATTATGACTTGTTCTTTTACTTTGAAACTAAGAAATTGAGACTTATTAAAACTAAATAACAATTTTTTCTTTTTTGAAAGCCTAGGCCTACATGCATAAGATAAATCCAGAAGCTTTGGCTTATACTCCCATTCATTCATTCACCCAAGAGAATCAAGAGGGCGAAAGGAAGTCAAAAACAGAAAAAAGAAGAGAGAATTAACAGAAGAACAAATTGAGTTTTGATGCAAGTCTTTAATTTGTTTGATCAGGATGGGCCTAGTCTGATTGATACCTGAGACGTCAAGAAGTCATGCTGGCCCTAGGTTTCGATGCTACTAATATGAACTCAGAGCTAGGATGAAAGAAATTGATTAAGATAATTGAGGTCCAATTGAACTGGATGAATTTATTGATATGATAAAGGAGAAATTGGTAATTCAATTGTTAAAATGAAACAAGTGTGATAGTTAAAAGTAATAAATTTACAAGAAGAAATTGAGAGAGCATTTAAATACTTTATTGATGTAGATCTAGACAAGACAGAGGGGAGAGAGATAGTGATTGTTTTATAACATTTGAGATGTTAAACAAGGTGGCAGATGGCCTTGGTGATAGAGAAGCTGATTTAAAACGCTAATGCAAAGGAAAGTTACTTATAGAGGTAATAATGGGTATATGACAAGAAGATTTTAAAAGACTAACGAGAAGAATAAAGCTCTCTTAACATTTCATTTCCCTGTTAAAACCTAATACTTTCTATGCTCACTGGTATAATTTTCATTTCTCATTCTGTAGTTATCCCTTCTGAGTGCTCTGCGCGTCAGATTGGGAATGCCTTCAAATAGATCAGAGGTATTTTCCAGTCTGACTTATCGCTTTCACCTAAAATGCTTAAAATAATATGCCCATTGAAAGTGAGTGATAGCATTTCTCAATACAACAGAATTAAAACAAATGATATTTATTACTTTTCAGGGCTAATATTTTTATCAAGTCATTTTTTTGAAATCTCTTCTCATTATTAATTTGTTAATGGTCCTGTGGGCAAGTCTCATGAAAGAAGACCACAAGGTGCTTTCTGAGCTTGCCTCAAGAGGACTGGGCAATCAGATCAGTATATGGGTTGAAACATGTACAAAAAATTGTCTTTAATTTGAGACAAATCAAAGTCCTTTGAGTGATTTGAGTTATAAGAAATAAATACTGAACCATTCATTCATGTTCAACTGACAACCCCACATAACTAGATTACAATAATTATTTTTCTAGGAAATAAAGATCTATCTTCTTCGAATATTAAGTATCTCAAATTTGACTGAGCTTTCGCCTTTAACTTCTACTACTAAAGTTGCCTAAAGAAAGTGAATTGCCTAATAGTTCCTTAATTGGAGGGTGGTTGAATTTTTTGTTTTCACCATGTGAATCAGAATAAATATTGTCTTGACCTCAGAGTGGATGACCTTTTTTCTCAACAGATCTCATTTTCGTACCCACTGAAGATCGGGCTCTACAACTTTGATGTTTTTGAAAGAAAAAACGGCTTCTATATTATAATGAATAATGATTGATGACATTAAGACCTCTCTTCCTCCTTTTTAAAGCAAAAATTGTATAATGTTTGTTGTTTCCTTCTAGAAAGGCTAAGTTTATTTGTAATACAAGGTCAGTCTAGTCTGGTTGAACACTTTTGCAAAATGAGTATAGATTGATTTTGTTGTCCAAGACAAGACACGTGCCAAATGATCTAAATTAATTTTAAGAGGCGTTATCGGAAAACTCTAACCCCATAGTATTCCTGTTTAATCGCATAAGATTGTCATTACAAGGTTTATCAATCCATTCTAAGAGTGACTTCTCTGACTTTTTAATTAGAAAGTCTGAGTTTTTACGAATTCTATATTGCTAATTTAGCGAGCAACTGAAGGGGATTCCCATCGAGCTAATCCTTTTAAGCAGATTTTTGTTGTTTTTTGTTGATATCTGAGTCGTGAACACACAAGACATTCCACCAACGTACTTTTTATGAATCATCCATCAGATTAAATTTGGTTTCTCAAATCTTATATGGAATTAAGTGAGTTGAAGGGCTTCTGTAGCTTTCCCTTGAAAATAGCATGAGGATTTAATGAAATTCGACAGCTGGTTTTCGATTAGCAAAATAATTCTGGCTATTTCTCAAGATTTTTTTCTCTCAATCAGGATAAACAAAAGTATTTGAGTTTGTTTTTATTTAAACGCTGTATTAAAATTTATTTGTAATTTTACTACTTGGCCTATGATGTCCTTCTAGAGTTTATCTCAGATTATTTTCGCTAAGTTAATTAAGAACTGATTCCAGATATAATTGGAAGGGTAAAAATATCACTTTTATCATAAACCACCAGAAATGGACGAAACTCAACAAACGCTGCTACTCACAAATGAACATTTTAATGAAAATACAGGTAATTTGACATCTCCATCGATTTAGAACTTTTTGATGTTGACATAATTTCATGTTATCTTTTTAATAGAAAAAGATTTTCGAATTCCTAACACTTACTAGGTTCTCTGAGTACCAAGCAGATGTCGAATAGTGATGATGAAAAAGAAGAGATTTATAAGGTCAGAAAACTAGAAAATGATGATAATCAGGACCCTCAATATCGAAGAATTACTATTTGCGAAACCAAAGATCAAGGCCAGTCGAACTCGTTGCAAGAAGCCAGCCGAACAATGAATATTAATGAAATTGAATTCGACAAGATATGGGAGGAAGATAACGATAAAAAAAATAAAGATAAGAAAAAGGTGAAAATCGATGAAATTGTGAAACCAGGAGCCCAGATCTCTTTCAAGTTTAGAAGGACAAGATGCCACAAAAAACCCAAAAAAGAGCTATCTAAAATTACTGAGACAAATAAATTTGGCCTCGGACTAAATAACTTGAATTTAGAAATCAAATCCGTCTCAACAGCAGAAAGTCCTAGCCTTTTCACAGACGACAAGGATTATTCACATCAAAAAGCTGAAAATAGTTGGCTTCCGGATTACATAAAAAATTTCATGAAAAGAGTGAATTCTCATGAAAATAAAGAGTTTAGAAAGGCCTTCTATGCTTCTTATACAAAAGATGAAAATAAAATCCAAGAAGAAAATATAGAATTTCCAAAATTACCAATTGATGGAACCTTCGATATGGAAATTCCAAAATCTCAAAAAGAATTTATTTACGATCTCGAAATTGTCACCAACCAGAACCAAAAGGAAAGAATCAAGGTAACTTTCCAGGCAGGAAAGAGCGCTCCGACTTATAAGAAGATCCCAAATCCAGTTGATAAAAGCCTTAAAGATGAATTCTTCAATCAGTTCAACTTCACAATGGATTACAGAAGTGGATATGCCCCTATAGCCATCCAAGAGCAACAGGAAGCTAAAGAATTCACCTATAAGGATCATTTCATTAGAAAGTACCTAAAGCAATCAAGTTGTTTACTTTGTTAGAAAACAATCTTGCGCAAATGCTAGATTGAAGAGAGTGTGCGGAGTGTCCTATGTTAAGACTTCAGAAAGCCAGCAATTAAATGTCGATCATATCTTCGAAAAATTGCCTCCTTTGGTGTTCCAAGGTTCTACTGGATGCAACTTACTTGAAGATTATGAAGATATGCTAAGAGATACCTTTTTCAGTCTTATCCATGACTGTGAAGAGAATCCTCTACTAGTCACTTTATTGGACGTTGAAGACGATATTTTGATGAGAGAATATCTCAATTTTCCTGAGAGAAGATTCGAGCTTGCTCAAGGGAAATTTTGGATTGTGAAGTCATTTGAAGACCTTTGGCATTTCTTCACTGACAGAATCTTTGTTTGTATTCATTTGTTGTATGATGATAAAGTATTCATCAAGAAGCCACTGATTGGAAAGATAACAAAAAATGAAGTAACGATTTCCACAAAAACAATAATTAATATTAGATCACACAACTTCTGTATGAAAGCAACATTCAAATCGGACTTCTTTGTAGAAAGAGTATCAGTGGGAAGAAGGCCTTCCTCAAGACCTTCTTTGATGATTATTCTGATAGCGATTCTGAAGTAGATGAAGAAGAAGTAAAAGACAAAAAAGAAGAACAAAAGAAGAAGAAAAAAGATGCGACAAAATTGAAGAAAACTTCTCACAAAGCTAAGAAGGAGAAAGATAAAGAAAAGGAAAAAGGGAAAGAAAAAGAGCAGGAAAATGGAAAGGAAAAGGGAAAAGAGAAGGAGAAAGAACAGAAAGAAGAGACTCTAAAAGGAGTTCTTCAAACAAAAAGTCCAGAGAAGAGGCCTCCCCGAACAAGATCTGAAACTCTTAAATTAAAAGAGAAAGAGCAATCTAGCAAACAAGACGAGGAGAAAGCACCTGCCACCTCAGAACCAACTGTCAAAAACTTGAGTAAAAAAGCTACTAATAAAGCCACTGGTGTAAGTGAAGGAAAGAAAGAAAGCAAGCTTTCTAACCCCACTAAAACAGACAAAAAGACCGACAAAGTATCTCCACCGGAAGCCAAGCAGAATATCGATAAGGAGATTGCCAAACCATTAAACAAAGAGAAAGTGAAGCCTAATCAACCAGCCCAGCCTAAGTCTCAGCCTCAAGCTCAAGGTCGATCTCAATCTCAACCCCAGGTAACGTCACAGCCACAGTCAAAAAATGTTACCCAGATTGTTGAAGATGATGACGATGTTATCATCGTTGGCCAAACAAAAAAGCCAACAGCACCTATATTAATGCAACCAAATGCTATGCGACCTAACACAATGATCCCTAGCACAATGATCTCAAGCACATTGATACCGAACACAACACTACCTAACCCTATGAGACCTAACACAATGATACCTAACACGATGGTCCCTAACACAATGATACCTAATACAATGATGCCTAATCCTTTGGTACCTAATATGGGTATGCCTTATCTTCAACCAAATCCCTTGACAGCCTCACCAACTATTAATCCTCTAACTCCTGGATATAACCCTCTATATGCTAATCAAATGAATCTAATGAGAGCAGAAATGATGAGGCAAGCCTATTTGGGAAGAATGTATCAAGGTTACCCAGCCATGACTCCTATGGTAAAAGTCATTCACCCAGGATATCTTCCCATGCAGAGCATGTATCCAACAGGACAACCCTTCATTCCACCAATTTCTCAACCAACAATCAGAGTTACCAATCCTTATCCATTTGTTAATCTGGCTAATGAAGCAACATTGGCCAGAAATTTGAATCCTCAACATAAGAAACCATCCATTATGGCTAACAAAGACCCTGTTGTTATAATTGATGATGAGCCCAAACCTACTTTACCATCACAGAACTCAAAAAAAGCCCAGCCAAAGAAAACCGCGTCTCAATCAGACAATAAGATGGTCGCAGAAAAGCCTCAAGAGGTGAAGAAAGTTATGGAAGAAAAGAAGAACGTTGAAGAGAAGAAGGTAGCTGAACAGAAGAAGACAGTTGAAGAGAAAAAGAATGCCAAAGCAAAAAAGAATATTGAAGAAACTAAGATCTTAGAAGACAAGATCGTAGAGGAGAAAAAGCCTGCAGAAGTTAAAGAGACTCCAAAGAAAGAAAAGCTACAAGCCAAAAAGAAGTCCTCTGAAACTATAAAGCCAGAAAAAGCCGTAGAGGCCCCAACGATTGTTGAAGAAGTGAAGGGGGATTCATCTGTTCCACCAAGAAGAGTTATGCATGAAAGAATAAGCAAGCAAACAGCAAAGCTTGTGAATAAGATACTAACTGAAGAAAATGAAAACGTGAGTTCTGAAAGTGATTTTGGTGATGAGGATGAAGTTACATATAATCTAGCTCCAAAAAAGAAAGTATCAAATCTTAAAAGCCAAAGAAAAACAAATAAAAAGCAATCAGAAACCCTGATTGAAGAAGAGAGTAATTACACTGCTAGCGAAGATCCAACAAGTGAAAGTTACCAAGAATCTGAAGAAGATGAAGAGTTTACCATCTCTGAGGACGCTTCTACTTCTGATGATGAGGAACAAGATGACACTGAGAGCAAATTCCATGTAAAGAGATCTAAGCTGACTAAGAAAGAAGAGAACGCTCTTCTCAAATACTTTGAAGAGGAGGAGAAAGTCAGCATCAATACCCTCAGCATTAGAGTGGAGCTGTATACACAAGAAGAGTCATGGAAAACTGCTTCATCTCACACAAAAGACCTACTTTATACATTTAGTGAAATAATTAATGAACAATTTGCAAAACGATTCCGCTCTTGGACCAAATCCAGACTTGATCTAACAAAGAAATCTCGATTTGCTAAGTTAGAAGAGATCAGCAAGAATCTTTATCATTTTGAACTTGATTATGAGTATGATTCCAATTCACTCAAAATGTCAAAACCTCTTACTCAAAATCGTAATTGGAACTTCTCCCCTAAGATAAAAAAGTATCAAGGACCTGTTGAAGAAAAGCCCAAAGAAAAACTATCTCTCGCCAAAGGGAACACTTACTGCTTCGCAGAGCTTCAAGACATATACCTCGATGCTAAGGATCTATCTAAACAGGTCCTCCCTCTAAAGCTTCCCTTATATCTTATAACTACCAGGGATAGCTTTGCTTATGATTTGATTGAAAAGGTTACAATTTTAAATATGAGAGGAAGAAAAGTTGTGAAGACAGGTATCTTTATTACACTAATTTATTAATTGCTAGAATACTTCTTTGATCCTAAAGCTTGCCCATCTAATTTCAAGTCATTCCTTGACAAGTTCCCAGACTATAGAGTCGGAGTTGTTACTTACAATAATTTCTATTCTCATGAAGAACTTATTGAAATCGAAAATAAGTGTTACGAGACTGAAAGAAAATTCTTCTCAAGTAAAGGAAATGCTAAAGTTTTTAATTCAAATAGATCATTATCTTCCTATGACTGGCCAAATGAGCTGCACAAATGATAAAGTCAAGAGAACCAAATTCTTCTTTGGAGCAAGATATATTTGGTCAAGACAGCAGCTGTCTGATCCTCATTCAATGGTTGCTGCAGGTATTAGAGTGGATGTGTCAGAGCCTCCAAAATGGACTAAGGATTTGGTAGAACATCCCATGGTTGAGGAAGGAATAATACCAAAAGTATTTCAATGTTTCTAAACTTAACCTTTAAGGACTTTATCAACTCGATAGCCTTGAATGTTTATCATGATGGAAAGGAAGGTCTAGCTCAACACTTTGATGATGCTGTCAGATTTAGACAAGTAGATTTGTTAGATTATTTGCTTAATTTCTAGCCTATCTTCACACTAAGAATCTTCTCTGATTCGAGATTGTCATTTGGTAGCCAATTTTATGGTTTCTGTAATGGAGCTTTTTGTGTCCCAATGCCAAGAGGATGCATCACTGTCCTTGAAGGTAATCATATTTATTAAATGAGTCATGTTTTAGAGGAATCATATGCAGCTAATGGAATCAAGCACTGTGTAAGACCATGCGATATGACAGGAAAATCTGCTGCTTTGATCTTGAGACAAATGCACCACAAAGTGATTGTAGTACTCTTGTTTTCTTGTCTTATTTCTTAGAGCGAAGCTAAGATCTATGATGAATTTGTCGACTTCCCTTGTTGGTTTTCTACCTTATCTTTGGATCCAAATGCAGTCCCTTACTCTGAACAGAAAAGAATTGAAGCGGAAGATGCACTTAAAGGGAAAAAATAATTGATATTTAGCCAAACAACACTCGACATGAATACTTGTTTAGCCAGATCTATTTATTCGTTAATTTGTATCACTTCTAATTGTAGATATCTAGCTTTTTCTTTTGGTGATTTTAGTGATTAGTTTATGTAGGCAAAAGCTTCCATATACATGGTTAAAATACAATTCACATGACAACTTACAAACTTTTTGCTTGTTCTTCAGGATGAGCCTGATTTTGAGCATGTGCTTGGGCCTCAGCTTTGGCTCTTAGTTTTTCAGCTTTCTGAGCTTCCATTCTCTTAATATTCTGCATTGCCTTAGATAAAGCCTTTGCTTTTAAAGCACTCTTTAATTCAGCTTCCTGCCTTTTTGTTTTTATGAAAGCATTCTTAAAGTCAGTCCTCATATATTGATTCAAGAGCTTTTTATATTCTTCATCTAAAGCCTCATCTTTCTTCTTTGCAAGTTCATCATAATAATCATTTCTTGGGAAAGCTTTCACAACATTTCTAACATAATAATGTTTTCTTGCACTAATAGGTCTGCAAGCCTTGATGACAACCTTATCTCCTGTAATAGTAAAATTCTCTTCATCATGAGCAAGGAACTTAGAGCTGCTATGGAAATATTTGCGATATTTATTATTCCAGAATTGAAAATCAACTTTCACCTTAGAATCGATTAGCAAGGCAAAGAATCAAGATTACTGTAACAGTTTTGTTCATTTTTCCATGCTTGATGACAGTACCGAACAATTCCTTTCCTGCAGGTGCGAGCTTAACGTATCCTGTTCTTAAAGGATTCAAAAGATTCCAAATTGAGGACATGACAATACAATAAACTTTAATAAAATATATGTCGAGACACTAAATACAAATGAAAATAACAGATTCCAATTTAATTAGTACAACAACCAAGACTATTACTAGTATTTGACCTTTCTTGGGTTGAAGATGGAGTCTCTGACAACTTGGTTTTCTTCTGAGACCCATACTTTAGTTCTCTTTCTTTATTTCTATTTTATTAGCTCTTTCTCATTTTATCGTACCTTTTATCAAGAAGAATTCGGGCTAAGACTCCAAAGGCGTTATTCACTCCATCCGCTGTCTTCGCACTGCATTCAAAGAATTGCATCTTTTTATTTTTTGCATAATTCTAAAGCATAAAAGAAAACAATTGGATTATAACTCTTGCAACTTCTGTATCCACAACCTTATTATCTTTAAGATCTGTCTTATTCCCAATAAGCATCAATTCAGCACCTTTATCTGCATAGTTTTCCACTTCAGTAAGCCAAAATGCTTCTATATTATCAAAGGTTTGCTAGCTTTTATTATTTGTTTTTGCTCATTTTACTGCAACTGTTGTATCATAGACCAAAATAATCGCATCTGCTCCTTTATAGTATGCATTTGTAATCGTTCTGAATCTTTCCTGTCCTGCAGTATCCCACTAAGAAAATAAATTGACCGACAGATGTGCATTACTATCTGCAATTTAACGTTCTTGCCATCTATATTCAAAGTTCGAAACCTCTATTACAGTCATGTCAAATGATAAAGAAATTACGAAATCAACTCCTATAGTTGTTAAGTAACTCTCCACAAATGAATCATCCTTAGTTGTTATTAGCTTTATTCAAACTGTACTGCAAATCTGAGGAGTAGGTTGGACTTCCCGACACCAG
>Ga0065720_1020164_pt1 | contig 16366 bp, 12 predicted proteins | sample Thericmetagenome_FD_59107 | JGI IMG/M metagenome (GOLD analysis project Ga0065720, IMG submission 59107) | Thermophilic microbial communities from the Joint Bioenergy Institute, California, USA of rice/straw/compost enrichment - eDNA_2 v2... | ecosystem: Engineered > Solid waste > Grass >... | reverse complement strand
TCGACGGTTGACGATTGAAGCTAGGCGCGCGCGTTGACAAGCCATTGCGATTGCGTGGGCCAGGAGAGTCGAACCGGGCTTTGCTGATCGCATTGATGGCATGCGAGGCAGTCGACGAGATGTTCTTGAAAAATGTGCCCGACGAGCCGTTGGCGCGATTTTCCTGGGAAGCAGCATTATACATGCGCTTGCGCTGGGCTGCCATCGCCTGCTCCTTGGTCGGAGTGTCGACATCAGCGCCCTGGCCTTCTTGCCCACGCTTGTGGGTAAGCAGCTTCTTGAGTGTCTCTTCGACTCCGTACTGGCGACACACTTCGACGCCGCGCTCGTACGGAATCCAGGTGCCCTGGTACTTGCCGTAGCCGCCCTGGACCTTTTCGTGCTCGCCAGTTTGGATTTCTTTCTCCAAGATCTTAGTGCGACGGCCTTTGTCGACACCAGCTACCTTGAGAATCTGCGTGGCGTTGAGCCAGCCGTCGGCCTGGCGGCGCATGACCGCGACGTTGTTGACCTCCATCTCGTAGACATTGACACCGGAATAGACGGCCTAAGGAGTTAGCAGGGAATGGCGAGCCAAGAATGAAGGGTACGAACCGAATAGATCTCCATGTCGGGCTCCGGGTTTAACTTGGGCGGCTCAGTGTACTGTCGGTAGCCCGATTGCGTGTTCGTCTGCGATGAAGGCTGGCTCATAGAATAGGATTGCTGTGAAGATGGCTGCGACTGGACCTGCTGCGACCCAGCCGATGCTTGTGGCGGTTGCATCTTCCAAGGAGGGATATTTAAGAACCGAGTATGGAATTAGAGGGCAGAGGGGTGTGATTGATTGCTTGTAGCAGTCGAATCACATGCATCAACTACTCATTGGCGAACCACATGAGCTTTGGGAGGCTGATGCTGGGGCTGAAGGTCAGGCTGGGAGTCGATGCAGCTTGGTTGAGACGTCCCAGTGGGTGATAAAGATTTTCTCGGATGAGGGCAATAGAGATGCCGAACCCCAATTGTGAGGTAGAGAGACGTGAGGCGTAGGAAGCTCTGCGGGTAAGGATGCGGCCACAATCGCGACAGGGAAGTGGAAGAGCGCGAACGCAGACTCAAGGCGGTTGCACGTAAAACCGGCTAGAGTGGTGGAGCGCAGAGATGCTGTGCTTTTCAGCCGTTGGCCGAAGCTGGCCGTCGTCAAAACCAAAAAGAAAAAAACGTCCGATGCTTGACCAGAGAACAGTCCGGTGTATGCAACCTGCAGACGGCGCCAATGAGGTATCCCAGTCCTCGCGTTGGCGATCAATTAAGACACGGGTGAGCGTGTGATTTTCGTGTTTCTCGCTGCGTGGGCGTGTCCTGGAGAGCGTGTGGAGCCGGCGACGCGCCTCCTTTTAACGGGCCCTGTGCCCCAAGGCAGGCGGGGCACGGATCTCTGTGGCGGATCTTCCTGCCTGCCGGGTCGGTCATCACGCACGGACCAACTGCTTGGTCTCAGGTCACTTTCCCGAATCAGAATTCGTCAGTTTCGATCAACAACGGGCGCAGAGCAGGCACAGCGGGCAGGTTGAAGCTTTCACCATGTCGCGACCGCTACGGCTGCCACATCCCCAGACGACGCTGCACCTCTACAGACATCTGCTGCGCGAATCGTCCTATCTGCCCTGGCTCGTCCGCAAACAAGTCGATATCCAAATCAAGGAGCGCTTCCGCAAACACCAGAAGGACGACGTCAACCATGAACTGACGAAAAAGCGCATCAAAGATGCCCACAAGGAGCTGCGCCGTATGAGGGCTGCCAACGCCGGAGACATGCCTCGCATGCGGCGCATCATGCTGCTAGCATTTGGCCGAACAGGAAGGCGACGACGTCAGCTGGTCAAGGAATTACTTGCGCCCGAAATTGCGACCACCAACGAGGAGCTGGAGAAGCATATGGCCGAGACGGCAACCATTATGAAGGAGAACCGCAAGGTCGACTGGCTTGACAAGTGGGATACTGAGAAGCTCGGGAAGTACGCACGAATGCAGGCCTCCGTTAGTCTGCATGATGTCCCAAAGCCAGAGTTGTCGGCGAAGCAGATCAATCCGGCGCTTTTCATCCCCAAGGAGAATTCCTGGGGCAAGCCTCTCACTCCTCAGTTGTATCGAACAAAGCTGAAAAAGATGTGGAAGCTTGCGGCCGACAAGATCATGCCGCCACTCCCAAAGGAAGAGTTTGAGATGCTAGGCGCGCTTGCACAGGGCAAGATTCGTGACCCCAAGCTGCTGCTGCCCCCACCTCGGCGGCCAGTTGCCCAGCCTTTGGATGGAGAGATATTCCCACCACGAACATGGAATTGGCAGGACTATGCAGTCAAACCGGTTGCTATCGTGGAGAAGGCGGCAAATCGACGCAACAAGCTGCTCACTGGGGCAGTCGACGAACACTCCCCAGTGTTCGACCCACAGCCTCTCAGCTGCCACAAGTACACGATGCGTAGTTGGCGGCGCCTCTATCAGAGCATATGGCAGCTCTGCTCTACGATTGAAAAAGGCGACGACAAGTCGTTCAAAGTGGTCTGGGGCAGTCCCGACTTCATGCCGCCAAGGCCTTCAATGGGTGAACTTGAGTTCTTTAGAGACTTCCCCGTGCCAGAGAAGCAGAGCAAAAAGCAGCGGAGAGCTCAGCCCCAGCCAATGCCACAATAAAGGCTATACATTAACTGGGTATGTTTAATCTCGCGTAGTATACAAACATCTTAGTCCAACATGCTTGCCAACCTGGTCAGCGCATCCCCATCCACGCGCATGCCCACCCACTCGTTCATCATACGCGCACCAACAGCTTCGTAGAACTTGATCGACGGCTCATTCCACTTGAGAACACTCCACTCCAGTCGCCCGCCCTTCATGGCCACAACCTCCTTAGCCAGCTGCACAAGAAGTCTTTTGCCATAACCCTTCTTGCGCTCGCTCTGCTTTACGTACAAATCCTCCAGGTAGATCCCCGGCCTCGCGCGCCATGTGCTGTAGTTGTAGAAGTACAGCGCAATACCTGCGGTGACACCCTCAGGCGTGATGAGCACGAGGCAGCGAGCAGGCCTAGAGGGGGATGTCGGCTCTGTCGTCGGGATGTTGCCTGTCGCGGCTAGGTCGGGGGCGTCGGGCGGGGCGAAGGCGATGGTTTCGAGCAGCTTGGCCTCGGTCGCCTCGACGCTCTGGAGCTCGTGCTCATAGTCGGCCAGCTCGCGGATTAGTTCGAGAATCGCGGGGACGTCTGGGGGGTGTCAGTCGTGGTGTTGGGATTGTTAGGACGTGAGGTCAGGGTTAGTGAGGCTCACCCTCGCGGTGGGCATGGCGGATAATGGGAGCGGCAGACATGTTTATTTTCGAGAAATAGAATTCCGGAAACTAAGAATTTGCCTCGGTATTCAGTGTACTAGTTTTCCCGTGCGTCTGTAACCTCGTGGCAGTCAAAGTCAACTGAAGATCGAGGCTGTCACACTCATGGACTGGGCTGCCCTTGAGATCTTTATAAAGTTTTGACTTGCCCCGCACATCCCACTCTTCCCAACTTGCCGGGATTCCAAAGCCAGAATGACATCGCAAGGGCGCGCATGTCAAACGAAGTTGTCAAAGTTTTTTTTCGTTCGACTAGCAAATGTGGATCTCTTCCAGCTCAAGTGTATGCTAGCTTTGTGCCTTGGTGGGCCTGGACGCTACATAACATGAGGTCAAGAAAGCAATAACAGCCCGGTGTTTGGAGACGCCGCGGGGTCATCCCACGACTGCCTCCAGACACTCGGCTACCCCACCATTGTCACCCTTGGGCCGGACATGACATGAAGCCTTCCAAGAACTAACGCCGTTTCACTCTGACCTTGCAGTAGTTTTGGCTGGTACCACTAACATAGAGGTTAAAGTGCTATATTAAGTTCGTTTGAATATTATTTTTATAGTCATGGGCTCTGTGAGCGCCGATCCCGTCGTCACCTTCCCTTCAGGTCGTGACCTCAACACACCGCCAGACGCCAGGCTCCTCCACTTCAACGACGTCTACCACCTAGACGCCTCGTCAGCTGAACCAGCCGGCGGTATTGCACGTTTCATAACCGTATGTAAGGAATACCGAGAAGCAGAGCGTTATCAGGGTCAGCCTGAGCTGGTTGCTCTGTTCTCAGGGGATGTGTTCAATCCGAGCTTAGAGAGCTCCGTTACCAAAGGTCGGCTCCTGTGTTAGTGCATGTTGGCTCGAGTATGCTCATCGCTGTGACAGGCAGTCATATGGTCCCTATTTTGAACTTGATTGGGCCGGCTTGTGCTTGTGTCGGGGTATGCTGGACACAACTAAGTCAACGACCCTTGGAAGATAGGTACTGACATGGAATCAAGAACCATGACCTCGACTTTGGCGTCATGCAATACCGCCATCTCACTTCCAAATGCAACTTCCCCTGGTTGCTAGCTAATGTTCTCGACCCGGGCCTAGGCGATGACATACCCCTAGGCAACGCAGGGAAGACTCACCTCATCACAGCCTCCAACGGGATCAAGATCGGCCTCATCGGCCTAGGAGAGAAGGAATGGCTTGAGACGATCAACTCTCTCCCCCCAGGCATCATCTACCGCCCCGCAAGCGAAGTTGCCCGCGAGCTTGTGCCTCAACTACGTGCCGAAGGCGCTGACATCATCATCGCTCTCACCCACATGCGCGAGCCCAATGACAACAAGCTTGCCGAGGAACTGGGTAGCGACATGGTTGATCTAATCCTCGGCGGGCACGACCACTACTACGCACATAGCGTGATCAACGGGGTCCACGTACTGCGGTCGGGCTCGGACTTTAAGCAGCTGAGTTACATCGAACTGCGCCGTGCAGACCCAGAAAGCGGTCGTCGCTGGGATGTGGATATCTGGCGGAGGGATATTGTTAGAGCTGTGCCTGAGGATGCAGACACAGTTGAACTGGTCGAGAAGTTGACTGCTAAGTTGAAAAAGAGCCTTGAAAGACCTATCGGCTGGACTGCAGCGCCGCTGGATGGGAGATTTACGACCGTGAGGACTAAGGAGAGCAACTTGGGCAACTTTGTGTGTGACCTCATGCGCCATTACTATGGCGCAGAGTGTGCCATTATGGCAGCTGGCACTATCCGTGGCGACCAGGTGTATGCCCCTGGACCTGTCCGCTTGAAGGATGTGACGGACTGCTTTCCATTTGAGGATCCTTTGGTCGTCATCAAAGTGACGGGAAAGGGCATCTGGGATGCACTGGAGAACGGTGTCTCGCTTTATCCAGCCCTGGAAGGTGCGATTTATCACCTGCCACTCAGTTCACCACTCACAGATTTCCTTGCTGACAAAACACTACAGGGCGCTTTCCCCAAGTTTCCAACATCCGCTTCATATTCAACCCCTCCCTTCCCTCGGGATCGCGCATCGTCTGTGCAGAACTGGGCGGTGAGCCCCTCGATCCAGACCGAGTCTACGTCGTCGTCACCCGGGGCTACATGGCCCGCGGCAGGGACGGCTATCGCAGCCTTCTGGTACGCTCCGAGGGTGGAGAGTGTGACGAGATTGTGTCGGAAGAGAATGGCATCCTGATCTCTGCACTGCTGCGGCAATACTTCATGTCATTGACTGTGTTAGCCAGATGGAAGAACTGGGGGCCTAGTCTGGAGCGTCATTGGTAAGCCTGCTTGAGACTTCCGAGGTCTGAAGTATGGGTAGAGCCACAGGCTAACAGTAAAGAAATAGGTCGAAAGTCGGCAAGCAGATCGCCAAGAGTCACCCAGTCATGGAGAGAACCGGGTCTTCCCTAACCGTTCTTCCCTCCGAGCCCGCCGACCCCAAGTTTGCCCGCAGCCAGGGCTGGGGTGAGTGGACGCCAGCCAAGCTCCGCAAGCTGCGGGACGGCATCTCACCACTCGTTGGAAGAGCCGAGAATGACGAGAGTGAAAGCGACTCTGGATCGGATGTTGAACGCGTTCGACAGGACGCCCGCAAACTAGACAGAGAATTGGCCATCATGCGCCGCTACTTCCGCAAGTGGTGTCATAAAGCCGGTGTGTCGAACGGCACCACGTACGAGAATCTACCCGAGGAGGAGTGTGATGTGAACTGGACGAAGCCTATAGCGCCGCAGGTCGAGGGACGCATCCAAATGGTAAGCACCGGTAGTGCTTAGACGGGACATAACTGCAACCCCTCCCTTTATATTTTGGACTATGGCTATGGTATAGTAGTATAGTGCAGAAGCAATTCATGCACTCGGCCGCTGTCGATCATCACCCCGCCCTGCAAGGACGGATGCGTATGTTGTTCTGGGCGTGCCCAAGACCATGGTTCGCATGCGCATCTTTCCCGCGTTAAGCCGGCGAGATGGTGAGGTGTTATGGCTTGGTCGTCATGTGGAGAATTACCCCATATATTCCTTGGCATGTGCTTCTCTATGCGTGAGTCCGCGCATCTTGGCGACGGAATGGAGACGGGAGAAACATGGTTGACGACGGTTCGGTTGTCGGCATCCAGGCCCTGCAAGTGTGCGTTTCGTGAATCTTTGCCGGTTGAAGAGGCGGCTACGGATCCGTACAGTGGCTTGCATGCGGTTTCTGTGCCGCTCACAGGAGGGGTCTGGTTCGGTTGTGGAGTGCCGAGGTGTTGACAATGCCTTGTGTTTTGTCACAGCCAAACATCGTGATGGTGATTGATAGCGATGGGCAACGAACGTTGATTACGATTTTCATGGCGTTGATGATCATAATCAGGCCAGGTAGAGCTCCGTAAGAAGCAACTATGTTACCCGTAAAATCATCAGAGATCTTTGAATCGAGCATATTGTCAACGCCGTTTGGTGGTGCCATGGTTCACATGGGTCCCTGATCGTTGGGAAGTGCCTGAACCCTGGCCTTCGTTCCTTTGGGCGCAACTTGTCAACCCCCTGGACCCTGCTTGAGCCTTCAACGCTACATCGCTTGCCCGGTTCAACCTCATCGACTTTTGCCGCACCAAGACTTTCCTATTGTGAACAGCGGCCAGTCCGGACGGCACCTGAACTCAGGGTTAAAAATCTGCCAGGCCTAGCCATTTTCTGCTACTTGGGGAACGGTTTATCGACTTCTTAGGACACCTAGCGCTCTCTGATTTTTCGTGGGAACACGCTCCTGGGACGAAAACCGCATTGGAGGGCAGTGCCACTACGGACGGCAGCCGAATCGTCGTCGACGAGCCCTTCGTCGTGCAAAAAGCCACTGCTAGGCAGTTTCCCTTCCTGGCCCGTCTGCAGGAAGGCCTTCCAGGTTCAGGAAGACGGTGCAGGCGCCGGCCAATCGCTTCGTCTCCTTGTTATCTCGACAGCGGGCCACGATTCCCTAACCTGGCTAGCCCGACAACCGTGCATGGCTTGACAAGGGCAGAGCGATGGCGAACATGGGCCCAGAAAACGTGGAGAGGTGAATCCAAAGCACCTTACCGCACGATTGCCCGAGAAGCACTGGCCGACAGCTACAGTGGACGGCTCGCCAAGCTGCCCTTCACATACTGGATGCCTGTCGCAAGAGGTCTGTGAGCTGCGAGGGGTGGGCTGAGTCCTCATGCTCGTCGCGGGGGCTCAAACTTCTTAATGGTCAAGGGGAGAAACGCCTTGGATTTGGATCAAGAGAAAAGAAAAATCTTGTTCTAAATGGATCGAAGTTGAGTTAGATCATGGCCGTTGGAATCAAATCTCCCTCATTGACAGGATGCGGTGGAGTGTCATCTTTGCGATCGAATCTCGATGATAATGTCCCCAGCTTCCCCAGATTTTGCGACTACGGTGGAGGTCAGACAGGCCAAGGCCTGTTAGTTTTCGGAGATGTTTCCTCTTGGGTAGTAAGGACATTGGTGGGTGAGAAAAATGAGAGACAGGGCGCGAAGGGCCTTGCCCTGCAAGCCCTTCGCGCATGCGAAGACGGTATTTATCAGCTTCGATGACCCATACTTTCCGACCGCTTGGTTCTGTCTTTTCGGCGTGTTGTTACCCATTGACAGCTGTGGTGGACTTACACGCGCGAAGCAACAAGTCGAGGCTCCTCCGACGCTCTCGACATCACTGTCGTTGAGCCTCCGCAAGTGGCCATGTGCTAAATACAATCATCTCTTGCTGAACGTGCACCGCCCTCTCGACCTCAGAGGCTTCGAGTCCCAACAACACCTACCACAATGAGGCTTCCGCCGCCCGAGGTGATGGCCACATGGCCAAAGCCTAACTATGTCAATCCCGAGACTCGCGGATCTACTCTCATTGTTGTCGAGATTTTGACTCTGTTCCTTGCCGTGACATGCGTCGCCCTGCGTCTCTACGTCCGCATCGTAATGATGCGCAAGACTGACTGGGATGACTGGCTCATGGTCGGTGCTTCTGTAAGCGCTCTTCCTTCCAGCGATCAGAGACCACGATGTTGATGATTCTTAGATCTTTGGCGCCGGAATTACTGCATGTGTGATTTTGGCAGTCACCCGCTACGGTTGGAACATACATGTCTGGGATCTGACGCCGATGAAGATGGTCTCAGGAAGGCAAGTCTCGCTAGCAGCTCAGGCCATCTTTGTTGGCGCGACATGTCTCGCAAAGACTTCCATCCTGCTCAGTTATCTGCGGCTAGCACCGGCGAAGTCGCTGTTTCGGCGGCTGACCAGTATGTGCTCTTGCCCCTGAATGTCAAGAGGGAACAGACGACCTGACTATTTTAGTTGCCACGATCTGGTTCGTTATCCTGAACAACATAGCCTTTTTCGTCGTCCTCTTTACTCAGTGCATGTAAGTGTCACCAACTCCGTAATTGTCTATACTGGATTGAATTCACTAACTACCGACAGTCCCCTTTCAAGCTACTGGAACCTGGGGCCGAACCACGCCGATGATTGCCTGAGCGAAGGGTCCGCTCTCATCGCTCACGCATCCTTCACAGTCGCTTCAGACCTCCTAGTTTGGGTCCTGCCACTGCCAGCCCTCTACCAAGCCAAGCTGCCCTTCTCCCAGCGCATCGCGCTCATTGTCCTCTTCAGCTTCGGCCTGGTTGTCGTCGTGGCAGCCTGCTTGCGCACCTACTGGATCCATCACGTCGTCAACGAGACATATGACGTGACCTGGGAGGGCTTCCAGCTGTGGATGTGGACCGCCATCGAGGTGCACCTGGGTATCATCTGCGGTTGTGTACCCTGGCTCAAGTCGCTTTTCCGGTTCTGGCGGGCGAAGAAGACCGGCACTAGCGTGTCTGCGATGTCGGGCGCGATGTCAGGGGCCAGCGCTGGAGGTACGGGACGGCGGACGAGGTCTAAATCGGACATTCGTCCCGTTGGTAGTGCTACGGTTTGTGTGGAGGGAGCTGTGTTTAAGATGGATACTTTGGGAAAGCCGCCAGTGAATAAGGAGGCCTATTTGGATCTGGAAAGCTGTGCCGCATCGCACACGACGAGGGATGAGAGCAATCCGGGTTAACTTTGATATTTGGATGTCAAATGAATTTTTCCTATTGTTCTTGTTCCAGTCATCATCGTTTCCTACCTGGAAGTGACTGTCCCGAAAATCTGCCCCTCTCTGTATCATATAAAGCACCTCGCTCGGAAGAGAACTCCGAACCAGAACGGCCCGAGCACAGTCCTTTCCGAGCTCTTTAGCCGCGCCCGGCGCTAAGTGGAGTTAAGTGCGGAACAGATTGCCGAACATCGGTTCTCGGACCTCTTCTGATGAGGAGTTATATCTTTTCTGGAAGGAGACAGGGCGACTTAACGTTCCATCAAGCAAGCAGCGAAACGCAATGGCCCCAAAGTTCCCATCAGCCCCAGCTGTCCAGGTTAGCCCGGATATCACGATCCAGCCGCCTCTCTCACGACGAGGCGGTGGTCCGGGCTTGGTGTTGGTTGTGTCGACGGCTGTTGACCTCAGCGAAGATGACAAGACATTGGACCCCCCTCCCCTGAAGAAATGGGCTGAGGAAAGCTACGCGGTTGCCCAAGTCCTTGTGAATGATTCTTTTGATGACGTTCAAGAGAAGCTCAGCACTGCTATTGCGGAGCTGAAAAAGCTCCCAGAGCTTACTGGGGATAAGTTCGGGCTAGTTGGTAATGCTTACAAGTCCTTGGAGTGTTGTTTCCTCTGCTAATCGAAGCTTAGTAATCCATGACAAGGACACAGGCAAGCTGGTTGAGGCCATCCGCTCTCACTCTGAGATCGTGGCATCAGTATTTTACGGATGTCGCCCAACCAGTGAGCCTCCTGTCCCAGCACTCGTTCACCTCGGAGCCAAAGAAGAGCCGAAAAGCGAGGTGAAAGCAACAGTATACACCTACCCCTCAGCAACAGGCTTCTTCAATATTCCAGCCAGTCCCGACTACAAGGCCAGTGCATCGTCAGTGTCGCACACGCGGTCGCTGACCTTTCTCAAGCCGCTGATGGATGGTCCCTACTTCGATCTTGAGAAGATCTGGGAGGAGCACACGTACTTTGAGTTCGCAGACCGCAGCGTCGAGGAGACGATGGCAACAATGGTTGACCAGCCATATGTCAACCATATCCCAGTGTTGACAGGAGGGATTGGTCGGGCTCATCTGACGAACTTTTATCGTGACCACTTCATCTTCAGTAACCCGAGAGACACAGAGCTTGAGCTGGTCAGCCGGACAGTTGGTATTGATCGGATTGTAGACGAGTTTCTGCTCAACTGCACGCACGATTGTGAGATTGACTGGCTGTAAGTCCCTTAGTTCGATAAGTCTGTCCGTGTACTCTCAGAACTAAGCTGATCCTGTAGGATCCCTGGGATCCCGCCGACACACAAAAAGCTGAGCATCCCCTTTACCAGCATCGTCAACATCCGCGGTGACCGGCTTTATCATGAGCATATCGCCTGGGACCAAGGGACGGTGTTGCGTCAGCTAGGTCTGCTACCGGAATATCTTCCGTTCCCATACCCCTTGCCGGAAGGCCACCGCCTGGCATCTAGCAAACAACTTGAATTCAGGGTACCTGTGGCCGGCGTGGAGACGGCGAAGAAGCTGAGGGATGAGAATGCATGCCCATCTAATGAGCTGCTACAATTCACTGTGAGAGAAGCTGAGACTAGGAATTAATGTAAATCGGAAATTATACTTCTAGTAACTGCGTGGAAATAAGTATGTGAACAACAAACGGGATGCCAATTACTGGTGAATGAGCCTTGACGTGTATCGAGTCAGTCATGTCTGCCCATGCTCGCTGTCAACGTCATCTTTAACTCGCATTGGCCGGACAATAAAGTGCCTGCGCGGAACAAAGGCAAGAAAAGTGGAGAAGACTCTGAAAACCTTTCTCACGAGTGTAGACACGAAAACCCGTGGGCACCCTGTATTTAGTGGAGCCTTGACTTTGCAGTAGTCACGTGCCAGATCACGTACCCATGCGGGACTGGCTCGGCACGGCTCTAACTCCACGCGCCCGTTGAAACTTTGCAAAAAAGGGAACTGGACTGAGCTCTGCCCTCTGCCTCTCTGCCTCCTTCGAGCCTTGCTGCCACTGCATCACACTCGCCTCCCGCACTGCACCGCGATCGATCCTCGATATTTGCACTCCCGCTGCACGACCCGCGCACGCAACGCGACCACTAGACTGCTTTCACCCACACATAGCACACCCTGCGGCAATTGGCCTCCTGAGCGCCTGACTGCCGACGATCCGCCTCACCATCGATTCCAATCACATCTCGATCACAAAAAACCCATCTTCAAGCCAAATCCATCATGCCCCAGCTACCATCGAGCTTTGCCTCTGCCGCTGCCGGCCAGAACCGTGACTCCAGAGGCACCGGCCGAAGTGATTTGGGCCGCGGCTCTGGAAGTGGTGAATGGTAAGTGTGCACATTCTCATCCTTGCCCTGTTCTGTCCTGCGGTGTTTGTCGATTTTTTGATCTCGTTGCCGGATCGATAAATTTTTTGGGGTGACTCGCCACTCAAGATAGGCATGATTATTGCCTGCCTTCGACCGACTCCGCCCATTGTGCCTATCCTGTCGGGGCCATTGATTGCATATAATAGCATTTTATCTCTAACTTTGTCTTCCAGGCCTCGCTCCAACGGCACCAGAACATTTCGCCGCTCCTCGACCACTCCCTTCAATCAGTCTGCCACTGCCAGCACGACCGACGTGTCGCAGACCTCGGCCCCGACGACTTCTGCAGCCACCACGACTACCTCTACCACTGCCACAACCGACCTCCCTGCTCAAACCACACAATCCCAGAGCCAGACCACCGCAGCCGATTCCAACGGCCCGCGGTATACTCGAGAGGAGCTGCTGGATATCTATCGCAACCACGTCGAGAGTGCCCCTCCGCAAACTGACACGACGAGTCTTTTCATGCCAAACTGGAATCCAAACCAGGTCAACGGTAGCGCCGCTGGCGCCAGCCAGCCTCGAGCATGGGGTAAAGCCGCTGATTCAGGCCCCGTGCCCCAGGACCCGACTGTTTGTTGGGACTCCAATGGCACCGTCAAACCCATCAGTCTTGAGGCCATGTCGCCTGAGGAGCGTGAGATCTTTGCTACCGACGTGAATTCGACCTTGAAACCGCCCCAGCAAAAGAATCAACAGAACCAGCAAGACGGTAATCCGGCTAATGGTCGCAAGGCTTCGGTTAGCCTGGGCAGTAATGCCAACTACCAAATCTCGTCACCCTCGACTGCTTCCCGTCCAAATACCCGTCGTCGCGAGACTGCCGACACCAATCCCTTTCCTACCAGCTCGACTGCCTCGCCGACTGCTAGCCGCTTTGCTCGAGATGAACCGTGGATTCGCCGCGGTACTGACTTGAAGGAGTCCATTACGGATGAGCCCGAGGAGGATGCCAGCGCGCAGGCCACCACACCGGCTCGAAATCAGCCGTTCAGTGCCCTGCGCAGCAACACTACGGGTGGCACGCCGGCGTTTGGCGGTGGGTCTGCTTCACTCTGGGGTACGACTGGCGCCTTTGGTAGTTTTGCTCTGCCGACTCCTGTCCTTGGGGACAAGCGTTTCGGCGCTGGCGGCAGTCGTCTTGCTCACCTGATCCCGAAGGACTCGTCTGATAATACGGTCTCGGCTGCTACGACAAAGTCCAGCGATGCTCCGGCCTGGCGTCCCCGTCCTCGTACCGACACGGATCCCTTCTCCGCTGACGACGCCCCTCCTACGGCTAGCGCTTTGCTGGGCGGTAGTCGCAGTAACAGCCCCCCTCATACTGCGGCTGCTCCGGCTCAGCGTAACGTCTTCGACACTCCCGTTAAGGGCGGTAGTGCCGGTGACTTTGGCTTGTCAGCCCTGAGTTTAGGTGGTGCTGGTGATGCCAATGGCCCCATCAGCCCGTCTGAGACGAACCCCTATCGCAGCCCCATTGCTGATCGCGGTGAGAACCCAGGCGACCTTGACGACAAACTCGGCCAACCTGCTTCTAGTACCGACCAGCCGTCTGGGTTTGGCGCTCTCCCTCGCTCGTTCGGTGCTTCCGCATTCGACGCCACTGATAGGAGCCAGACATCTAGCGTTGGTGCTAAGGGCTTCGGCGGTGTCCATCCGTTGTCGGCCTGGCCTGCCGCTCCGGTTTTGAGCACTCCAGACCGCGAGCGCGCCCCGTTCCAGAGCGCCTTTGGTAACAATATCTTTAGTCCTCTGAACGAACTATCATCTCCTAGCCTAGGCGGTCTTGGCGGCGTGTTTGGCGCTCCCGGCGCATCGCGACTCGGCCGTAGTGGCAGCAAGCTCGAGTCTCTCTTCCCGCCTGCCATGCAAGCTCAAATGCATGGCCATGACCAGGACGGTACTCATGGCCTCAGTGGCGATTCTGCGTCTGACTTGCGCCAGCCCAACCCTCTTGGTGCCATCGGTCGTGGCCCCATTGGCGTTCAACCCCGCGACACTGGCAGCCCTGGGCGCTCTGTCCGCAGCGGTTTCGACGACGTCTACCAGGGCTCAACTGCCGAACAAGGCCAGCCTGGTCTCACCTCGACGGCCTCTCAGCCCCAGTCCTTCACCACAACTTCCGGTACCTCGTTCCCGTCTGGCCAGTCTACTGCTGAGCCGACTCCCGTCCGGACCATGGTCATGCCCGACCGCATGCGTTGGGTTTACCTGGATCCTCAGGGCTGCGTCCAGGGCCCATTCAGCGGTTTGGAGATGCACGACTGGTACAAGGCCAACTTCTTTACGCCAGACCTGCGCGTCAAGCGTGTTGAGGATCCCGATTTTGAACCCCTCGGTCAGTTGATTCGCCGCATCGGTAACTCTCGCGAGCCCTTCCTTGTTCCTCAGATGGGTATCCCGCACGGCCCGCCGCCGGCTCCTGGCCCCTTCTCAAACGAGGCCGTGCCCCCTCTTCAGAGCGCGTTCCCGTCCTTTGGTCGCACGCTTACTGCCCAACAGCAGAACGAGCTAGAACGTCGCAAGCAGGAAGAGCAGATGTTCCATGCCCGCCAGCGCGAGTTGGCCGCTCACCACGCGGCGTTTGGTCGTCTCCCTCCTTTCCAGCCCGGCATCCCTGGTTTGCACCATCAGTCGAGCATGCACAGCCTTCAAAGCCAACCTAGCTTCGGCAACTTGACGAACCCTTTGGGCATGGGCGGTCCTCAGCTCCCCCTTGGCCCCATCGGACCCGCCGGTGGCTTCTTCGACAGCCCCATGGGTCAAGCTCCCGCACCGGGCCCCATTGGCCCATCTGATATCTTTTCTCCCGATTTGAACTTTAACGAGAGGCAGATGCTGGCGAGCATGCAGGGTCTAGGCGGCATGCCTGGCATGTTCCCGGCCACGAGTGCCTCCACTGCATCTCAGGCTGTGGGTGCTCCGGCCACAACAGGTGAGATTAGCTCTCTGCGCGCCAATCTCCCCAGTATCGATCAGCTTCAGAAGGACGAGGAAGGTTTCAGTGAACGGCTAAAGGAATTCCATCGCTTGCGTGCTCAGTTCGATGCCGAAGAGGCCGCTGCTGAAGCTGCTGCCGCCGCCGCCGCCGCTGCGGCGCCGACCGGCACGACCCCCGCCGCCCCGGGCGCCTCTGTCCCCGGGCCGATCGCCCCTATTGCTGCTCCTACCGAGGTGAAGGAGGAAGCTCCGTCTCCCAAGGAAGAGCCGGCTCCTCAGCCCCAACCTCCGACCGCTAAGGAGGCTGCCCCTCAGCCTGAGCCGACCACGACCGCGACTCCTGCATCGGCCACTACTGCTCCTGCGACTGCTACGTCATCCAAAAAGTCTGCCCAGCCCTCTGAGCCAACCCTCACCGAGAAGGTGCGCAAGACTCAGGCCGAGAATGCCAAGTCTCAGCAGTCGCAGGCTTCCGACCTTCCCAAGCCCTTCCCGCCACCGATCCAGCCGACTCCTCAGCGTCCGGCCTCGAACTTTGCTGCTCGCCTCGGCGAGCGTTCTGCTACCGGCACTCCCGATACCACTTCTGATACTCCTGCTCTTGCTCCCCCCCCCACAGCTCCGTGGGCCCCTCAGCCTGGCCAGGAGCCGCCTAAAGGCCCCAGCCTGAAGGAAATTCAAGAGGCCGAAGCTCGCAAGGCTGCTAAGAAGGAAGAGGCTGCTGCTGCTGCTCGCCGTGCTGCCCTTGAGCAGGAGGCTGCTGCTATTCGTGAGCGTGAGCGTGCTGCTGCCACTGTAGCTTCTGGTCTCCCTCCCCACAGCACCTGGGGCACTGGTTCGCCATCCAACGCTGCTGGTGGTAGCCCCTGGAAGCAGCCTGGCGGTAAGGCTGGTGGCGCTGCTGCAGCTCCCAAGAAGACCCTCGCCGAGATCCAGCGCGAGGAAGAGCTGCGCAAGCAAAAAGCCAAGGAGGCTGCTGCTGCGGCCCAAGCCAACGCTGCTCAAGCCTCTGTTATGGGGAAACGCTATGCTGATCTCGCTGGTAAGGGTACTGCTTCTCCCAGTCCTTCTTCTGCGGCTGCGGCTGCGGCAGCCCAAGCCAACCAGGGTGGTGCCTGGGCTACTGTTGGTCCCGGCGGCAAGGTCAAGATTCCCACCGGTCCTGCTGCTCAGAACCGTGCTGCAAGTGTTGTCAACGCGAAGCCCACCCCTCCCCCGGCTGCTTCCAAGCCGGCCGCTAAGCCTGCTCAGACTTCACTCAAAGATGCCAAGGCCCAGGCCATGGAGGAGTTCAAGAAGTGGCTGCACCGCGAGCTCTCCCGCGGCCTTATTGGGGTTGCCGACAGTAAGTTTGTCTCTGTCTCCACTGTTCCTTCTTTTGCGCTAACGTCTCCCCAGTCGACCAGTTCGCGGCCACTCTGCTCGAGATGCCTCTCGACTCAACCATCCTGGCCGAGGCGGTTTACAGCTACAGCACCACCATGGACGGGCGCCACTTCGCTGAGGAGTTTGTCCGCCGCAAGAAGCTCGCTGACAAGGGTATTGTCGAAAAAGACCCT
>Ga0065720_1020162_pt1 | contig 16387 bp, 13 predicted proteins | sample Thericmetagenome_FD_59107 | JGI IMG/M metagenome (GOLD analysis project Ga0065720, IMG submission 59107) | Thermophilic microbial communities from the Joint Bioenergy Institute, California, USA of rice/straw/compost enrichment - eDNA_2 v2... | ecosystem: Engineered > Solid waste > Grass >... | reverse complement strand
GGCCGGGGCCTGCTGCCGAATCGGCAGCGGGCCGAGGATCGGGGCTCTGCGGCGGGTTTGAACTTTGGCCCCGGCGATGGAACTGGCGGGGGTCGTTGTCGGGCGTAATCTGGAACATGTTAGCCTTTGCAATGAGATGAAGATGATAGCAGATAAGACATACGAGCTCGGTGCACAAGCTCCTGCAAGTAGGACATTGGGTACTGTCGTCTATGCGCTGCCACTCATTGTGGCAGCTGTGACAGTACCAGTCGAGGTGCGTGTCGTTGGGCATGTGAAACGTCTAAGAGCTCGGAGCGAGGATGTCACGAATTTTCAATAAAACGGTTGAAAACTGTACGATCAGATCACAGAGAGATCGAGTCGAAGACAATCGCCTTGTCTGCTCCTATATCAGTGTTTGGCTGGCTGGCTGATTTGGATGCTGGTGTGATTAGGCACAATCAGCATGCTCAATCATGATCTTCCGTTGTTGCTGTTGTTTCGGTAACCTCAAGAATCCAATTATTTGGAATGCGATACTTGGTTGGTGAAAAATAGGAATGAGAGGGAAAACACGGTGCAGTGCGCGCTAGAGTGATTAAGTTATTGGGCGTGGGAGGAGGTCGATGTCAAGGCACCTGCACAGCGATGGCGTGCCGAAAACAACTGGCGATGATGTTGTCATATGCTGCCCCACTGGAACTTCTGGAAGCTCCCATTAGCTTCTCCAATAAGCGGCCGGACTAGTCACCCAAGACAAAGAGCAGGAAGTAAGCCATTATCGTTCTGCTGATTCGTCGAGGTGCTTGCTCGCTTCATGGTTGCCAACGTCGGAGTTGCTGCAACAGCGTCGATCAGCCGTCTTGGCTTCAGCCCGGCATCCCTGTTACGATCGTCCCAAAATGTGGTGGATTTGGGATCGGCTGGCGCCGGGGATGCAGTTCTGCCATGTCGCGTGGCGATGACGTTGCGCCGTTGTAGCACCGCAGATACAAAGCACGTCCTGATGTTTAGGCCCTTGCTCAGCACTTGTTGTCTCACAGTTTTCGCACTGTACTATACCGTAGCCGATAACTGTATATTGTCGGATTCTGATTGCGAAACTGCACCGAGATTCGCCGTCCATTTACCTTATGGCATGCCCTCCTCCATCGCAGACATCGATGTAGCTCGCTGTTCTAGCCAATTGTTTAGCAAGCCAACGTAATGGCTATCGCTCCCTTCCGATGTGCGCGCTGCGGCCACGTGCTGCGCTCCCGAGCCTTGCCTGTTTCCTCAGCCCCTCAATCGCTCCGTAACTTTTCTCAATCTTCCCCTTGGCATGACCCCTCCAACGAGTCTTCCTCATCCCAGTCCTCCAAACCAGATGAGAATCCCACAGGGAAAACCGAGTCGCAAGCTATATCGAAAGATGCTCAACCCAAAACTTCCGATCCCCCCGACCCCGAACCCGGCGCAATGACCCGCCTCCTCGAACAAGCAACCGAAGACGCCCTTTTCTTCGGCGGCCGGGCCGGCCGCCGCGCCATCGAAGAAGCCGGCTTCAGCGACGAGCTCAAAGCCAAGCTCCTTGAAAAGGTCGCCGCAGCCTCCTTCAACGCCGAGCACTCTGCCGCGCTGACGCAAGCCGGCCTGGGCTCCTCCAAGATCCCTTCCTCAGCAGGACAGGGCACGCGCGCCACGGCGACGAGCAAGCCCTGGACGGGGGAGGAAGAGATGGGGGATGCGGTGTTGAGGATGTTAGATGATGCTAGGAAACCGTTGAGCGCGGAATTGAGGGGAAAGGCTGCGCCGCCGCCACCGGTGGATATGAGGATACGGGGGGCGGGGAACGTGAGTCCTGGGTTAAGGGCTGCCAACGCGAGGGAAAGGGCACAGGCTTATGCGAGTATGGGGATGGGGAAGGACACAGGCCTGACGGAGGATGAGAAGGAGGCGTTAAAGAGGGAGTTTAGAGAGAGGTTTAGTCCGGGGTATAGGGCGCTGCCGAACTCGATCTCGGGTTTGGCAGCGCTGGCGAATGAAAGGATTGAAGATGCGATGGCGAGGGGTCAATTTAAAAATATTCCACGTGGACCGGGGGTTGAGAGAGATACGCGGGCGGATAACCCTTTTATTGATACCGTGAGTGGCCTTCATAGAGTGAAACATGAACAAACTTCATTGTCTAATCACTCGCACAACCAGACTGAGTACATCATGAACAAGATGATCAAACGGCAAGACCTCGTTCCCCCCTGGATCGACAAACAACAGGAACTTGTCCGCGCTGCCGAGGACTTCCGCAAGCGCATCCGCACCGAATGGAAGCGCCACGCCATCCGCCTAATAACGAGCCGCGGCGGCAGCTTAGAAGACAAAATTTCCCGCGCAAAAGCCTATGCCCGTGCCGAAGAGCTGCACAACCCCTCCCGCCGCAAAATCGACCAGATATCTGTCCCCTCTAACACGACGGATGACAGCCTCAAGCTGCATCAATCTGCTTCTAGTAGCTCTGCCTCTCAACCATCCTCATCAACTGACGATGCAGCTACTGCCCTGAGACCCCTGCGTGACCCCCAATGGGAGCGCTCCCAACGCTCCTACATGGAGCTCACCATCACTCATCTCAATTCGCTCACACGTTCTTATAACCTCATGGCTCCTGAGCTCGCAAAGAAGCCATATTTCTCCCTCGAGCGTGAGCTCAGTGGATGTTATGCTGATGTAGCGCCTCTCTTGGCAGACGAGATTCGGACGCAGGCGTTGAGACCGAAGGAGAGTTCTGGAGGATTTGGAGGGGGCGGTGGGGGGTTGTTGGGGCTTTTTGGAGGTGGGGGAGGACTGAGGGGGGCAGGGGGACTGAGTGGGACTGGTGGAGGAGGAGTTACGGGTGAGGAGGGGAAGGAGAAGCAGTATGGGCTCAGGGAGTTGTGGAGGGATCTGTGGAAGAAAGGGTAAGTGAAGATGTGGAAAAGACAGGGTCGTGGGAGGTGGGATGCATTTGAGAAGTTGGGAACTCTGCTCTGAGGAAATGGCTTACACTTGACCACGAGGTTGTGCCACACTGGGCTTTGCCAATGGCCATACCCCAAACCTGCACACAACCCAAGTACGAACCGACTAGAATAAGCGCAGAAACGGGAAGGTTCGGACTTTCTCTAGTATTTCCCTCGCTTCCTGTGTACTGTGTGAGAATCTCAGAGGTTTTGTTGTGTGGAGTAAGTGGTACGGATGTTGCAAGGTAAAGGAGACAAAAAAAAAAAAAAACAAGGCGATCATTTTGATAATATCATGCAACGGGTGACGCGTTCTAAGGCACAGTGGCTGCTATCAGTTCTAGATCATTAATGCTTACCCTTGCTGTAATACTGAGAAACTAGCAAGGAAATGCAAGCTAAAATGCGAAGACAAACGTCAAATTGAGAACATACAGACTGAAACTAAATCCATGAAAAGCACGGACAGGAGGGCTCACAACCTGGAGACCTGGAGTGGAAACAATACACACTGTGTGTTTAAGTGAGGACATCACCCAAGCGATGATAGCTTAATATCACATAAGCAGCGATAGCTTAGTACATATCCTCAGAAACAAAGAATGAGAACATAGAGATGCGTTTCAAGTGAAACTGGCAGAAGGACACTAATTGGAAAACGGTGTGATAGGGAAGTGATAGAGATAGGGGTAAAAAAAAAAAGCAAAGACTAGCAATGGTGACCTGCTGACCAGTGCCAACTTACCACCTCACCGTACTATACCATCCGTCTTGCGCAACATTACCTCAGCCTCTGCAGCATTGGCAGCCCCGGGGTTAGCAACCTGACCCACAAAGCTAGCTGTCCCATTCATTGTGACATAAGGGTACCAGTCAGGGATTGTCGTTGCTGCAGCAGCAACAGCAGGGGATGGTGTGCCCTGTGTGGTTGTTCTAGCAGGGAATGCTGCTGATGCTGTGGCCGCAGTCATCCAGTGGCCTTGTGTCGGGAACGCGACACATTGGTAGGGTTCTGAGGAATAGATATTCTCAGGCGTAGGGAGGGACCCGGAAAACTGATGCCGGGTTGTAGGAAATGTTGGGTTGGAACTGGCAGCAAGCTGGAACCCACTCTGTGAGAGCATGGGATTGGAATTTGCTTGATCATTGTAGTTGAGACCGAGGGTGGCTTGTTGGTATGTAGCTTGAGATTGCACATTGATGGACGAGTATGGCCCCTGTTGCAGCTCAAGTGATTGAGATTCTGGTGGTTGAGAGACCAGGTAAGGTCGATGCGAGCTCGTGCTTGTCGCAGCTGCGGTTCCAGTGGTCTTTGATCGTTTTTTGGTGCCAAGAGGCTTTCTTGATGATGGATGTGTGGAAGAACCACCAACCAAAGATGTGTGATTTTGGCTTGATGAAGAAGGCTCATAATCATCCCGGATGCTGACGTAAGTTCTGAAGGCTGTTCGAGCTATCCCTTGGAGTCTCTCGCATGTTGCATCATCCAAACCCAGCACGTCACCTTGTTGTCTTTTGTAATTCAAGATGTTTGTAAAGAGGTTGGTGAAACTCATTTCTCCATGTTTCGGTATGTTATCGAACTGTAACACACCTTTGTTCCCTGGGACAATCAGCTACCAGGCCAAAAAAAAAAAAAATAGTGGCAAGAACGATGGAAGAATGGTTACTCACAAGGATCTTTGGGCCGTGGGACATCGGGAAAGAGGATATCCCAGATCTCATTCCACTTGTCGACTGAGTGGACGCTCCCCTGATTCCGTTTACGACTTTTCTTCTCAATCTGAAGCCCACATCACCGGATCGACGATCTCAATGTTAGAGGAACGGAGCTCACATGGTTCTTGTTGCTCCCGATGTTCTCGCAGCTTCTTTAGGGCTTGGGCACGATCGCTCTTAGCCAGTGAACTAAACACTTGTTTGCATCGCTCGCATCGGATGGGAGAATGAACCCGTTTTAGGTGTTCTCTAGTTCCCTGTTAGTACACAAGCTCCACGCTTAACAGGCGCGATGAGGGCAGGGTTCCGGGACCCCTCAGCAAAAGGGTTGAAATGAGATCATACTTGAGTCTATGAATTGAGGGGAACCCAGGGCTTGAGCAGATCGTGTACTTCGATCTCTTTTGTCCTTAACATACCCACCTCCGCCATAACGGAATGGATCCTTTTTATTGAATGGACAGGCCAGCATCACCCCGGCGTTCGTCTGAGGATCAGATTGCGCCTTGTTATCCATATCATCCGGGTCTTCGTCCTCATGATCGCCGTTGTCTTCGGGCAACTCCTCATGTTCTCCATCGCCCTCTTCATCGGAAGTATTCCGCTTCCGTTTTCGAGATGTGTCTTGATCACGATCGGCATCTTGTTCAGTGGGCGTTTCACCTGCAGGCGTGTTTTCTGGGCTCCCTTGGGGGGCCGCTGTGTACATGTACGTCCAGTTTTCCACTTTTCGTCGGGCAGCTGAGAGGTCTTGATGGAGGAGATGGATGAGAAAGGCAGCGAGTCCGAGATCATCACCAACGGCTGAAAGGACCACTTTCTCAAGGTTGTCTCCGTAACAACCATATACACTGTCATCCTCATCACTGAGGTCACTGCTGTCATATCCGCTTTCGCAATCGCTATCGTCGGAACCTGACTCAAAGTCCTCTGCTGGTTGATCAGACAGGCTAGCAGTGGAATGAGCATTGGGCAGTGTATCGAGACAGGGGGAAGACATTAGAGCATTATCGGACTGCCGTTCTAGGTTGTTCGGCTGTCCAGGACCACTGAACGACCGAGGTGGTGGAGATGAAGACAATGACCTGCCAAGAATGGCGTCAGTGAGTTGCTCGGTGAAGATGAGAAGAGGAGGGCGCGGAGGAGGGAAGGGGGGGCGGGGGGGTAGGGCGGGGGGTTTAGAAACACGGGGATTTGGAAGACGTACGGTGACCGGCATCTGGTGCTAGCTTGACTACACCGTTCAGCAGCATCCTTGCCATCACTGCTGGATGCACAGGGGATGTGGTGGCCGACACATGTGACGATTGTGCTTGCTGTTGAGGAACCGTAAAAAAAAAAAAAAATACTAAAGCGCGAACGATCGCTATCAGTTTGGGTGATCAAGGAAGGACCAGGACTAGACGATCGGCTTGTGGCTGCGCTGCACGGTTTTCCTATCTAAGCGATCTAACTTCAGGTGGTAATGCTGGCTGCGACCAATCTCCAACTTGGCCGTTCTCAGCGGCAGCATAAGTCACAGGAGCCCGAGGAAACTCCATGATGAACAACGAGGTGAGAGTGGTACGTGAGGTAAAAGTGATAGCAGATAGGCTAAGAATGAGTGTTACCTGGAGCTGCTGGACAAAATCCATCCTGAGACGACAGTCAGGGCCACGAGGAGAGAATTGCTCTCCTTCATATACTAGGCTAATGCCCGAGATCCCAGGCTGATGGAGAGTTGAGGTTGAACCAAAGGTGATTGGATGAAAAACAAATCACCGAGGGTTTTACCTCTCGACAATATGATAAGGTGTCCCGGCTGATTGCTACCCGAGGGAAAGTCGTTTCTCCGAGTCACGAAATAGTCGCTCGCCATTGCGAGGCATCGCAATTGCGCTTAGTGATACACTCAACTGAGAAATCCTCATTTCCGTTGCGAGGTTTTCAAATGATATTGGCCAAGTTATTCGTCCCCCAGAATCATCTGATGAGTCGATTGGAGTGGCTCGCGTATGACATGCATGTCTCCATGTGTCGGCGAGTGGATACTGAACCTGAGGAAGCAAGCCTTGCGTACCCGCGCAAGTGCGCAGCAGCAAGAGGTAGGCAGGCTAGGCTCTCGCCGCACTTGGGCATCTTGGACATTAAATTCTTGATTGAACTCGGTGAGCCAATCAGCCTTATGATCAGATAACCGAGAGTAAGAAAGAGACGGTTAGAAGGAAACAGCAAAAGTGAGCTCAACGTCAATGACGTGGCTTTACTCCTAGACAATTTTGTTAGAATAGCATGGCCGAGCTGCTTTAAATACTGGGCGGCCAAGGGACACAGAAGAGACAAAGCTGGGCAAGATTGGAATGGGAAGGAAAGAATAACTGGAAGCTGGGGATATCCTTCGCATGCTGTTTTGAGATTGAGCAATGAAATGCTCAAAGGATGTCAAGGAAACCAAACTCTAGGCACTGCCGCTCAGAGTTCTGTGGATTGCCGGAAAATGCGTTTTTAGGTAAGCGAAGAAGTGATGGGCTTCGTCTGAGCTTACTGTGAGGCGCGCGACGGCGCGTATACACGCCCAGCATATATACGCAGAATCCAACGACATCAACTAGCGAGAGAAAGCAACGAGGAGTTCGCGTTTACCAGATACACAGGGCTCTGTAGGTGCTTATACATACTTGAGTCCTGGAGGGAGGATCAAGTGGTTGATAGCAGATGGGCATGTGGGCAGTCGAGCCATTCATTCTGCGAGAGATCTGGGGTCGCTTAGCTCCTCAGATTGATTGGGAAGTTCTCGCTGATGAGCTACTTTTTCATGCACTCCCAGTTCTCTCAGTTCCCGCAGATCGAATCAGAGATGAGATCTACCTGTGTTGACTTTGGGTCGCAACTACAGCGCCCTGCTTCAAGCTTCAGAAATCGGGCGCGGCGATATGCAGCCCGGTAAATTGATCGATACCTGCATAAACTTGGTAGGGGCACGGACCAACGCTAATTTCCACGATGGTTCGCCCTGGCGTCTTCATTCAGCTCCACTCGACCGCAGATTTGCAACGGAACATGGGTTGGCGGCTGGCCAAGGCTCATGCTTGATTCCGTCTCTTCCAGAAGCGCTTCGCTTGGCTTCAGACGAACAAGATCCAAGAACCGCAAAGTTGCAACCAACAACAAATCGCTCGCATCCTCGTGTTTTGTGCTCGCTGTCACTCGCTGCTTGCCTTTTCCGACTCTAAAAGGGCCTTTCCTCGAGAAAGCACCCATCTGGTTCAGAGGGATACGTGCGACGACAATCATCACAGAGATACTATATATAACATTTTCGATTTCCGCGTTCGCGCCCCGCCGAGGGGTTGGCCCTGGCTTGCAAAAGTCTCAATGCATGTGTTTCCCACTCCTCGTGTCCTCCTGAGCGGAGCTATCCTTTGCCTTGGTTCTTCTGTTCTAGCGCTACCTCTCGCGACCCATTGAGCACACGGGGTCTTTGAACCGCCTGAAACATGCTGTCGCACCTCCGCTTTCACCGACGCGGCCCATCGAATCCGACGTCGTCGTTGCCTGATCGATCCTCCGCCCGAGATGGCGCTGCTGCGCAATACGAACAATCGCAAGCGGTGCGCGATGTCTCACCACGTCCGGATGTCTCGCAACGGTCATCTAATTCTGTCGAGAAACCGCCTATATTGCCCCCGATTCCACGCGTCGCATCGCCTACCAACGACGAGGATTCGAGTTCTCGCAATAATGCCCAATCCATCGCCCAAGCAATCGCGGCGGAGCCGCGCAAGTCCTCTGCCGGCTCCTCGCACGGTAATACTAGCACGCCATCCTTCATAGGCGGCGTGGCCCTCCAGCGCGCCATGCAGAGCTCACAATCGACGGATGCCACCTCTGTCATGTCTACTCCAGTTCTGCCGAGCCAGATTTCTCGGGTCAAACACCCTCCGCCACCGATAACCACAACGCTTCCCACAGAGACGCCGTTGACAACAAGCAAGCGATCAAAGTCGAAGACATTCGCCGCGCTTACTGCTCCTGAGCCCCATAAACCGAAGAAAGGCTTGCCGTTTTTGAACTCTGTGGCATCATTGCTGGGCAGAAGAAAGACTAGTCATGGCACCCCTGATCCACAACCAGCCCCGAGCTACGACCCGAGGATTAAAGGTACGAAAGTACATGATTTTAGTGCACCTCGACCCAGGAACACACCGCCGGCCACGAAGCCGCCTGTCACCGACAAGTCCCAGAGTGCGTCGCTAGCGAGTCGGCCAACCAGTCTCGTTGAAGTTGCGCATCCACAACCAGGTCCCCAAAATTGTACTGCTCATTCGACCACAGACGGCGTAACCGCTGTGCCTGTTGCTCCCGCTTCGCAGGAAGGAAGTGTTCCAGATGACAAACCGTCGGAGCCATCACAACACACAGATGGAACGGCGGCTAGCACGGATATTGCAGCAGCCACAGAGGCCGATGTGGTTTCCGCGTTGCCAGACACGTCAGCATCCGTGAGAACTACGCGCAACATTTCCAAGGCCTCAAAACGCAGCTCTGTCTCGTCCTCACTTCCGAAGCACATGAAGAGTACCTCTTCTCGATTCAGCTTCGACATGATCGGGGCTGCCAACCAAGAAAAGCTGCTGGAAGAACGCCACAGGCAGAGGGCAAGAGAAAAGGGTCTCACGAATGACGACTGCCGTGGCAGCTCGAGTCTCGATTACTACGATGACGAGTTCGACTACGATGCCATGATGGATGATGACGGTCTGGAGGAGAAAATTCCGGGCATTAATGCTGATCTGGAAGAGGAGGAAGAGGATTATCTCGCTGGGGAAGCCGAGCAGCAGAACTTGGCTGGCTTTGTGTTTCAGAACTCGGCACCTGCTTCGGCGCTTGCTAGCCCGCTCTCTTCAGCAGTTCCCATGACTCCTCGGGATGTAGATGGGAATGTCATTGGCTGTGCAGTGACCAAGGATTTGACGCCCGATCCTTCCACAGTAGCATCTCCTGTGTTGCCCGTTCCCCCAGCGTCGCTTGGGTCACAAGTTCCTGTTGAAGGCATGGACACTGCAGTACAATTGCTACCCCCTGTAGCCGATCCTCCTCCCAAGCCGAAAGACCTTGGAATGTTTGATGACGTTTTCGACCAGGACCTGGCGGACGAGCTAGATTTTAGCAACGATGGTACGCACTTTGACGAGTCCATCTTCGACATCGAAGATACCGATCAATACGGGCGGCCCATCCCCGGTGCCTTCCAGAAGGCCAAGGAGGCCATGTATGCCCGTCAGCGTGAACAGCTCGCAGCAAAACGTGAGTCCAGTATGACCACGACCGATGCCTCAGCACAGTCCGGCGTTGCCCAGTCTACGGCACACACATCCTTGAGCGTTGCTCCCCAACAGCAAGACCCCCCGTCTTCCGAGCAAGACAACAAAGACGGCTCAGTCTCCCCTAAATCACCCGTCTCCTCGGCCCCAGGACCGATCAGCCTCTCGACCCAGGACCTCGCCTACCAGGCCGCCCTCGCCGAAGCCGCCCAAAAAGCCGCCGCCTCGGGCAAATTCCGCCGCGACTCCTCTCCCGAGCCCCCCTCCTCCGACCTCCAACAACCAAACACCCAGCAGCCCGCAGCCGGCACCGTTACCCCGCCTAATCAATATGATGACTACGAAGACGATGCCGACTTCGGCTACACAGCCATCTGCGACGATGACTATGGCGCCGCCGATGACGCCATCATTGCCGAGGCAAATGCCACCGCCCTCGCCAACGACCACGAAGGCTTTTACGGCCAAGAATTCGGCTTCTACTCTGCGCCGATTCCGCAGCCGGGGTATTACTACACGCATCATCTCAATAACATGAACTCTGCCGACCCAAACAACCCCAACACTGTCCCAGGAAACCCCCTCTTCGAGTACGCTAACGGGGGGTATTTCGGCCCAACCTCTCTTATGCGCACGCACTCGGGGAGGGTTGTTTCGCGCGAGCCGAACCTGACGCCTATCACGGAACGGTCGGAGTATAGTAATCGCAATTCGGTCATGTCGTTTACCCTTCCTCCGGCCATCGGCGATGGTCCGAATACTGGAACCGGCGGTCGCAACTCTCTGAGTAGTGCTGGTGCCGCGAACCCGAATCTGGCGCAACTGGCTCTATTGCAGGATGATGATGCCAGCTTGCCGGGGATGCAGCAGATCTTGATGATCCGTCGCGGCTGGGGGGCTGGTGGGGGTTCTCAGGGGAGTTCACGTGAGGGAAGTCCAAGGTCGGAGAGGACTCCTGCAAGCGAGATGGGATTTGGACATGCGCGCGTTGGGTCGGGGTTCAGCATCAGGAGTAACCTCTCCGATGTGGTTGCTGGTGTAGGTGGTGCCGTGCAGGGGAGTGGGGCAGCCAGTCCTGTTATGGGCGCCGCTCCCGTCACAGGACTCAATGCCTTCGCGGGGGCGACGGGAACACCGCCTTATAGGCCAGGGAGCGCTGGAGGGTCGGCGCCGAATACACTGGCGTCACAGCGGCCAGGTCTTCCTCAATCACCGCTTTTCATGTCAAGTTTGGGGCCGGTGGCGGCGCCGGCTTCACCTCAGCAAGTTCCCGTTAGTCCTGCTGCTGCTGTGCCGGATGCTGGAGTGTCGAGCTGTGAGACTGTTATGGAGGGAGAGGAGGTTGAGGGGGGCGAAAAGGGAGAGGGCCAGGGAGAGGAGAAGCCTTGTTTATTGGCGCCATCAGCCATGCCGCTTGGGATGAAGAGTGCTCCTGATGGCGTCGCAAGCGTAGCTAAGGGTGTCGAGAAGGTAAAACTTGAGGAGAAGGAGGAGCAGGAGGGGACTTAGAGGGCTTAGCTGCCTCGGTTGAAGAGGAAGTTGGTTGTCTAGACGATATGGCTTGTTAAGCAGTGTGCCGAATACCCTCAATGGTTGGTGGATGAATTTAGACAGAGTGGCGCATTGGCTTTGATTGACTTGATTATTCTTTCGACCGGTAGGAGGGGAGGGTAGTCCCGCTGTGCAATTTTTTTCTATTTTTTTTTTTTTTACATTTTTCTTTTTTTGTAATCATACCAGCTTCAGTGGTTGGATCACGAGGTGAGGTGAGCGGCTTAGTTGGAGTGTACTCTTGGAGCATTGTTGATACCTCATTCAGTACCTACAGTAATAATGATGCATGACTTGAGCACCAGCTGAGGGGTTCCATCGCTGCGTTACACGACCCTCACGACTCTTTCATCACCCTTCTGCAGCAGCCTCTCCATCCAAACGTCCAGTCCCTGACCCGGTGGCCCCCCCAAAACCTGCACCAGCCCAATCCTCTTATACAACTCTTCTTCCTCCTGTGGAAGTCTCTCGCTCGCAGCGATACTCCCATCTCGTGGCGTCTCGACCAGTACCAAGCACATCAACTCCCCCCGTGGCAGGGTCTGCCCCAAAGGCAAACACCATACCATCTGATCTTGCCCACCGGCTGCCCAATCCCTGCAGTCCTCATCCGCCCAAATATTCTTCACATACCCCATCAACACATCCAAATCGATCGCGTTCCACGGCTGAACTGCATCCCTTACAGTCAAGTTCACCCTTAATTTAGTCGGGATCATGACGCCCTTCACCACGAGGTAACTCCCCCGGTCAACGAGCTCTCCCAACGGGTCGGGTCCTATTGGGGTGCAATGAACCGACAGCACTGAACAAAGGAGTCTAATACCGTTAGGGGAATGGACAAACTCCACTGGCGCAATGACACCAGCCCACGACCACGACGGGGCTCGCCAATGTGAAGGACGACAACGCCAGACCCAGGGCAAGGAATTGGGATTGAAGCCTCCTGGCTGTGGGGGGAGTTCGATATGCCATAGCATGTCTTGAACAAATTCCTCTTCTCCATATTGAACTGCTGCAGCATCGTTTGCGCCTTGTGGAGAACCGATCGTGGTAGTAGTTACACGTCTGAGACGCGGGCCCACATCCCCGGCTGTCACCCCACTCTGATCCGTCTCGGCAGGATCGGATGATGTCATAACAGGACCCCACCACAACCCCGCAGCGTAGATCCACCCCGCTTCCGTGTGTAACTTCAACTCCGACATGGTCTCCATATCTATCGGGGAGTTGGACCCACTTTTATGCGACGAGCGAGAAGCTGGGGGAGAAAGAGAAGGGGACAACATCATCGCGCGAGCAACCCCCGATATGGCAGGGAACACATCCTTCGGGAAAGTTAGGTGGAGGCGAGTGTAGTCTTCAACAAGGTGGCGCCAGCGTGTTCGTAGAGCCCGAATGCTATCAATGGTTGAGCCGCCGGCAGTTGACCCAAGGGTTGGGTTCGACTGTGGCGAGGGGAAGTAGTACCGTTTCGGCAGGGTATGCCTCTCGTGAAACTTTGCCGTCGTGCTATTCACATCAGAGTAATCGGCTGCAGAAACAAGCGTGCATTGACAACGCGTGTGAGCACGGCACTCAAACGTCAGCTCTTGCCATCCGAAATGCACGATTCGCGGGGCAAGCAGCCGCTCCTGCGAGACCCATCCCCTGGTGAAAAGCGGATACCACGTAGACGTGATATCAGCCATGTATCGCAACCTCGGCCGGGTGATGTGGGCTATTGCACGGCGGACGTAGATCCTCTCTTCCCTCTTCTTCTCTCCTCCATTCCCTCTCCCCGTTGGTGGAGTTAACCTGACTGTGTAGATTTTGGTCCAATCCTCCTCCAAAGAGCTAAACATCCCCTTCCCCGCGTCTGTTCCTCTCGCCGCCGAGATGACTACCCTCGCTCCGCGATAAATCCCGGCCATCTTCGCTGCCTCCTTCCGCCAATCATCTTCATCATCTTGCACGATACACAGGCTGTCGATCCACAGGTACGAAATCCCTAGTCTGCGTGTGAAGCTAATTGCGTCTTGGAAGGTCTTAGGTAGAGAATCCCAGTCAATCTCCTGCTTGAGAGAAGGAAGGTTCTGGCGCAGGGTTCGCAGGAAGGGGGATTTGCCCCAGCAATGGGAAAGACAGGCGTATGGGGATTGGGATGGCAGGGATGATGACTCGATTAGGCGGATACCGCTTGGGACTGGTGCGGTGAGGTCTAGTAGTCTAGTTGGGAGAGGGCAGTCGGGAGACTGATGCCTGCAGGGCTCGTGAGAGTCAATGCAGTGCTGGATTCGGTCTGCTGCCCAGGTGAGGCTTTCAGAAGAGGAGGTTGAGTGAGGAATTGCGTTTCCCAAAGGGATGTCTGGCATGTGCTGCGCGAGCCATGGAGTTTCTGGATATATATGTCAGTTTTGTGAGCCTCACGATTCCCCGAAGCTCTTGAATCATGATGCTTCGCTTACGCTCCTCACAAAAGAAACTCAACGTAACCGGTGTCTCAAAAAATAAGACAACTTCCACGCTCCTGGCAGACGTGCTCGCCACATTCAAGTTGATCTGCACGGTATCCACATCGCCGTATGCCGAGTCCTCTCTACCCTGTTTGTCTTCGAGGTAGTGGCGTATCCCCTCACACAAGATCCAGCAAGTTACGCATCCAGCCTGCTGAGCCTGGGACCGCATGGCAGCCAGCGAGGAGCGGAACGAGGTGAACATGCCTCCGGAATTCGGAGGTCGGGGGTGACTGCAAGCAGTGCATGGCGCCGAGGGAATGATGGAGGGCATGGCTTGAATGAGGCGAGGTGGTAGAGCTGACTTTCTTGCAGCGTGATCGGACCAGCTAATAATGCCATGATACATCTTGCCATTGACCAATCATAAGCGGCGCCTTCGAAATGCCTAAATCGTTCGATGCAACTCTGTTTTGAGCAAAGATCATTGCTTGCCGTATTGCGCTGGCTGTTCACTTAACAATCCAACTTGCCGGTGCTAGATGGCCTTGATCAATATGGATCAAATTTTGAGTGCTATATTTTCTACCAAGTTGCCTGTTGAAGGAATTGCCAACCCGGTCAAGCTTGGACTCACGGAAAACGTGTAGTACCTAAGAGGATCCGCCCATGGATATGAGAACCTGAACAGGACAGTGCTGTGGATAGCTCGTCTCCTAACCTTCCTTAGCCTCAACAATATGGTTCGCCGAACCCCGCGATGTGACCTTTCCCCGTACTTCGACAGATTTTCGAAGCTTCATCTTCTTCTTCCAAATGTCAAGCCCCTAAGGAACAACTCAACAACGGCTAAGCATGTCAGAGAGCGCAGCGAAAAGGTCAATTTGTAAGTTCGCCATCGACGAGGGACTCCGTCTCCTCGGCCGCAACGTCGAGATCGCAACAAAGCAGCTCTTGCTGGTGCAGAACGTCGCCGAGCTTGGTAAGGATAGTGTTTTCCTTCTTGATGTTGGAATCGTAGATCTGATCCGTGGTTGCGGGAGCAGAATACTGGCACTCAAGTATGGTACTGGGAATCTGTGAAGGAAAGGGGCATTACAGTTATCGAGAACGGGTGGTAAAGACGTAGGAAACCTGTCGTGTCGCCGCGGCGAATCTCAAGGAGGTTGATATACGGAGAGCCGAAGAAGGGCAACGTGACCCAAGCTGTCTGCGGGCTACCATCCCATTTTGTCAGAGGACTGTACGGGTTGCACCCGCACCTAACCGCCAAACCTTCCCAAACCAATGGCCTTTCTTCCAAAACTATATCTATTACTTTCAGCATGTAACTTCCCAACAAACACCTCCTCTCATTAAATGGCCAAGTGATAGGGGACGTCTTTTACGTGTGAGGATGGTGACAGAATCCCTACGGCCACAGATTCGACCCGAGTAGGAGGCGGCTCTCCGCCCATCCCCGTGGTTCGGGCCCCAGTTGCCGGGATGGGTAAAGGCGATGGTTGTTGTTTTCCTGGTTCATCTTCGTTTTATCTTTGAACGTTAGACAGTTATCAAAGAGATTTTGGTGAGCTGATCATATCGTTTTCTTTTCTCGTTCAGGAATCCTTTACGCGGCTCGAGAGTGTCTTATGGTTATCAAGCCATTGTGGTTGACATATGCTTTGCGAAGGTCGTTAGACAACAGCTTGAGACATCCCAGACCCACTCATATAACCTCATGGCTTCCTTATCTGCTGTCTGTATCCTTTTGCTTGTGAAACGCCAAATGGTGTCCATGTCCGTGACCCATCCTTTAAAAATTTAGGTCGGTGGTGGTGAAGTCCTCCTCAAGGTCCCCGCCGAAGCGGGGAGCGGGGCGATGTTAGTAACATTCCCCATCTTACGCTTTTGATACAGTAACTTACAGCGCGGGGCCAAGGCCGCAACGTCGCCGCCCCACCATCCATGATCCATCTCTCCCATTGTGATCTCGATCAATTGCGATTGGCAACCATCCTCAGCCTCACCCTCGACCACCACATCCCAGCCAGTACAATGGACCAACAAATACCCCTCGCGCACGAAGCCTCAGCCGGCGACACAAACATGCGTGTCACGGCAACCCTCCCCAGCGAGGTCGTCCAATGCTTGGAGAACGCGCGCTTCCTGCACCTGGCAACCTGCCGCGACAACGTGCCGCACGTCTCGCTCATGAGCTACACCTACCTCCCCTCCTCGCCCTACTCGCGCGGCCCCGTCATCGTTATGACAACCAACCCCGCGAGCAAGAAGATTCTCAATCTGTCCGAGAACCCAAATGTCTCGCTGTTGGTGCATGATTGTTAGATTCTCCCTCGAGATTGGACTGAGAGTTAGTGTCCCCCAAACTGACCATATGACTAGGGGTCTCCCACCGCCCAACCCCCGCCTCCCAAGC
>Ga0065720_1003455_pt1 | contig 16391 bp, 15 predicted proteins | sample Thericmetagenome_FD_59107 | JGI IMG/M metagenome (GOLD analysis project Ga0065720, IMG submission 59107) | Thermophilic microbial communities from the Joint Bioenergy Institute, California, USA of rice/straw/compost enrichment - eDNA_2 v2... | ecosystem: Engineered > Solid waste > Grass >... | reverse complement strand
GGCGCGGCCGAACCAGAACGGGTCGTCGGCCGGGCCGGGCCGGTAGACGCCGACGACCCGCAGCGGGGCGGGCCGCGGCTGGTCGCCCTCCGCCGCGGGGATCTCGGTGACGGCGGTGAGCCGTACGGTCGAGCCGAGCCTGAACCCGCTCTCCTCGCTCACCATGATCTCCCGGGCGGCGGACGGGCAGCGCCCGCGCACCACCCGGACGTGCTCGCACTGGCCGTCCTGCCACATGAGCGGGGTGAGGCGCCCGCTCCGGGTCTCCGGGCTGACGATCTCCATGCCCTCGATCGGCGGGAGCAGGAACGGCGCGCTCGCGGCGAGCCGCCGCGCCGCGTCCGCCACCTGCCCGCCCTCGGAGGTGAGCCGCCAGCCGCGCCGCTCGGGCGCCCCGCCGCCCTCGACGGCGTTGCGGGCGAGCGCGGTGGACGCCGCCTCGGCGTAGATCGGCCCGGCGGCGGCGCTCGCCACCGGCACGATCGTCACGACGAGCACGAGCAGGGAGAGCCAGCGCCGCTCCCACAGGCCGCGCAGCAGGAGCCCGCCGCCCCCGGTGAGCCGGGCGATCACGGCTCCACCTTCCGCAGCGCCACCCCGTCCTCGAGGGCCTCCACCCGCACCCTGCTGCCCGGCGGCAGCAGCGCGTGGTACTCGGGCGGAAGCTGCAGCGACCCCTCGCGGCCGACGACGACGAGGTCCTCGCCGCGCCGCCCCTCCGCGCCGACCCGCCCGTCCCGGATGGTGACGGTACGGCCCAGCGCCCGGCTGACCGCCTCGTCGTGGGTGACCGCCACGACCGTGGTGCCGCTCTCCGCGGCCGTCCCCTTGATCAGGTCGATCACGGCCCGCCCGGACTCGGCGTCGAGCTGGCTGGTGGGCTCGTCGGCGAGGAGCAGCCGGGGCCGGTTGGCGAGCGCGACGGCGACGGCGAGCCGCTGCTGCTCTCCCCCGGACAGCCCGCCCGCCGGCCGGCGCACCCCGCCGAGCCCCACCCGCTCCAGCAGCTCGCCGATCCACCGCCGGTCGGCGCGGCGCCCCCGCTGGGCGAAGGCGACGTTCTGCGCCGGGGTCGCGTACGGGATGAGGTTGCGCGCCGGGTTCTGCAGCACCACGCCGATGTCCGAGGCCCGCAGCCGGTCGAGCGCGGCCTGGGAGAGCCGGGCGACGTCGACGCCGTGCAGCCACAGCCGCCCGGCGCTGGGCCGCAGCAGCCCGGCCATGAGCCACAGCAGGGTGGACTTGCCCGCCCCGGACGGGCCGAGCAGCGCCACGGTCTCGCCCTCCTCGATGTCGAGGTCGACGTCGCGCAGCGCGACGACCTCCACCTCACGCGTCTTGTAGATCTGCACGACCCCTTGGCACCGCACCGCGGCCGTCACCGCACCCGCACCCCCGTCCCACGCGCCGCACCGCCGGGCCCGCGCCGCGCCGGCCCGGCACATCCCTTTCGCCGCCCGCGACCCGGCGGCGACAACGGCCACGCCCCGGGACGCGGCCGCCGATGGGCCCGCCCGGCCCCTGGCATCGCGCCCGCGACCGCCACCGGGCGGCGACGGGCCGCCGCGTCGCCGGTCACCGGCCCGCCGGGGAGCCCTGTGCCCGGGCGCCCGCCGCGCGCAGCTCGATCACCCGGTCGCACCGCTCGGCCACCTCCGGGTCGTGCGTGGCGATGATCACGGCGGTGCCGCGGCCGGCCGCGGCCATCAGCTCGTCGAGCACGATCGCGCGGTGCGCGGCGTCCTGCTCGGCGGTCGGCTCGTCGGCGAGCAGGACGCGGGGCCGCAGCGCGAGCGCCCGGGCGATCGCGACCCGCTGCTGCTGGCCGCCGGAGAGCTCCTCGATGAGGTGGTCGGCGTACCGGGCGAGGCCCAGCCGCTCCAGCGGCCCGGCCGCGTCGGCCATCGCCTGGCGCGGCTCGCGCCCGGCCGCGCGCAGCACCACCTCGATGTTCTCCGCCGCCGTGAGCAGGGTGAGCAGGCCGTACGACTGGAGCACGAGGGCGATGTCCAGGCGCAGGCCGGGGTTCTCGGCGAGCGGGACGCCGCCCACCAGCACCTGGCCGGAGGCGGGCGGCAGCAGCCCGGCGAGGGTGGTGAGCAGGGTGGTCTTGCCCGAGCCGGACGGCCCCATCAGGGCGAGCCGCTCGCCGGCGTGCACCTGGAGGGTGAGGTCGGCGATGAGTTCCCTGCCGCCCGCCCGGCAGTGCAGGGCGTGGCAGGACAGCACGGGCTCGGGCATGGCACCTCCGGCGGAGAGATCGGCCTTCCGACTCCAAGTGCAGATCGACTTTGTGTGAGCCGGCCAACACCATGGTCACGAACCGGTCACAATCTCCGGCGCCGCGCTCCGCGTACCGCACGCGATCGGCCGGGGCCGCGTCCAGGGCCCGCGCCGCGGCGGGGTGCGGGCAGGCCGCCCGGCCTGCGGTACGCCTGCCGGGGTACGTGTGCGGCCCGGCGCGGCGGCGAGAGGAGGGCCGCATGCCCCAGGACGGTGTGCGCGACGGGCGTGCGGGCCGCGCGAACCGGCGGTCTCCCCCCCGCACGGCGGTCGCGCGTCCCGGCCGGGCGGTTCACGGTACGGCAGGGCGGCCGCCGCGTGGTCACGCCGCTCTTCCTCGTCTTCGCCGCGATCGGCGGCACGGACCTGCTGTTCGCCCTCGACTCGATCCCCGCGATCTTCGGGATCACCCGGGAGCCGCTGCCCGTCTTCGCGGCGAACGCCTTCGCGCTGCCGGGGCTGCGGGCGCTGTACCTCCTCATCGAGGGGCCGCTCGGGCGGCTCGTCTACCTGCCGCTCATCCTCGCCTTCATCTGCGTCAAACTGATCATGCTGTTCCTGCACGAGGACGTCTCGCCGGTCGTACCGGAGATCCCCTCGGCGTGATCTGCCTCGTGCTGCTCGTCACGGTGGCCGCGAGCGTCCACCGGGTGCGCCGTCACCCCGAGGAGCGCGCCCACGCCGGTGCGCCGCACAGGCCGCGCCGGGAGGCGCGGGAGGAGGAAAGCCGGCCCGCGAAGGGCGCGTAGCACCGCCCACCCGCCCCCGCACGCGGGCAGCCGGGAATCCGCCGCCCCCGTGAACCGTCGCCGGGATGGCGGCGTAGTCCGGGATATGAAGTCCGGGATATGGGGGTTCCGCCGCTCTCCGCCGGGGCGAGGCCGACCCCGTCACGCCCGCCGGCCGTGCCGGCCGTACGGCACATTACAAGATCGTGACCTCCCGCCCTGACGGTTGCACCGGAACGCCGGTCATGCCAAGATCATGGGCATCGGCGCCGGGCTACAGTCCCTGCCGCGCCCCCGCGCTCTCCAACGTGCCCTCGACCACAGACTGGGGCACCGGCGTGGCCGGCTCCGGCTCGTTCCCACTCCGCGGGGCGGTCGCGGGTTCGGGTTCGGCGCTCGTGGCCGGACGGCAGGTGCAGAAACCATGGCGGACGATCATGTTCGCGCGCTCAACGCTGTAGGCGGAGCGCTCCTGCACCACCGGCACCCGGCCGCATTTGTCGCACAACTGAAGACTCATCAGCGTCGTCCTGTTTCCAAAAGGTGAGACAGCAGGTTATGGGATCTGGTCGCCGATCTCCGGGGTGGTGAGAGGCGACCGGCAATTGCAGGGATACGCATGCTCAGTCCATCCTGCCTCACCATCCCCCGGATGGACCACCGCTTGCCGTCCCCTTTTCCGCGTCGCGTCTCCGCCGACCCCGTCCTGTCCGGGCCCTCGCCTGCATCTCCCGTCAGGATTCCGACACGGTGTCTCACCTTCCCATAATTCAGCCGATGAGCCGGACAAATCGCCTAATAGTGAGCTATTTCACCTCCGGCCTATCACGTCACACCGCCCTCCCGGCGAGGCAGATCTCAAGGCGGACATCCGGTCAGCCGTCCGGCTCGTCGAGCAGGCCCGCGTCGTGGACGAGCAGGGCGATCTGCACCCGGTTGTTGAGGCCGAGCTTCGCCAGGATGCTGGAGACGTGCGTCTTCACCGTGGGCACCGACAGGTGCAGCGTCGCCCCGATCTCGGCGTTCGACATGCCGCGGCCGACCGCGACCGCCACCTGACGCTCCCGGTCGTTGAGCCGGGCGAGCCGGTCCCGCGCCGCGGCCCGGCGGCGGTCGTACCCGGTCTCCGCGACGCGGTCGATGAGGCGGCGGGTCACCTCCGGGGAGAGCACCGGCTGCCCCTGGGCGACGCGGTGGATCGCGGCCACGATCTCGTGCGGCGGGGTGTCCTTCAGCAGGAACCCGGCGGCGCCCGCGCGCAGCGCGCGCAGGATGTGCTCGTCGGCGTCGAACGTGGTGAGCACGATGACCTCCGGCGCGTCCCGGCGGGCGCGCAGCGCCTCGGTCGCGGCGAGGCCGTCCATCACCGGCATGCGGATGTCCATCAGCACCACGTCCGGGGCGTGGCGGTCGACGAGCGGGAGCACCTGCGCGCCGTCTCCGGCCTCGGCGACCACGCGGATGCCGGGGTCGCCGCCGAGCATCATGGTCAGACCGGCGCGGACGAGCGGGTCGTCGTCGGCGATGAGCACGCCGACCGGGGCGGGCTGCGATGCGGTCACGACGGCCACGGTAGCCAGGCCGCCAGCCGCCAGCCACCGCGGGGGCGGGAGCCGTACTCCAGCCTGCCCCCGGCGATGCGGACCCGTTCGGCGAGGCCGATCAGCCCCTGGGCCCCGGACACCGGCCGGTCCTCCGGCGCCGGGACGGCCGGGGGCGCCGCGCGGCCGGGGGCGGAGTTGCGCACCTCCACGGTGAGGCCCGCGCCGGGCCGCCCCGCGAGGCGGACCTCGACGTCGGCGCCGGGCGCGTGCTTGCGCGCGTTGGTGAGCGCCTCCTGCACGATGCGGTAGGCGGTGCGCCCGACGCTCTCCGGTACGGCNCCGGCGGCCTCGTCGGCGAGGTCCACGCGCATGCCCGCCCGCACCGACTCGGCGATCAGCCGCGGGATGTCNGCGAAGGTGGGCTGGGGCAGCTCGCCGACCGGCGCNCGCAGCACGCCGATCACCTCGCGCAGGTCCTGNAGCGCCTGGTGCGCGCTCTCCCGGATGATCTTGGCGGCGCGGGCGATCTCCTCNGGCGGCGCGTCCGGCCGGTACTCCAGCGCCCCGGCGTGCAGGCTGAGCAGCGACAGCCGGTGGCCGAGCACGTCGTGCATCTCCCGGGCGATCGCCTCCCGCGCCTGGTGCTGGGCCTGCTCGACGCGCAGCCGCGCCTCGGCCGCCGCCCGTTCCTCCCGCTCCCGCTGCGCGGCCACGAGCCGCCGCCGGTGGTGCACGAACAGGCCCCACCCGGCCGCCGCGCCCTGCAGGGCCACGCCGAGCAGGAACAGCACCTCGGCCGGCTCCCCCGGCTCGGGCCGCAGCACGACGTAGCAGGCCGCGCTGACGATGCTCAGCCCGAAGACGGACGCGCTCACCCTGGGCGGCCGGTGCACCGCGACCGAGAAGAGCGCGACGAGCATCGCCCCGGCGACCAGCTCGCTGTACGCCGAGAGCGCGACGAGGGTCACGGCGAGGCCGGTCGGGTGCCGCCGCCGCAGCCACAGCGCGGCGCATCCGGCGGCCCCGGTCGCCTGGTCGAGGTTGAACAGCCACGCCGGCACGGTCAGCTGGCCCGTGCCGAGGCGGAGGCCCGACATCAGGATCCCGAAGCCGACCGCGGCGAGGAAGAGAACCGTGTCCACGAACCAGTCGCGACCGCTACGCCGGTGCACGGACGCCGTCACGGTGCCGTCCATCCCCCTGAATGTATCGCCGCGCACACCCCTCACCCCGGGGCCGGGCCCGGGTTCCATACCAAGGTCGGGCCCATCGCCACCTTCGGCTGAGCCGTACGGCGGGGCGCCGGGCCCCGGCCACCCGCGGCATCCGCCTGGGTCGCCGCATCGTGGCCGAAACGCCGCCCGAACCCCGTCACCGGGCGCCTCGGCCGTCTCCGCCCGGTCCGCCGACCCGGCAGGCGGAGCGCGGGATCACCACCCGCACGGCCGCGAAACGCGGCGCGCGCCCGCGATCGCGGGCGCGCTCCTCCACACTCGGCGGGCATCCGGGGCTTTCCGCACGCGGAGCGGCCGCCCCGGCGCCAGGCCGCTAGGCCACGTTGTCGTACGCCTCCGCACGACGCTCGGGGGACAGACGGCCGCGCAGCGCGCGGAACGGCAGCCTCCGCGCGGGGGCGTCGCCGCGCGGGGCCGAGGTGCCGAGCAGCACCGCGCCGAGCACGGCGACGACGCCCACGAGCTGGCCGGCGGAGAGCGCCTGGCCGAGCACGACCCAGCCGAGCACCGCGGCCACGGTGGGGCTGAGCAGGGTGAGCAGGGTGTTCTGGGTGGGCGGGAGCTGGGTGACCCCGCGGAACCAGAACACGTAGGCGAGCGCGGTCCCGATGATCGACAGGTAGGCGAAGGCGGCGACGTTCGTCCCGGTGAGCGCGGGCGGCGCGCCCTCGATCGCGAACGAGACGGCGAGGATCAGCAGCCCGCCGGCGGTGAGCTGCCAGCCGGTGAGGGCGAGCAGGGCGGTGGCGGGGCGCCGGTATCCTTCGGGCAGGCCCCACTTGCGGCCGAGCACGGTGCCCAGCCCCATGCTGAGGGCCGCGCCCGCGGAGGCGACGAGGCCGGTCGCGTCGAGAGTGATCGTCGAGCGCAGCACGAGCAGGGCGACGCCGCCGATGCCGATCACGGCGGCGAGCATCATGCGCCGTGTGGCGCGCTCGCCGAGCAGCAGGAACGCGAAGCCCGCGACGACGAAGGGGCTGATCGCGCCGAGCACGGCGGCGATCCCTCCGGGCAGCCGGTAGGCCGCCAGGAAGAGCAGCGGGAAGAACAGGCCGATGTTGAGGACGCCGAGCAGGGCGGCCCGCCACCACCACGCGCCCTTGGGGAGCGCGAGGCCTCCGGCGAGCCCGGCCACGACGGCGACCAGGACCAGACCGGCCGGCAGCGCCCGCACGGCCCCGACGAACAGCGGCCGGTCGGGGGGCAGGAACTCGGTCGTCGTGAGGTAGGTGGTGCCCCAGACCAGGGGGGCGAATGCGGTAGTGGCGATGAGCCCAAAATTCTTCACGGCTCAACATCTTAGTACTAAGCAAAAAGCTGGCAAGCTAATATACGCGTGTGGGAAGGGTCACTACTGAGGACGCCGTCGACCGCATCGTCGCCCAGTGGGCTCGCGAGCGCCCCGAGCTCGCCACCCAGCCGATGGCGGTCTTCGGGCGCATCTACCGCATCGCGCGCCTGGTGGGCGACCGCCAGGAGGCCGTCTACGCCACCTTCGGGATCAACCGCGGCGAGTTCGACGTGCTGGCGACCCTGCGCCGCTCCGGGGAGCCGTTCCAGCTCTCCCCCACGGACCTGTGCGCGTCGCTCATGCTCACCTCCGGCGGCATGACCGGCCGCCTCGACCGCCTGGAGCGGAACGGCCTCATCACCCGCTCCGCCGACCCGACCGACCGCCGCCGCCTGGTGATCACCCTCACCGAGCGCGGACGCGACCTGGTCGACCAGGCCGTCGTCGCCGGGCTGGAGGCCCAGCACGAGGTGCTCGACCGCCTCCCCGCCCCCGCCCGCGCCCAGCTCGCCGACCTCCTGCGCGAGCTGCTCGCCGCCGCGTCCGACGCCGCCGGCCGCTGAGCCGGTCCCGCCTCGCCCGGTACGGCCGGGCGGGCGGTCAGGAGGACGCGGGTGAGGCGTGCGTGCCGAGGATCGAGTCGGCGAACTCGTGGACGGCCGCGAGGTACTCGCGGGGCCTGTGGTCGTGGATGACGTGCCGGGCGTCGATCCTGCGGTAGACGGTCTCCCGGCCGCGGCCATAGCGGCCGCCGCCCGGGACGCCGCCTCAGACGCCGCCTCAGGCACGGGGGCGGCCGATCGGCGTGCCGCCGGGCCGTGCGCGCCCCGCAGGCGGGCGCACGGCGGAACGCCCCGGCGAGATCCTCGCACGGGGCGTCGGACGATGTTCAGGGCGTCGTGGGCACCACGGCGAGCGGCTGCGGGGCCGTACCGAAGGCCGCTCCGGCGGCGCACGCCCGAAGCCGCCGCCGACGGCGGGACGGGCGGCGCGGCCAGGTCTCCGGTGGGGGCGCCGCGGGGAGACCGGCCGAGGCCGTACCGCGACCACGCACGGCCACGCCGCCGCGGCGCGGTTCGCCCCCGGTCAGGAGGAGCGCTCCTGCGGATGGGTGGCGAGCGGCTCGACGGTGATGTCCATCCACGGGAACATCGGCAGCGACGCGAGGGCGTCGTGCAGTTCGGTGGCGTCGGCCGCCTCGTACAGGCCGATCGTGCCCGTCCGGCCCGGGACCCGCCACAGCCGCTTCAGGATGCCCGCCTCCCGCAGTTCCCGCGCGCGAGCGCGCTCGGCCCTGCGCAGCTCCTCCCGCCGCTCGGCGGGGGTGTCGGGGGGCAGGCGGTTCTCGGTCCGGACGAGGAACTCCACGTGGTCTCCCGTGGGGCTGGGGTCTGCTGAAGACGGGTGCGGACGGGTGCGGCGGCGGGTACGGCCTCGCTCAGCGGGCGGCGAGCTCCAGCAGGAGCTTGGCGAGCTCAGCCGGGGCCGTGACCATCGCCTCGTGGCCGGTGTCCAGGTCGAGGACCGGCCAGCCGCGCTCCCGGGCACGGTCGGCGTGGCCCTGGAAGACCCGCATCCAGCTCACGCACTCGATGAACGCGGCCGGCACCCGTGCGGCCGCACCGGTGAGGCGGAGCGGGTCGGTGTAGGTCTTCCAGGGATGCGGGGTGAGCTTCGGGCTCAGCCACTCCAGGTCGGCGGGCTCGGTCACGCCGAGCACCTCGAGCGGCCGGACCGGGACGAGCCAGCCGAACCCGCGCTCGGCCGCGGACTCGGCCCAGTGCTTCGCCACCCGCTCGGGCAGCAGCTCGCGGGCGGTCTCGCCGTCCTCGCCGACGAAGGCGTCGAGGTAGATCCGCCTGGCGACGGCGTCCGGCCGCCGGTCGGCGACGCCGGTGATCACCTGGCCGGCGTAGCTGTGCCCCACGAGCGTCACCCCGGTGAGGCCGAGCGTGTCGATCAGCCGTACCACGTCCTCGATGTGCGTATCGAGCCCCACCAGCGGCGAGAGCAGGTGGGCGCGCTCGGAGAGCCCGGTCAGGGTCGGGGTGTGCACCTCGTGACCGGCGGCGCGCAGGTGCGGCACCACCCGGTCCCAGCACCAGCCGCCGTGCCAGGCCCCGTGCACCAGGACGAACGTGCTCAAGATATCGCTCTCTTTCGCCAGGACGGCCTCGCGTCGCCACCAGAATGCTGCCCAGGCCGGCGCGGACACGCGCCGCCTGGATCCCGGGGTTCCCCCGAGAACCCGAGAACCCGGGGGGCCCGGGATACGCGGCCACGTCCAGGGCGGTATGGCCACGCCGGCTTCAACGATAGGCAGCAGGCGATCGGCCGCGGATCGTCCCGATGTCAGCACCCGAGCGACCGATGGGACCGATCGCCCCTACGTCATCCGTCGCGGCGGAGCGACAAGACGGCACCTGAAGGGGCACGAGGCGGACGTCAGGGGGTCCGGGTCGCAACCGGTACGGCGGGCATGCCGCCGGCCGTCCCGCACCGGCGGCCTCTCCGTCGGCCGCGCGGCCGCACATCCCGCGCCGTGGCCCCGCGGCCGGCGGACGGCCCGGCCGTACGCGTCAGGGGCAGCCCGGGGGACGGGCCGGCGTGGCCGCCACGCACCAGCCGTCCACGGCAGGTGGCCTCTCCATCGGCCGGGGCACAGCGTCCCGCACGCCATGTCATGCGCCACGGCCGGCCGACGGCCCTCGGATGGCGCGGCCGTAACGCGTCGTGCCCGGGCGGCCGGGCGGGTGCCACGCGCCCGGTCAGGCGGGCGGCGGGATCAGGCCCTCCTTGATGGCGAGCAGGGCCGCCTGGGTGCGCGAGGAGAGCTGGAGCTTGCTCAGCACGTTGCTCACGTGGGTCCGCGCGGTACGCTCGCTGATCGCGAGCCGGTCGGCGATCTCCCGGTTGGAGTATCCCTGGGCGACCAGCGTGAGGATCTCCCGCTCGCGCGCGGTGAGCGCGGACAGGCCCACGTTCGGCGCGACCATGCGCCGGGTGAGCTGGCGGGCGACCGCGGAGTCGAGGTGCACCTCGCCCTCGGCGGCGGCGCGGATCGCGGTCACCACCTCGTCGGGGTCGGCGTCCTTGAGCAGGTAGCCGGCGGCCCCGGCGGCGAGCGCGGCGTGCACCCGCTCGGCCTCCCCGAAGCTGGTGAGCACCACGACCTTCACCTCCGGGTGGGCCCGGACGATCGCGCTCGTCGCCTCCACGCCGCCCATGCGCGGCATCTGCAGGTCCATCAGCACCACGTCGGGCAGCGGCTCCCCCATCGTCTGCCACTGCCGCAGCCGGGCGATCGCCTGCTGGCCGTCGGCGGCCTCCCCCACCACCCGCAGCGTGGGCACGGTGTCGACGTACGCCTGGAGGCCGCGCCGTACGATCGCGTGATCATCCACGATCATCACGCGGATGACCTCGGACAGGGTCTCTCTTCCGGTCAACGCCCGCTCTCCGATCCGTCCTGCGCCGGCCTCTCCCCCGCGTTCGCCTCCGGGTCCTCCCCGGAACCGGTCACCCTGGTGCGCAGGTGCGGGAGGGTCACGGCGACCGTCCAGCCGCCCGTCGGGCGCGGCCCCGCGGCGACGCGGCCGCCCCAGCGCTGGGCGCGTTCCCGCATGGACACCAGGCCGAGACTGCGCCGGCCGGGCTCGTCCGCCCCGCCGCCCGAACCGCGGCCGCGCCCGCAGCCGTTGTCGGAGATCTCGACCATGAGTCCATTGTCCCGCCCGTACGGCGAGCCCTGGCAGCCGCCCCACGGGCCCGGGTCGACGTCGGCGAGCCGGTCGAACCGGACCACCACCTCGGTGGCGTTGGCGTGCTTCACCACGTTGTGCAGCGCCTCCTGGACGATGCGGTAGAGGTCCTCCTGCTCGTCCAGGCCGGCGTCGATGCGCAGGCCCTCGGGCACCTGGACGTCGATGGCGAGCCCGGTGCGCGCCCGCACGCTCTCCGCGTGCGCCCGCACCGCGTCCACGAGCCCGTGCTCGGCGAGGTCGAGGGGGCGCAGCTCGTAGACGAGCCCGCGCAGGTCCGCGAGGGCGCTCTGGGTGAGCTCGGCGAGCTCCTCGGCGTACCGGCCCACGCTGCCGAGGTCCGGGTCGGGGCGGTCGAGCTGGGCGCGCAGCGCCTTCGCCTGCATCCGCATGGAGAACAGCTGCTGCACCACCGAGTCGTGCAGGTCCCGGGCGAGCCGGCGGCGCTCGTGCGAGCGGGTGTCGGCGAGCAGCGCCGCGGTGTCGATCGCGACGGCGGCGTGCCCGGCCATCGCCTCGAGGAAGGCGAGCGAGCCCGGGCCGGGGTCCTCCCCCGGCAGGTAGTAGGCGTTCATCACGCCGACCGCGCGGCCGCGGACGAGCAGCGGCATCGACACGAAGCAGTCCCAGTCCGGGTAGCCCATGATCTTGTGCAGCGGCTCCCAGCGCGGGTCGGCCATGATCGCCGGTTTGCGGTGCGGGACGATGATCGGGCGCCGGGTCCGGTAGGCGTCGAGGAAGCGGACCTTGGCGCCGCGCCGCCGGCAGGCGGCGAGCTTCTCGGTGAAGTCGCGGGCGTCGCCGAACCCGGCCATGCCGAGCACGCGCAGCTCGCCCTCGGGATCGTCGAGGGCGAGGATCTGCACCGCGGAGATGTTCGCGGTCATCACGACCTCGCGCGCGACCGCGTCGAGGGTGGCGCGCAGCGAGTACAGGTCGGCGACGCTGGAGGCGGCCCGGACGATCGCGGTGAGCCGCTCCTGCTGGCGCAGCACGTCGGTGACGTCGTCGAACCACACCGCGTACCCGGTGCCCGGGATCGGGGCGATGCGGTACTCGAGGTCGCGTCTGCGGCCGTCACGGGCGGGCCAGGAGACGTGACCGCCGTCGAGCGGGGTGTCGAGCTGGAACGGGCTCATCCGCCCGATCAGCTGCTCGGCCGGGCGGTCCAGCATGCGCGCCGCCGCCGGGTTGAGCATGGTGAAACGGCCCGCCTCGTCCAGTACGGCCAGCCCTCCGCCGGAGATCTCCAGCAGCACCTTCAGCGCGGACTCGTCCACGGCGCCCGGCGGCCGGGCGGCACCGACGAAGGAAACCACCTCGCTCTGCCACCTCTTGCCTGGTCAAAGGGCCCGGCCGTGCCCGCCGGGCCGGCTGCCGTCAGACTACTACAGCGTCCGACGTGCGGCCTCGGCGGTTTCTGCCATACGGAACACCCGCTCACCCGGTACGGCGCAGCAGCGTGCGGATCGGCCATGACCGGCCGGGCCGCCCGGCGGCCGCGCCGGCCCCGCGCAGCCGGGCCGCGCCCACCACCGAGGCGAGGCAGAGCGCCGCGACGAACCCGGCGACGACGGCCCCGGAGCCGGACGCGAGGAACAGCGCGGAGGCGGCGAGCGGGGTCACCGCCCCGCCGAGCACGCCGCCCGCGGTGTACGCGATCGAGACGCCGCTGTAGCGCACCCGGACGCCGAACAGGTCGGCGAAGAGCGCGCCCTGCGCCCCGGTCATCATGCCGAGCACGACCGCCGCCACGGTGCACGCGGCGAGCGCCGGGCCGACCTCGCCGGTGTCGACCAGCGCGAACATCGGCACCGGCCAGATCACCGCGACCGCCGCGCCGATCAGGTACACCCGGCGCGGGCCGATCCGGTCGGCGAGGCGCGCGGCGCCGAGGATCGCCGCCGCCCACACCACGGTGGCGAGCAGCACGAGCGTGAGCAGGGTGCCCCGCTGGAACCCGGCCTCCCGGGTGCCGTGGCCGAGCAGGTAGACGGTGAGCAGGTAGCCGAGGGCGGGCGGCGCGGTCGCGGCGAGCGCGCCCCAGAGCAGGTCGTGCCGGTGCCGGGCGGTGAGCTCGCGCAGCGGCGCCGCGGCGGTCGCGCCGGCCCGCCGGACCGCGGCGAAGTGCGGGGACTCCGGCAGCCGCAGCCGCACCAGCAGGCCGAGGACGACGAGCACCGCGCTGAACAGGAACGGCAGGCGCCAGCCGTACGCGGTGAAGACGTCGTCGGGGAGGGCGGCGACGGCGAGGAACGCCAGGTTCGAGGTGAGCACGCCGATCGGCACGCCGTACTGGGCGAAGGCGCCCCACAGCGACCGGCGGGTGGGCGGGGCGTGCTCGACGGCGATCAGCACGGCGCCGCCCCACTCCCCCGCCACGCCGAAGCCCTGCACCACGCGCAGCAGCACGAGCAGCAGCGGGGCGGCCACCCCGATCGCGGCGTATCCGGGCAGCGCGCCGATGAGGAAGGTGGAGCCGCCGGTGAGCAGGAGGGTGAGGATGAGCATCGGCCTGCGGCCGGCCCGGTCCCCGAAGTGGCCGACGACCGCCGCGGCGACCGGCCGGGCCACGAACCCGACCGCGTAGGTCACGAAGGACGCGAGCGCCGCCGCGGTGGCGTCGAACCGCGGGAAGAACAGCTCGCCGAAGACGAGCGCCGTGGCCACCCCGAAGATGTGGTCGTCGTACCAGGCGAGGGCGGTGCCGGCGAACGCGGCCGCGAACACGCTCCGGGAGAACGGCGTGCGGCCCCTGCGGTCAGACGCCACCGGCCCCCCTTCCGCGATCCGCGAGGCTCCGGGCGGCGGGCCTCCCGGCCGGGCCGGCCCCGTTCGTCACGCTGTTCACCGGCTCACCGGCTTCTGCTAACTTCTCGCATAGTGGAAAAATATCCCGCCCGGCGCCCCCGTGCCGTCGGTGCGGCGCTCGTGACCGGCACGGCGCTCACGGTGCTCGCCGCCCTGGCGTGGACCCCCGCCGCCCCCGCGCGGGCGGAGCTGTCGGTGATGACGTGGAACGTCTGCACCGCGACCAACCCGGTGTGCGGCCTCTACCGCGCCGACGAACGGCGGCTCGCCCGGCAGATCGGCGAACGCGTCGTCGGCGGGCCGATCCGGCCTGAGATCGTCTTCCTCCAGGAGTTCTGCTCCGGGGCCGCGCGCGCCCTGGAGACGTGGCTGGAGCGGGCCACCGGCCGGCAGTGGAGCCTGCGCTGGTGGGCGCTCACCGCCGCGGACGGCAGGCCCTACCCCTGCCGCCCCGACCACCTCGGCCGCCCGCGCGGCGCGCAGAGCATCGCGGTCGCGGTCGCCGAGCCCGAGCACCGGGTCGAGTTCACCACCCACCCGCTCCCCGCCCCGCCCTGGTACGTACGGCGGGCCGCGCAGTGCGTCACCATCCCCGCCCGGCGGGTGCACGCCTGCGGGGCCCACCTGTCGGCGGGCACCGCCTACGACGACCGCCAGCCGGGCGCGCCGTACCGGACGCGGCAGCTCGAGCGGCTCATGGCGGTCGCCGCGCGGCCGGGGCACCACGTCGTCTTCGGCGGCGACCTCAACGTCGCCCCGCCCGACGACGACGCGGGCGGCCGCTGGGGCCGCCACGCCGTCGCCCCCGCCTATCGCGACTACGCCGAGTGCGACCAGCGGGACGCGGCCCGCACCGGCCGGTGGACCTACCGCGGCGACGGCGAGCGGCGCAAGCTCGACTACCTGTTCACCGCGAAGGGCGGCGTGCTCGCCTGCCACGTCCCCGGCGGCACCGGACCGTCCGACCACCGCCCCCTCTACCTGCGCACGGCGCTGTGACCGGCGGGCCCGGCGGGGCGGAGGCCGGGTCAGCGGAACCGGTAGGTCGTGGTGGAGCGGTACCGCTCGCCCGGGCGCAGCACGGTGGAGGGGAACTCCGGCCGGTTCGGCGAGTCGGGGAAGTGCTGGGTCTCCAGGCAGAGCGCCGCGAACGGCCCGTACGGCGTCGCGTCCGGGTCGAGCATGCCGCCCGCGTAGAACTGCACGCCGGGCTCGGTGGTGGTGACCTCCATCACCCGGCCGCTGCCCGGGTCGGTGAGCGTGATCGAGCCGTCGAGCACGAAGCAGTGGTCGTAGTCGCCGCCGCGCCGCTCGCCGATCGCGTGCGGGGTGGTGAAGTCGAAGTCGGTGCCCTTCACCGGGGCGAGCTCGCCGGTCGGGATCTTGGTGTCGTCGACCGGGAGGTAGTGGGCGGCGTCCATCCGCAGCACGTGGCCGAGGATGTCCCCGCCGCCGGGGCCCGATCCGGTCCGGTCGAAGTCCGCCCCGGTGCCGGCGAGGTTGAAGTACGAGTGGTTGGTGAGGTTGATCACCGTGGGGGCGTCGGTGGTGGCGTCGTAGTCGATGCGCACCGCGTCCGAGCCGGGGCCGTCGGAGACGAGCGTGTAGGTGACCGAGACGGTGAGCGTGCCGGGGAAGCCCTGGTCGCCGTCGGGGCTGACGAGCCGCAGGGTGATCGACGAGTCGGAGCGCTCGGCGACCTGCCAGACCCTGCGGTCGAAGCCGTCGGTGCCGCCGTGCAGGCAGTTGGGGCCGTCGTTCACCGGCAGGCGGTACTCGCGGCCGTCGAGGGTGAACCGGCCGCCGGCGATGCGGTTGCCGTACCGGCCGACGGTCGCGCCGAAGTACCGGCTGCGCGTCAGGTAGTCGTCGAGGGTGGCGCAGCCCAGCACCACGTTCACCCCGGACACCTCGAGCGACTGCAGGATGGCGCCGTAGGTGAGCACGGCGGCGCGGAGCCGCCCGCTGGTCAGGACGTACCGTTCGACGGTCTCACCGGACGGCGTGGTGCCGAAGATCACTGCGTACCTCTCCCGTGGACTCGCGGATGACCAGGCTGGTCTCCAGGCTGGCGATGGTGGGGGCCGCCGCGTCGCCGACCGACTGCAGCAGCAGGTCGACGGCGAGCCTACCGGCGGCGGCCGTGGGCATGGCGATCGTGGTGAGCTTGGGGCGGTTGAGCCGCCCGGCGCCGATGTCGTCCACGCCGATCACGCTGACGTCGCCGGGCACCCGCACCCCGCGCTCGTACAGGCCCTCGATCAGCCCGATCGCGACCAGGTCGTTGTAGGCGAGCACGGCGGTGGCGCCGGAGGCGATCACGTCGCCCGCGGCGGCGAGGCCGCCCTGCTCGGTGGGCGCGTTCGGGCCGAGCACGACCACCTCGGCCTCCTGCACCTGGGCGGCGGCGCGGCGCATCTGCCCGCCGGTCCACGACCCGGCCGGGCCGGAGACGAGCGCGATCTTACGGTGCCCGAGGCCGACGAGGTGCTCGATCGCCTGCCGGGCGCCGTGGCCGACGTCCATGAGTACCGTCGGCATGCCCCGGATCCGGCGGTTGACGAGCACGAACGGGACGTCCTTGCGGAGCCGCTCGATCGTCCGGTTCGACAATCGAGGGCTGCACAGCAGCACCCCGTCGACCTGCTTGGAGAGGGTCTGGATGAGCTCCTCCTCCACCTGCGGGTCCTCGTCGGTGTCGGCGACGAACACGTGGTAGTCGCGGGCCCGCGCCTGCG
>Ga0065720_1003454_pt1 | contig 16392 bp, 19 predicted proteins | sample Thericmetagenome_FD_59107 | JGI IMG/M metagenome (GOLD analysis project Ga0065720, IMG submission 59107) | Thermophilic microbial communities from the Joint Bioenergy Institute, California, USA of rice/straw/compost enrichment - eDNA_2 v2... | ecosystem: Engineered > Solid waste > Grass >... | reverse complement strand
CGCGCAAAACCTCAACCTGCCGAAGCTTCGTGACGATCTCGTCGGGCTTGTGTCGCTTGTTGGCCATTGTGGTCCTCCTTCAGGGTCAAAACCATACTTCAAGGTGGACCCGTTCAATGGGGGTGGATCACTTTTCGCACAACGCGTGCGTTGGTTATGCCAGCGCGGCCGCCTTCCTGGCCGTCATGCCGTTTGCGTCCACCCGTTGCGGGCGAGGCGTTCGAGTTCGGGTTTCGAGATGCTCTCGAGGCCGAGCTCCGGCAGCAGATCGTTCTCTTCCCGGAACTCACGGCCGTAAAGGACTGAGAACAGGTTCAAGCCCGCCTCGTGGAGGGTAGCGGGCGTGCCGGTGATCTTGCCGAGCAGGACCGTCGGCAGCAGCCCGAAGGGAACGTCCTCGGTCACATAGCGGGTATCGAGGGTTGCCGGTCCCGTGGGACCGCCACCGCGTTCCGCCAGCATCTTCGCCATTTCGCCGACCGGCGCCATGGGGATGTTGTAGGTGAAGTGGTAATGCTCCCGAACCGTCCGCACCGACAGCCCGAAACTTTTCGCGATGTTCAAGCGCTCCTCGTCGAGCGCCTCGAACAGGCGGCCGACGGCCGTCGTCACATTCTCGTGCTGCCCCCAAGTCTCGCCCCGCTCCATCCGCGTCAGGTTGCACAGAGCGATACCCATGTGGTTCTGCGGATTGACGTTGCTCAATGCAATGGCGAGCAGGTTGTCCTTCTCGTTGAAGCGGTCCCCGAACAGTGAGCGGCACATAGCCATTCCCCGCTCGCCGGCCGAGACCGGAACCGTCGCCATGTCCACCTTGTTCCTGACCGTTGAGACGTAGACTTCGGTGCCGCTCTTCTGCCGGCCCGTGGTGACCGTGGTTCCCCACGCGACGATGGGAGCCTTGACGCGCCGCTCCGTGAGCAGCTTAGACAGGTACAGGGCCCCGAATGAGGCATGGGAGCTGATGATCACGATCTGCTCGTCCGTCACATGGGGTGCAATGGCGTCCATCACCACGCGATGCCCATAGGCTGGAAGGGCGATCAGGATCGCATCGGCCCCCGACACGAGTTCAGCAGCCGATGAAGCAACTTTCGGATGATAGGTGCCCGACACCGCGCCCGTCGCCGTCAGAGCCTCTCCCGCCGCCAATTCAGCGGTCCGGCGGCCCGATGGCGACCAGAGGATCGGATCATGGCCGTTCTCGATGAGAAAGGCGGCGGCGGCGAAGGCGATGCCTCCCGCGCCGGCGATAGCGACACGCATTGAATTCTCCATGTGAAATTAGCCGGCCAGAAGCCGCGACAAGAGCGTCAAATTGAGGTTGTTCAGACGGCCGCCTCTGCCGTTTGCAGGTCCGGCCAGCGTTCCGGGTAGTAGCAGGCGGCCTTGCGGCCCGGCCCATGCTCGAGCGCCGGAATGGCGGTCATGCACCGACCGGCGGCCCGGGGACAGCGGGGATGGAAGGTGCAACCCGGCGGCGGGTCGGCAGGCGAGGGGACCTCTCCCAGAATCTTGGTCAGAGTGAGGCGTGCCGTCGGGTCCGGTACCGGCGAACTGTCGCGAAGGAGCTTCGTATACGGGTGCAAGGGCCTGTCGAGCACCTCCGCCGTCACGCCCTGCTCTACGATCCGCCCCAGATACATGACGCAGACGCGGTCGCAGAAATGCCGGACGACACCGAGATCGTGCGAGACGAAGAGGAAGGAGAGACCGCGACGCTCACGCAGATTCTCGAGCAGGCGAAGGATCTGCGCCTGCACGGAAACGTCCAGCGCCGAAACTGGCTCGTCGGCAACGATGAGCTCCGGATCAAGCACGAGGGCACGGGCAATACCGATGCGCTGACGCTGGCCGCCCGAGAACTCGTGCGGATAGCGGTCGATCACCTCCTTTGACAGACCGACCTCGGCGATCGCCGCTTCCGCCTTTTCGGAAATCTCCTTGCCAGAGCCGAGCCCATGCACGCGCAGGGGTTCTTCGAGGGCCTGGCGGATGGTCCGGCGTGGATTGAGCGATGAATAGGGATCCTGGAAAACGATCTGCATGCGGCGCCGGAGCTGACGGAGGGCTTTGCCCTTGGCGGCTCTGACGTCGGTTCCGTCGAAGATCACGGACCCTGCATCGGGCTCGATCAGGCGAAGGAGCGAGCGCGCGACAGTCGACTTCCCGCAGCCGGACTCGCCAACAAGGCCTAGCGAGGTTCCCTTCGGGATTGTGAATGACACGTCGTTAACGGCCCGGACGATCTTACGCTCGGGTCCGAAAAGCCCGCCGCCAATCGTAAAATGCTTCGTGAGGTTGCGGACCTCGAGACTTCCGTTCCCAGCTCCGATGGTCATCAGCCTCTTCCTTTCGCAAGGCGAACAGGGCAACGAACGAGGTGCCCGGTATCGTCCAGGGGGACAAGCTCCGGCCGGTCTTTCTCGCAGCTCGGCTGCCGGTAAGGACAGCGCGGTGCATAGGCACAACCCGGGGGCATGGCGGTGACGGCCGGCACGCCGCCCGGAATGGGCTCGAGATTCTCGGTTGCCCGATCCACCCGCGGCATGGCGCGCAGGAGGGCCTCCGTATAGGGATGCGTCGGCTGCGCGAACAGGGCATCGACGGCTGCGAGCTCGACGATCTCGCCCGCATACATCACCGCGACACGATCCGCGATCTGCGCCACCACGCCGAGATTGTGCGTGATGAACAGAACCGACATGCCGTAGGCCTCCTTCAGCTCGTCGAGCTGCATGAGCACCTGGGCCTGGATGGTCACGTCGAGCGCGGTGGTCGGCTCGTCCGCAAGGAGAACCTTGGGGCGGCAGGCGAGGGCCATCGCAATCATCACGCGCTGGCGCATGCCGCCGGAGAACTGGTGCGGATAATCGTGCAGGCGGCTCTCCGCCGAGGGAATCTTCACTTCCTTCAAGAGGTGAAGCGCCTCTGCCATGGCCTCCGCCCGCGAGACCTTCCGGTGGATCGTGATGGCCTCGGCGATTTGTTCCCCGACCGTCATCGTCGGATTGAGGGATGTCATCGGCTCCTGAAAGATCATCGCGATCGAGTTGCCGCGCACGTCGCTCATCTCGCGCTCGGAAAGTTGCGCAAGATTTCGCCCGTCGAAGCGGATCTCGCCCGCGCCGATCCGGGCGCCGGCCTGCGGCAGAAGCCGCAGAATTGAAAGCGCGGTCACGCTCTTGCCGCTGCCGGATTCCCCTACGATGGCCAGGGTCTCATTCTTGGCAACCGAGAGCGAGAGGTCGCGGACGGCGGGATACCACTGGCCGCCGATCCGGAACTCGGTACGCAGTCCGCGGATTTCGAGGGCTGTTTCTTGAGCTTGCGTCATGGGGGATCACTCTGCCCTTAGCTTGGGGTCGATCGCATCCCGCAGGGCATCCCCCAACAGGTTGAGCGCGAGGACGGTGAGAAGGATCGCCAGGCTCGGAAAGACCGCGAGCCACCAGGCATCCAGGATGTTCTCGAAACCCTCGCGGATCATGCTGCCCCAGGTGGCGGTCGGTGGCGGAACGCCAAGGCCGATGAAGCTGAGCGACGCTTCCGTCCGGATGGCCGAGGCCATCCAAAGGGAGCCCATGACCACCACATCCGAAATCATGTTCGGCAGGATATGCACACCCATGATCCGCACCGGTCCGAAGCCCAGCGCGCGGCCGGCCTCGACGAAATCCCTCTGTTTGAGGGCAATCGTCGGAGCGCGGGCGATACGTGCGAACGGAGCAATCTCAGTGATTGCGATGGCTATGATGAGATTTTCCAGGCTCGCCCCGAGCATCGCCGCAATCATCAGGCCGAGCAGGAGTGTCGGGAAGGACAGCATCACATCGAGCAGGCCCATCACGATCTGGTCGAAGAGCCCTCCCACGTAGCCGGCGAGAATGCCGATGGTGGAGCCGATCGTCATAGCGATCAGGATGGCGATGAACCCGACGGTGAGCGAAATCCGTGTGCCGTAGATCAGCCGGGAGAGAACGTCCCGCCCGTAGCTGTCCGTGCCGAGCAGGTACTCCGCCGACGGGGGCTCGAGACGGACGACGATGTTCTGCTCCAGCGGATCGTGGGGAGCAATGAACGGTGCGAAGATCGCGACCAGTATAATAGCCGCGAGGAGCACGAGTCCCACCCAGGACAGGCGGTTCTTGGAGAATGCCAGCCAGAGGCCTCCGGGCCGTGCGGGAGAGGTGGAAACAGCGCCAGCCATTATTTGTACTTCACCCTTGGATCGACGAGCCCATAAGCAAGGTCGGTCAACGTATTCACGATGATGACGCAAATAGCGAAGATGATCATCAGGCCCTGCAGCAGCGTGTAGTCGCGGGCGTTAAGTGCACCGAGGATCAGCTTGCCCAGCCCGGGACGGTTGAAGATGATCTCCGTCAGCACCGAATTGCCGATCAGGGTGCCGAAATAGAGACCGACGACGGTGATGATGGGGATGAGCCCGTTACGCAGGGCATGACGGAAGATCAGCCGCGCCGGGCGGACGCCCTTCGCACGCGCCGTCCGGATGTAATCCTCTCCGAGCACGCTGAGCATGGACGAGCGGGTCACGCGCACCACATAGGCCATCATGATGATGCCGAGATTCAGCGCCGGCAGCGCAAGGTTGCGCAGACGCTCGACCGGATCGGTGCTGCCTCCGGAGTTGAGCACCGGGAACCATCCCAGCTCGATTGCGAAGACGATGAGAAGCAGGATGCCCGAGACGAAGGCGGGAAACGACAGGCCCACGAGCGAAACCAGCCTGCCGATATAATCGGTCCACCCATTCCGGTACACCGCGGTCGCAATGCCGAGGGGCAGGCCGAGCACGATGCCGATTACGATCGACGCGAGAGTGAGCTCAATCGTGTAAGGGAGAACGAGGAGAACTTCCTGAATGACCGAGCGGCCGCTACTGAGCGACTGCCCCAGATTGCCTGTCAGCACGTCTCCCAGGAAGCTCACATATTGCACGTGGATCGGCTGGTCGATCCCAAGCTGCGCCCGAAGAGCGCGCAAGGAAGCTTCCGTGGCCTGATCGCCGAGGATGACGGCAGCAGCATCGCCGGGCACCAGCCGCACCAGCACGAAGATGGCCGTCAGCATGACGAACAGGGTCGGAATTGCCAGCAGGAGGCGCTTGATGGTGTATCTGATCATGCTGCCGCTCGCGTAGACATGAGCCGTTCGGCCGAGAAAGGAGCAATAGGGCGCTCTGTTTTGCCGCGCACCACGAGATCCGCGATGATGGATCCGACGACGGGGACGAGCTGAAAGCCGTGCCCGGAAAACCCGAAGGCGTGAAACACGCCCGGCGCATTGGGCGAAGGGCCGATCACCGGAAGAAGGTCTTTCGTCTTGGCTTCCATCCCTGCCCAGGTTCGCGTGATCCGGACATCCCGCACGCTCGGGAAGAGGTCGGTCGCCGCCCGGGCGCCCTTGGCGAGCTCCACGAAGTTGACAGTGCTCTTCAGTGTGTCGATGTCGGCGCTGCCCTGCAGCCCGCCGCCGATGACGAGAGTGCCCTGATCCGACTGCTTGAAGGAGAGGGAGCGGCCGACGACGCCGACGACCGGGTTCAGCAAGGGCGCGAGGCGCTCCGTCACGATCATCATCGAAGCCTTGAGGCCCAGCGGGATCACGTCGCCGACCATTGCGGCTAGGCGTGCCGCCCAGGCACCGGCTGCATTCACGACAACTGGCACTGTGTAGTCCTTATCACCCGCACGGATGTGCCAGTCGGACCCGCGCTGTTCAATCGACGTAACGCCGCAGCCCTCGTGGATGACGACCCCACTGGCCTCGCAGCTCCGCCGGAAGGCACGCAGGGTGCGGTGAGGATCGGCCGCGCCGTCCCGGCGCGCGACGAGTGCACCGACGCAGTGCGGGCTCAGGGCAGGGACCAGACGCATCAGCTCAGAGCGGTCGATGATCTCCTCATGGCTGTAGCCGTGCTGGCGTATCAGGCTGGCGCGCTTTTCCAGGATGGGAAGGTGCTCGGCGAACTCCGCGACACGGATCTGTCCGTAGGAATGGAAGCCGCAATTGTCGCCGACGATCGTTTCGATCCTGTGCCACATATCCATGGATTCGAGGGAGATCGGCACCTCCGCCAGGTCGCGGCCCAGTGTACGCACGCCTGCGGCCGTCGCTCCGGACGCATGGCGGCCGACCCAGGACCGTTCGAGGATGACGACGCGCCGCCCGGCTCGCGCCAGATGAAGCGCGGCGGAAAGACCGTGCAGTCCACCGCCGATCACCACCGTATCGGGAATGATCCTGCTCACGAGGCCTTCTCCTGCTGCTCCAGCGAGGCAAGCTCGCCGAGCGTTACCGGCTTGAGCGGCGGGCGGACGCGGTAGAAACCCACATCCTTTGCCGGGCGTCCTTCGGCCGCGGCGAGGATCTGTGTGACCGTGTAGCCGCATTGCCGCCCCTGGCACGGCCCCATTCCGGCGCGGGTGAAAGCCTTGACCTGATTGGGCCCCGGACGCCCCATGGCCGCCATGGCGCGGATATCGCCAGCCGTCACCTCTTCGCAGCGGCACACGATGGTCGCATCCTTCGGGGCGAATACCTCGGGGCGCGGCTTGTACAATGCGTCGAGGAACGGCCGAAGGGCCAATTCTCTCGCGAGCTTCTGCCGAACGGGCCTTGCGGCCTCTTCCGCTGCACGATCGCTCACGCGACCGAGTTTCATCGCGACCCCAAGGCCCGCCAGTGTCCCGCGATGGACCGCGGCCTGCGCGCCCGCGATACCCGCTCCATCCCCGGCCAGGAAGATCCCGGACTGGGAGCTCTCTCCCCAGCCGTTCAGCACCGGCACATAACAATCCTGGCTTTCGCTCCATTCCACCGCACAGCCGAGGGCGAGCGTCGCATGGATGTTCGGCACGACCCCTTCGTGCACGAGGAGGACCTCCGTGGGAACGGTCCTCTCCTGCCCGTTGCGCGTGCGATACCGGACGGCCTCGATGCGCTCCGAACCGATGGCTTCGATATCTGCGACATGCTTGACGATCCGGACCTTGGCCCGGCGGAGCATCCCCAGCCAGGCGATACCCTTCAGGAGATCACCAGCCGCGCCCAATGCCTTGGCGAGATGGGGGAGGGTGGCCCGGCCCCGGCCTGGGGGAGTCGTGTCGAGATATCCGGCAATCCTGCCACCGGCCCGCAGGAGCTGGACCATGTAGAGGAGAGGCAAAGGACCGCTTCCCGCGACCCATACCGGCTTGTCCGGGATCTGCCCCGAGGTCTTCAGAAGGATCTGAGCCGCTCCGACGGTGAGAACGCCCGGTAAAGTCCAACCGGGGAAGGGAACGGGGCGCTCCTGAGCCCCCGTCGCCAGGACGATGCTCTTGGCTTGGATCGTCGAAGCTTGCCGGTTGCGGGTAACGAAGGCGCGAAAGCCGGGCTCGATCTGCCACACCTGCGTGCCCGGTTCGTATTTGGCGCCACTGGCGCGAAAGAGCTCAGCGACCGACTTGCCGGCCTGGTAGGCCTTGCCGAGAAGCGCGCCGCGCGGCGCCGCCGCGACCGTCTCGACCGAACGCCAGATCTGGCCACCAGGCTCCGGCTGGTCATCAACCACCAGCACGTCGACGCCATGGCGCCGGGCCTCAATGGCCGCGGCCATGCCGGCGGGGCCGGCACCGACAATCAAAAGATCCACGCTGGTCATGCGCTGAGACTCCGCTTTCCGGTTTGGCGCTGGATGCGCATTCCGTCGCGCACGGGGGTGAGGCAGGTCTGAACGGAAGCAACGCCATCGACAATGGCAAGACACTCGAAACAGACGCCCATCATGCAATAGGGTGCGCGCTTGCTCTGCGTGACAGGTGTCGTGCGAGACCAATGAGGAGTCTCGCGCAGCAACACTGCGGCGACACTCTCACCTTGTTCTGCCCGCGCGGGCACGCCGTCGATGAAGACTGTAACAGCCCTTTCGGAGGGCTCATGCAGCTTTCGGAACATTGAAACGCCTATGGTGGAAGGGAGCGAGGGCGGAAGGAATCTCACCGGCGATGACCGCTTCCGCGATGGTTGTGGCATGGACGGCGGCGAGCGTGACGCCCGAATGGCACAGGGTTACGAACGCGCCCGGATGAACCGGCGACTGGGCATAGATCGGGTAGCTGTCGGGGGTCATGACCCGCAGCCCGGCCCATTGCCTCACAAGCGTGAGGTCGGCGAGCGCCGGCACCAGCTGAACCGTCTTGCGGCTGAGATGCGAGGCGGCGGTGCCTGTCGTCGATGTATCGAAACCGACCTCCTCCTGCGTCGCCCCGATCATGATCGTACCCTCGCGGGTCTGACGCAGTCCGCTTGCCGGCAATGGTAGTAAAGGTTCGATGCGCTCCGTCACCAGAATCTGCCCGCGCTGCGGACGAAGCGGCACATGAAGACCGACCTGCTCCGCAAGGGCGGCAGATCCAAGCCCCGCCGCGATGATCACGCGGGAGGAAAAAAAGCGTTCTTCTTGCGTCTCGATCGTGAAACCCTGCGATCCCGGGGTGATCTTCGAGACGCGGCTGCGGCTGCGCAAGGTACCGCCATGCTTAGCGATGCCTTTGTGCAGCGCAGCAAGGAGCTTAAGAGGATTCGCATGACCGTCGTGCAGCCCGAGGCTCGCGCCGCTGACGTCGGGGCCGAAGCGCACGCGGGGCAGCAGCTTTTCGAGCGCAGCCCGGTCGAGCATTTCGAAACCGGGTTCATTGCCGCCGCGCTGCTCGTGCAGGGTTTGCAGATGCTGGCGCCGTTTCTCGAAGTCGTCCTCGCCCAGGCAGAAGGCAAGGCCGCCATTCTTCTCGTACTGAAGATCGATTGACGTCAGCTCTGTCAGCTCGGTGTTGAATTCGGGCCAGGTATCGACACTGCGACGCGTCCATTCCTGATAGGCAGGCATGTTCATGCCCTTGCCCTGCAGCCAGACGAGGCCGAAATTCGCCCGTGCTGCGCGATAGTCTCCGTCATCGCCGTCGAGCACGAGAACAGAGAGCCCTCGTCGCGCCAACCCGAAGGCGATTGCGGCTCCGACAGTTCCTGCTCCAATGACGATTGCGTCGGTCTGCATCAATTTTCCTCTTGCAGAATGTGAGCGTACGGGGACAAGTTCTATTTCGTCAAAGTCGAATTTCTTGCTCGGCTATTCACGAAGGTTATGGAATGCGCCGTCCTCTCAATCTTCGCCAGGTTGAAGCGTTCAAGTCCGTCATCGAGAACGGAACGGTCAGCCGAGCGGCCGAAATGCTGAACATCTCGCAACCCGCCGTCAGCAAGCTCATTGCGCATCTCGAGGAGGATACCGGCCTCAAATTGTTCGACCGGCTCAAGGGCCGCCTGGCGCCAACGGAACGCGGTATGCGCCTCTACGAGGAGATCGACAGGATCTTTGCGGGAATCCGGCAGGTCGAGAACGCCGTCGAGGCCATTCACAGGGAGGAGCAGGGGCGGTTGCTGGTGGGGGTGATGCCGGCCCTCTCGGGCGCATTCATCCAGCAGGCCACCATGAGCTTCCTTCGCGCACATCCGAACGTCTATTGCTCCATTCAAACGCGGAGTTCTCAATGGATCGCGGATTGGCTGGTCACGCGCAAGCTCGACGTGGGCCTGATCAGCTCGCGGATCGATAATCCCTATATCCTGACCGAGCCGCTCATGGAGCATCCGCTCGTCTGTATCATGCCGCTCGATCACCCTCTTACGGAACGCAGTCTGATCGAGCCGAACGATCTGGACAACGTGCCGTTCCTGTCCTTCGATCCGGAGAGCTATACCGGCCAGCGGATCGCAACCGTTTTCGAGAGATACGCGGTCAGGGTGAATCTCGTGCTCACGACCACGACAGCTCCGACGCTCTCCGAATTCGTCGCCGCGGGCCTCGGTGTGTCCTTGGTCCACCCGTTGTTCATCAGCGGAATGAAAGGACGTGTGGCCGTTCGCCGGTTCGAACCGCTAGTCCCGTTCAACTTTCAGCTCTGCCGCGTTCGTGAGAATCGCAATGCGGGGCTTGTCGAAGCATTCCTGCGGGAGACGCGCATCACGGCCGAGCGCATCTCCCGCGAGTTGCTTAACGAGACTTGATATCGGTCACCTCGGTGATCGGCGGTGCGAGATTCATGGCACCTTTGAGCTCGTAGCCGAGATCAACCCGATCGTTTCGCGCCCAGACCTGCTGAAGGTCGAACAGCGGGATTGAGCAGACGTCCTCATGGATCTTGCGCTGAGCTTCCTTCCAGAGAGCGAGCTGCTTTTCAGGATCGCTCTCCGAGCGCGCCGCGTCGATTTCCGCATCAGCCACGGAGCAGTGGGAAAAATTGGTAATCGCGGTCGGCTTTCCGACGATGGAGTTCGAATGGTAGAACTCGGTCAGGTAGGTGTCTGCGATCGGGAAGCGTGCCGCACCATAGAAGACGATGGCGCTCGCATTCTTCCGGATCTGGCTCTGATAGGTCGGGTGATCGACCACGTTCATTTCGAGCTTGATTCCGACCTTGGCGAGTTGCGACTGGACGATCTCCATGATCGGCAGCTGCGCCGAGATGTTGGAAACGACAGCCTTAACGACGAGCCCATCGCCATGTCCGGCTTCGGCGAGGAGCGCCTTGGCCTTTTCCGGATTATACTCGTAGGTTCCCGCCGAGCAGTCCTCCCCGAGATAGCCGGGCGGTACGACCGAGCAGCCCTTCGGGCCCACATCCTGACCGACGTAACGCACGATCTCATCGACATTCACGGCATGCGCGATCGCTTTACGGACGCGAACGTCATCCAACGGCGCGATGCTGCGATTGAGGTGAAGCGTACGGAACTCGCCCGGGCGGAAGATATCGACGATCATGTTTCCGCGCCGGCGCGCGGTATTGACCCAACGCTGCTCACGCTTTCCGTACATCACGTCGAGCTCGCCCGAAGTGAATGCCAGTTCGCGAGCGCTGTCCGACGGGATCATGCGATACATGATCGTATCGATTTTCGGGGTGCCGCGGAAGTAATCCTTGTGTGCAACGAGCTTGACGTGCTGCTGGGTCACATGCTCGGCGAACTTGAATGGGCCCGTGCCCACAGGATTCGAGGCGAACTTGGCGCCGAGTTCCTCTGCCGCCTTTTTGCTGACGATGTTGCCGGCGTGATAGTTGGACACGATGCCCAGGAAGTTCGCATCCGGATATTTCAACGTAATACGAACCGTGTAGTCATCGACCTTTTCGACATTGTCGATGGCGGCGAAGTTGGCGGCGAAGGTGGAGCGGTTCGGATCGGCGGAGCGCTTGAGCGAGTAGACGACATCGTCTGCCGTGAGCTCACCCCAGTTGTCATGGAACTTCACGCCCTTGCGAAGATAGAACGTCCAGGTCTTGCGATCGGGACTGGTCTCCCAACGCTCGGCAAGATCGGGCTCCAGATCCTTGGGATCGGCGCTCCCCGGAGGAAACCGGACGAGACCGTTATACATCCAGCCGATCAAAGCCTTGTCGGTCGTTGCAGTCGCGCGGTGTGGGTCGAGGGTCGCAATGTCCGTGCCGCCGGCGCTGATCTGGAGCACCTTCTCCTGCGCCGTTGCACCGGTCAGGGTCCCGCTCATCATCAACAGGGCGATGGCTAAAGTTGCCGATATGACGTGTCGTTTCATAGCCTTGGGTCTCCGTCTGGTTACCAAAGGCTGTAAGGCGGATAATCTAATGTCAAAGTCGAAAAGTTCGGCCCTTTATTCTCGAAGGTTATAGGTTCATCTAGGGTCCGGACTTCGGTAACGGGGCCGTCTGAGTCAAGTAAAACAACTCGACCGCAGTAGCGCAGTCATGCTGCCAAAGCGGCAAATAATTCCTATAGACTCCATGTCGCCGATGCCTGGCTTGCTTGGCCCTTCATTTGAGGTCACCCCGGGTTCATGCTTCGGTCCGTGGTCAGCGCGATGGCTGCCAACATGATGCTGGTCCAGTGCGGCAATTCCGATGTGCCCATCTCATTGGCGTGCTCGACCGAGGCCGGCGACAGTCCTGACCACGGCATCATCGGAATCGCGTCCCGGTTGGGACCTCGAAGGTCTGCGATCAGACAGACGTCAACGATATAGTTCTGATGTGAACGCTCAGGCCGACTTGACGATCAACGGGACTGTGGAGAATTCAGTACCATCCCTCCACATCCGGTGAAGGATTGTGCCGATGCGCCTTGCCAAAGCCACCATCGCACGCTTTGCACCTCGGCGTTTGGCAACTTGCGCAGCCCAGCTTCTCAGCCATGTCGAGCGACCCCGATGTATCATGACGGTAGCCGCTTGGCACAAGGCTCTTCGTAGATTGGCGTCCCCAGCTCGCGTAATGCCGCCGATCACGTCGCGCTCCCCGGACTGGTTGCGCGACGGTGTAAGGCCAACCCATGGACCAACTTTCTTGGACGATGAGAACCGCGCGGGATCATCGACAGCGGATCGGAAAGTTAAGGCGACGACCGCCCCGATGCCTGGCATCGTCATCAACAGCCGACACACCGCATCGTCCTTCGCAAGCAGACGGACCTGACGTTCGAGCCCAGCTAGTTCATGGCGCAGGCTGGCGCGCGCACGTAACATCGGCCCGGCCGCTGCTTGCAGCATGGCATTGCCATCCACCAATTCCCTAATCCGGGCCTCGAACTGGCCGCGTGAGATGGCGCCAACCTTCAGTATAGCGCGACGATCAGGATGAGACGGCGGCGACAATCTGGATGAGATTCTTATGTCGCGGTCGGCAGGACGTTATCACGCTGATTATCGGTGGCAAGCGTCTCGTCGTTTTCTGATTGTCGCTCCGCGACAAGCTCGTGGGTGTTTTTGATTATCGCGTAGGAAGCGGGCCTGCCGCGTTGGCGTTTGGCTTCCATGGCGGATCTGCGCCGGTAGCTTTCGACGTTCATCTCAAAGATCATTGCATGATGAACAAGTCGGTCCACCGCAGCGAGGGTCATGGCGGGATCGGGAAAGACCCGGTTCCATTCTCCAAAGGGCTGATTGGCGGTGATCATTATGGATCGCCGCTCATATCTTGCGGAGATGAGTTCGAAGAGCACGCTGGTCTCGGCCTGGTCCCTGTTCCTCCGACGCCCGAAGAACTCATGCATTACGCCGCCGACAAGCGCTGGCAGAAAGAGGTCGGAGGAACGCTTTGGAATGGCCTGCCCGTCCACACCGACCGCGAGAGCCAGTCCAAGATCATTGCCGAGCGCCTGGCAATCGAAGCGGGCGAACGTGATGATCCGGATTATTGGAAGTTTGCCGATGGTGTTTTCCGGCAGGTCAGCAATGAGGACTTTACTTCGCTCGCTTCGGCGGTGCGTCAGCATGTTCGTGACTGCTTTGCCCTGGAAGGCCAGGTTCTTGCTCTGATCACGACCGGCGTCATCACGACGACGGGGCAGATCGACCTCGTGTTCAAGCATGGCATCGAGGCGTTATACGGCGAAAACGAATAGTCGGAAGATAAGTAAGTACTTACTTATTTAAGAGGCTTCGGGTAATATGGGGTCAACGATAAATTCCCACCTGGAGCCTCTCCGATGCCTAAGCCCTCAAAAGCCCGCGCTCGTGAAAGCAAGCGCGAGAAACGTTTGCGTGCCGCAAACGACAAGACCCTGGGTGCGTTCGAGCTACAGAATCCGCCTTTCAGGCCGACCACTGGCATGAAGACTCCGGCGCAGAACGGTGAAGACCATTGACCGTATCGCTGCCGATGCCGTCGAGAACATGAAGCGGGAGAACAGCGAGATCGCCTTGCAGGCGATCATCGAACTGATGCTCACAGACTTCCCCGCCCGTGCCGTGGTGTCAAAGCTGCGCGCCTGGGCCGACTACCTTGAAGAACGCTCATAGACGCCTTCGCATGAGCCGCTGAATCTCGGTCACAAGGTTCACGCGGCCCTCTTTCATCAGCCGCACCAGCGCCCGGAAGTAGCCGCCGGCATTTCTGATAGGATCGGCCCCGGGCGCCGGAGCTGCCTGCAACTGCACCACATAGACCAGCGTTGCCGCGGCCAGCAGACTGCCGATGTCACGGCAGGCCTCCTCCCACCCGGACGGGCTCACACCAAACGCGCCGCGCATTTTTGCAACCGCCGACACAAGCTCCCGGTCTGATCGCGCCTCGCCGATAAATTCCATCGCATCAGGGCAGGCTCTAGCCAGGTCCGCGGCGTTTACATGTAGCTGCGGCGGCGCCGCCTCGTCCACACTATCTTCCCGGCCATTCCAACAAGACTCTTCAGGGGCATCTTTGTTATGGTCTTTGTGGCGGCAGTTATTGCCGCCACAGGCGGCATAATAGATTGCTTCTGCTTTTTCCCTGATCGCTTTCCACTCGCTCTTGAACGGCTCGACGGCGCATCCTTTGGCCGAGCGCCGCGGTGTGCGCCTGGATAGCTCCAGCGCACGGCGGACGAGATCGCTGATGTCGGTGTCGGGGAACCACTCCGCAATCGCTCGCAGAGCTTCCTGGGCGGAGCGCCGGTGGACCGTCATTTCGTCAAAGGCTTCCTTCCACTCCCGCTCGCGGTCCTTCTGGGCCTGGACGCGCTCGCGCCACTCGCCGGCCCTGTGCAGGATGGGCCCAAGGTCGAAGCCGAAGGCGCGAATGATCTGCCCCTGCGGCGAACGTTGAGCAAATCGTTTACCATTCGGAGAATCTTTTGAGACGATGACGCCCAGGTCGATAAGCTGGCGCAGCGCGTAGCGGACGGACCGCTCCGGGATGCCCGTGCGCTCTACGAGGACCTCGTTCGACGGCCAGACCAGCATCCGGCCTTCTACCAGTTCCCCGCCGTAGAAACCTATAAGTTGCTCAAGCACATAGCGGCAGTTGGGCGACAGGTTCAGTGCCCGTGCGCACAGCCTTCCCGCCTCGAAAAGAGCCGTCTTTTCGTCAGTAAGTGGTTGCTTAACAAGCGGCCTCACTGTAGCCAGTGANCGCCAGCCGGTATGCTGCCCTCTGCTCATTTTCGTTCCCTNTTCAGGGCAAAGCAGGGCCGTTCACCTCCGTGGAGGTGTTGACAAATCACTCGTGATTCGGGATAACCGNAGTGTGATTTTNGGAGACCTGATGTTCTCTCAGAATGTCCGGTTATCCATGCCCTCTAAAAGCCCTGGGNTTGCCGTCCCGGGGCTTTTTGCTTTGCCTNCATCTGTTGACCTTCTAAATTTCGTCCCTCGACAAATTCCGCCATCACCTTCGCGAACAGTTCGGAGCGGTTTTTGTAGTTGCCGGCGCGGACCAAGGCGTCTACCTTCTCGCGCAGGTCGTGGCGCAGCCAGATCTGCACTTGAGTCTCCCCTTGGGCCTCGCGATTGCGACGATACCTTTCGTATTTCGTAANCTTTTCCGACATAGCCACTTCCCAAACAGTCGCTAGTAACTAATGCCCGATTCGCGTCGAANCCGCAANTATCTGTGGTTTTNGCGCGCCCCTGGCGCGACNGCGATGATTTTTGGCTCTATGTAAGTATGCANTAATTTACACCCCCATGAAAAGCGCGCTATAGCTTCAATTGTCGAAATCATTCACAGGAAGGAATTGTTAATGGCAGCGAAAGGAGCAAACCAAACTGCTGTGGACCGCGCGAAGGCAGAGGCGTCCAAGCAAATCTCCAAGATCATAGAGAAGCAAATGAGCGTCCTCGGCCTGACCCAACAGCAGGTCGCCGAGCAAGTGGGGTTCAACAATCGGAATATGCTCACCATCATCAAGAATGGCCTGGGCAAGCTTCCGGTCGAGCGCGCGCCCGCTCTTGCGAAGGCCCTGCGGGTTGACGAGCGCAAGCTCATTAGACTGGCGCTCCAACAGAACTACTCCCCGGAGATCGTCAATCTGATTATGGGGCCGAATGATGAACGCCTGTCCGTCAACGAGGCTGCCATCATTGATCATATACGCAGGGTCACGAACAATTCGGACCCAGAGCTGACGCCCGATCTTGCCGAGAAGCTCGAAAGGGCATTCATGTAACATCATGATCATGATCAAGCGAAGCCGGCCCTGTCTATAACGGGGCTGGCTAAAATTTTCCGTATCACGCTAAGTAAGCACTTACTGGAGGACGAAATGGTGAAGCGGGACCTGCTGCCTAATGAAGATGCTCAAATCCTGGCAACCACGATGGAACACCAAGAAAAAGTAGAGCTTAAAGGGGTGACGGTCTTTATTGGCAAAATAGAACAGCGTAGGCGCATTCTCATCATTCCATGCGCCGGTAACAGCATCCTTTTGTCTCCCGACGACTGATTTGTTACTTTCGCTTTGTAAGTAATCACTTAGTTACGGACGAGAGAGATGAACCGGGATATTGTCGAGCTACGGGAGATCATTCAAAAACTGGTTCCACTGCTTGCAGGTCGAGGCCTCACGGTGACGCAGATCGGCACCCAGGCCTAT
>Ga0065720_1020159_pt1 | contig 16401 bp, 12 predicted proteins | sample Thericmetagenome_FD_59107 | JGI IMG/M metagenome (GOLD analysis project Ga0065720, IMG submission 59107) | Thermophilic microbial communities from the Joint Bioenergy Institute, California, USA of rice/straw/compost enrichment - eDNA_2 v2... | ecosystem: Engineered > Solid waste > Grass >... | reverse complement strand
TTTTTTTTTTTGCTATACTCTGTAATCTAGAAGGAAAAAATTACTTTTAAAGATCTTTTGATCATTCTATTGCATCATAATATTGCAGTCTCTTCAAAAATACCTACAAAGCTATTTATTCTAATTGATCAAGATTTTAAAGGATATATTACGTAAAAATTTATTGAAGACGGCGCTAATTTCTAGGAAAAAAGCGCTCAAGAATTTTTTATGCCTCTTGCCTAATGGACTTGAAGGGAAGCTTGAATTATGGCTGAAAGATGAGAGGAAAGAAAAATCAATATATGCTAATTATGAAGCTACAGATGTCTTAGATGCACTACAAGCTTTGGAATACTCCCTTGGGGATAATATATCAGATCTGAATGCCTGCCTCATGGAGATTTATGATCAGCTTTTGACAAAATATCCTTCAAATAGTTTAAAGATAAATGAGATTGCGACTTTCTTGATGAAGTGCAAAGCCTGTGGTCCAATTATCAAGAAACTCACAGTAAGACATATTCTAATAAATCTTAGAGTTAGGCAATCGACAGGAAATTAGAGGAAGAAGATGGTCTTCAATCCAGGATGGATTCTTTGATGAATAATGATGATGATGATGAAGTAGAGAATCTTAGTGGAGTTATTTCCGAAAGTGATAAAAAGCCCCATACCAATCCTTCTCATGGAACTTACTGTAATTACATTTGTATTATTTTTCATTTCCTAGCTTTGATTTCAACTACAATTATTGATCAACGAAGAGCATCAGCATCTGAAGCCGTGATGAGAAGAGGATCTGTATTCAAGCCCCCTCTCCAGATTAAAAATAAACCAAAATCTGGGCACTTTTCTGGACCCAGTGTGTTTGCTAAACAAAAAACACTTGAAAAAATTGTCTTAGAGGGAAAAATAGAGCTGGATATCGAAGAAGACTTTCACCCAGTTTTTCCTCCTTTATTTACTGTTCGCTCTCCCATAATGCTTGGGATAGAAGAAACAGAAATTGATTCAAAGATGAATGAATGAGAACTTCTATCAAATTTTCCAAGTCCTTTATTATCATCCTCTGTGTAAGAAATCACTTTAATTGAATGTCTTTGCAGTAATTCATATTTATGGCATTTCTTGTTCTTTATTAAAATATAAGACTCGAGATATTTTTCAAAAAAGATAATCTTTCCAATTTAGATCAAAACACACAAGGCCATATTACTATTATCATGAAAGGCAATTATGTAATAATACAGACTTTAATTTAAATTGTTTAGATGAAATCATCATCATCGTCTTGTTCATAATTAGCAGCATCAGTTCCTTCAAGGTCAATCTTGTATCTAAAAAAACTTAGTAAAAATTAACTAGAATATTACCTTAAGAATCCTCCAATACCGCCAAAACCTTTAACGAATTGGAAGCCTTCAGAAGATTTGTCGGTGATGAATTGAAGAGAAGCACCGAAATTGACATAATTTTCGGCAAGCCATTCAGACAAAAGAATACTTTCAATTGTTTCCAAGTCAGCTCCGGTTTCATCCTTGTAAAGCTTAGGATCATTCAAATTATCAGCTCTTGCGTAGGCAATAGTGGTTGAGTCAGTGTTTTTGTTTTTAAGGGTTAATCTGTAATAATCAATATTTTCGTATAAGAGGAGAGTTTCAATAGCACCCATATCCAAAGCCTTCATGGTATCATGAACTCCGTAGCAAATCTTGCCAGAGTCAGTGGCAATTTCTTCGAAGAAGTTGGACAAAATATTCTTTTCTTGGACAAACTTGACGTTTTGTAAGCATTCTTGTGCAAGTTCGACAGCTTGGTTGAATCCATTTTCACCACCATATGAGATATCAACAACCTTCAAGACCTTAGGCTTGAGTCTTTGATCGAACATATCGGATTGATACATTTCATTCTTGAAATCAGCAGAACCAGCCAAGATAAGACCAGAAACATTTGGTTTGTCATTAGTAATGAAAACTTGAGTGGCGACCTCACAAACCTTTCTCAAATAGTTGTGTCTCTTTTCAATTCTCAAACGAGCGAAACGGACTGAAGACTGACCTCCTCTGCCATGCTTCTTAGGCAATTCGACAGTGAATTTATGGACAACTTCTCTGTTATTTCCTTGAAGCTTACCATAAAGAGCTCCGTTACCATCAACAATAATGAAACCGAAAGTGTCTTCATTTTCGAGGAGACTGGTGAGATCTTCAGTGTGGAATTTGTTATCGCAGAGATAAAGGAATTTATTGATTGGTCTGAATGGTTCAAAATCGATCAAGACCTTTTTTTCACTCTTTCCGTCTTCACCGAAGATGGTACCACAATAGATGACAAGACCATTAGGAGGAGTTTTGTTGTAAAGCTTTAATCCTAACCAATTAATTATGTCTCGAGCTTTTTTTACTTTCTTTTGCGGATGTAATGGCAGTCAAGACAGATTTCTTGTTGACTGAGGACTTGATGTTAGAGGCGGTACCATATTCTTGTGTCAACATGTTGGCAACATCAGATATTTGCTTCTTGGGAGGAAGAATCAAAGAAATCATACTTGTTCCGTTTCTAAACGAGTTAATAACCCATAAGATGGTTAATTTACCCTTGTGCAGCGTTTAGTTTCTTAATCAAACGCTTCAGCTTCCATTGTTCAATGAGAACTAAGTTATCGTTGGATTCCATCTCACAAAATTTTAATATTATTTAGATACGCCTGAAATCTATCAGAATGATTAAAACTCTAGACAACCAATCAAAATCCAGGATTAGCGTAGAACTTTTTGTTATGCACAGTTTTTTATATAAGAAATACAACAGATCCTGATATCAACATAATCTTCTAACTTAATTTTAGCATACTAGGGAACCTTTCCTCTAATATCTTCATTACAGCTATACATTTTTCATCTTCCCAAGGCAAGCTTAAAACCTGCACTCCCACAGGTAATCCAATGCTTCCCTTCATATTTTTCTTTGAGAGTCTGAATAGTATATCACGATGGCGACAGTCCTCCTCACTATAATGATCCTCTCCTTCTTTAACTCTGGTTACAGGCAACATACCAGAAGGCAAATTTAACACATTGCCAATCCAAGAATAGCACACATTTAGAGCGAGCTCCCCAGATGTACCATGCAAAAGGGCGGGAAGCCCAGTAGCAGGGCATATTATTACATCTAATTTTTTTTTATGAAAATAATCAAAAAACTCTTTTTCTAATTCCTCCTTTTCATTAATAATGTAGAGGAATTGGTGACCAGACAACCCATTTGAAACATCACTAAAAAATAAAGCTCTTTCTTCTCCAAACAGTTTTAGCAGGGGAGTGATCAGTTTTCTGATAAGATTTGGTATGAAATACAGCATAAGTCTATAGCGCATTTCATTAATTAGAGTCTCTCCATTTAAAGCTGACATATTAGCCCGGCCTTTTCCGTCAGAGGTCATAATAGCTATGGCCACCCTAATTATTTCATTAAATCTTGGAATCTTAATCTCTTCAACTTCATGTCCTTGCTTCCTCATCTCCTCAACAGCTTCCATAACAGCTCTTCTTGCGGTTTTGCAAGCTCCAAACATGTCTTCAGTAGTAAAGTAGCCAATTTTGAATTTCTTATTTTCAGGGGAAGCTAGCTGATCATTCCAAGGGAGGTACGGAAATTTTGGATCAGTCTGTCGATTGTCCTCATGAATCAAGCATTTCATACAGAGCTCCAAATCATAAGCGGATTTAGCCATTGGCCCAATATTTGCATTCATTATGCCCCACTTTCCCTCTGCAAGATAGTCAAAATGAACAGTACTTCTTCTCCAGCTAACCCTCCCTGTTGTAGGCTTGAAGCTATAAATTCCACACCAACTGGCTGGAGTCCTAAGGCTGCTAAGACCATCAGTTCCAAAACCTAGTGGAGAGCAACCTGTTGTAATCATCCCTGCTTCGCCTCCACTGCTGCCTCCTGTAGACCTAGTCGGATCCCAAGGATTATTGGCCCTTCCCCAAATAAAATTCACCGTTTCTATAACTGAAAGTAGCTGTGGAACGTTAGTTCTCACAAAAGGAATAGCTCCTGCCTTCCTAATGAGTTGAACTGTTGCAGAATCAACAAGAGATGGGTTAAAACATCTTGTTGCTGTACCACATGTGGAATCGAATCCTTTTTGAATGATGTTCTCTTTAATAGATACGGGAATTCCAAAAAGAAGTCCTAAATTTTCTCTATCTTTTTTTGGAGTGCTTTTTAAAATCCTGTCACACTCTTCTGCTCTGGCTAATGCATAATCAAGATCGAAATCTGTAACGTAACATTGATCTATACCTATTGTAAGTGCTCTTTCTGCATAAGTAATGAGAATTTCTTTAGAAGTGATCTCTTCATTAATTAATTTCTGCTTTAGTTGTGTTACAGAAGACTCAAGAATGCGTAACTTCTCTTCCTGGGTTAGAGAAGTTTTAGGAAGCTTGTAGTTTCGATAACCGTTTAGTATTTTTTGCTTGGCTTGATAGACATGCTTATATGATTTGGGAAAAATTAAATGCCAAAGGTTTTTGAGCATAAATTAGGATAAATTAAATCTTCGGCCCAAATTTGACAATAAATACATCAAAAAATCAATATATGCCAAAAACATTGGTATCGAAGTAGTAATAATATACAGTATATACCGGCATTTTTAATTCTCATCTGACTTATCATTGTCCATATCGGCTAGCAAATTTTTATCAAGGAATGTGTCGCTCTCAAAGATCTCCTTAGCTCTCTTCTCCCATATAATCTCTCTCTCCTTAGGTGAATGGAAACGCAAGATAAAATCAAGCTATATTCTAATTTTTTATTTTCTAAAATTACCTGACAGGCTTTACTTAATGCCTTAAGACAAAGATAATCACTGCATATTTCCCTGTAATTTATGGTCTTCTTCTCGCTCCAAGGATAGGCTTTGTTGAATAGTAAAAGCTAATTTATTTAACAGTACTTCGATCTAATATACCCTAACACAGTCCAAATGATTTCCCCTAAGGGCGTAATACAATGGAGTCCTTTCGCCCTAATTCTTAATAAACTATTATTCAAAATTTACCATGTCTTTGGCATCAACATCTGCTCCGTTATCGATCAAAATTTTGCAAATTTCCAAGTAGCCTCTCTTTGCTGCCCAATGAAGTGCTGTTTGTCCAATCTAATTTGCTTAATTAATAGAATAATATTCCTTTACTGGATCAAAGTCATATACATAGTATTTATTTTTGAGCAAGTAGTCCTGAGTCTTTGTGAAGTCTCCAACCTTTACTGCCTTTATAAATTCAAAGGAGCCTTCTCTTTCATATGGTTTTGATGGGAAAATCTTGAGTTGAATAATCTTGGAAATTAAATTATAACTATTGATATCTTGCCTCTTGAATGGAAAGTTTCAACTTTCCCCATTTTTTCAATAATTTTAAGAGAGCTAATATGATTCTTTCGAATTTGCCCTTAACGAAAGCTCCAGCTTTCTGGATTCCTTCTATCCTACTAAGATCATTCTTTTCTGCATTTTCCATTGCTCTTTGGAAAGATTGCAATATTTTTCTGTCTAATTCTTCATCATATTGGAGTTTTGTTAGCTTTCTAGGTGATCTTGGTTGCTTCTTTAATCCTTTTGGATACATGAGGGGTTGAAGGCGAGCATCTATATAGAAAGATTGGTCAGGTGTAAAGATTTCAAAGCCATTGACTTTTTGGTAATCTTTTGGCACGGTTAGTTCCTCTTCTTTATATGCCTGGTATCTCTTCTTTCTTTTGAGCTGTTCTTTGTAGTCTGCTTGGTAATCCTCAAGTTCATGATGATATTTAAATCTGACTGCTCTGTTATCAATAATTATTTTTCTTATCTCTTCAAAGCAAGACATTTTCTTCTCCTCAAATTTTCTGTGATGCTTCTCCTCTATAACCTCATTTACAAACCCATTGCCCAAGAAAACCTCAAGCCTCCTTTTCTCCTCCTCAGTAACCTCAGGTTTATACATCCCAAATCTCTTTAACCCTCTCTTTCCTTGGAATTCTTTATTATACCCTGCTGTCTTCGGTTTTACAATTCTAGGAGAATAAACTCCTGTACCCCTCAAAGTCTCAATAATTTCCTTTACTTGGTCGTCTTTAAACACCATGGAATTAGGCCTGCTATATGCCCCTATGTCTTTAGCCACTGAGCTTGTTAGCCTCTCTTTATATAAGTTTTTCTTTTCACTAGGACTCAAGAATCCTGAATCTGTGGACTTTCTGTCCATCATGCGACTGAAATCCTGAAAAGTTGTACATGGACTATTGTCCTGAGTTGGTACAGTGGTACGAACAGGTGTGCGCTCTGACCCTGCAGTTGTAGATCTCTGGCTATTTAATAATTTAATTTTAGCCATTTTCTCTGCAGAGTCTTTCATCCTACGAACATCTTTTAATTTAACAGGTGACTGATAAGGATCTTTCATGGTTTCCATCTTAGCTTTGATGGTTGCAACGGTACGAGCAGGACCTAAAACCCGAGCCGCAGTTTTAGGCCTATATTTAAAAGCCCTTTCCATGCTCTCTTGGATTGTTAAATCTCTATGACTCTTTACTTGACTACCTTGAGTGGCAGGCCTCTCTCCTTCGTGATTTAGTCTTTCTGTAGAAAGCCTTTCGCTAACCCTGCCAATATTATGCATTTCATCATAGGCCTCTGATTCCGAATGGAGAACACTAACTAGACTTGGTTGAGATCTCAATTCTTTAAGCTTCCTGGCAAGGTTCGACATTTCGCTTTTAGTTAATTTAAGTGGTGTTTCCCTTTCAGAAGGTCCTCTTGACATTTTAATCCTAAATGAATTTTGACCAGCTGCGGGAACATTAGGCTTATTTATATTTATGCTTCGATGTGAAGATATTAATTGGGCTGCAACTGGGGTAGTTTTGCCTTGTGTATGTGCAGAAGCGATTACTTTTACTTGTTCCTCAAAAGTATCAAAAGCTTGGATGAGTTTTAAGTTGAGTTTTTTGATGTCTGGGTAGGTCTGTTTAGAGAGCTTCCTTGGAGAGGAAGTTTGACTCTGATTTGAGGCTGTGTCCCTGTAGGAACTGCCCCCTTGTTGTATTGAAGACAAACTCATATGCAAAAATAAATTTTATCAATATGATAAATTATGATAAATGCAATATATAATTTCTTTCGTTTCACAAAAGTTTCTCTCCAAGAGTAAAAGAACCTTTTGAGAATACATAGCGAGGACAAGGGCCTCTACTAATTTTGGAATATGAGGTTTTCATCTACAGGATCTAAGCAATGATATCCCCAACCCTAACCTTTGTTAGAAACTTTAATTTCCTAGCTTTTCATAAATTAAAATTCTTTCTCCGTGTGTTTCCTAACAATTGCTCAAGCTGGAATAATCCTCTTAAAGATGCGCAGAAATAAGAAAAATCCCTATATAAAATACAACTTTGCAAATGATAAGTTCTTTTCCTAATTTCCCTCCTTTGTAAATACCTATAATTACTTCCAGCGATTCTTTCCTTTTTGCAAGATCAATTTTCAGACAAACTTGAGATCATTATTCTTTAGCCAATGAAACAATTGGAAGGAACAAGTAGTTACTCTGATAGTATCATATTATTAGGTACAATAAGAGACATAATATACAATAATCCATTCAGTATTAGACTTAAACCTAAAAAACATAAGCTAATGATTCCCGTCAAGTTTAAACTGTGCTAACAGCTGTTTCTGTAGCCTTCTCTGATGTTTCAGGACTCTTCTTCTCATGTTTTTTCCTTCTAGCCTTGCATCTTGCGATGATAACTTGAATTAGCAATACCCTCAGGCAAAATCGTATCATGAATTTAGTAATTTGCAATTACATTCTATATGTTGAAGTTGGCATCAAATCATGAATATCTGAATATTATAATCAGAGTTACGGTAGATAGTAATCAGCAAAAATGGTATCTTCGCTGTGGTGGCGATCCTGATAGTGTATACAATCGATTCTAAGAGCTCTCATGGTACAATGTATATAAATAATGAAAATCTTCCATTGGAATTTCGAGACTACAACCTGAATTAATAAATTAAACTCTTTGTGCTAGCAATTATCGCATGGTTCTAATTAGAATGTAAGATTCGAACTCTCTGAATAATATAGTCCATTGCTTTAAAGAATTTATATCAAGTAGCTGGAGTATTCTCTTTGTCATGATCAAGCAAAATTTTGATTTCATACTCATTGAAACAATTAATAGTATAATAGTATACTCTATCATACTTATGTCTCCTTTGTTAAATATAGGGCTAAAAATAGGAAATTTTTAGTTGTTATTTTTGAAGAATTATTCTCTTTATGAAGAGATCCATAGAAAACCTCAACTAAAGGTTGTACTGAGATCCTAGTTATTACCTTATCTAAGCTGGGAAATCTTTGTATGCAGTTACAATAATTAAAGATAAATTCCTGAAATAAAGATGTCAGATCACGAAGAAGACCATAATATAGATGGAGAGGGTACTCATAGATCAGGAGGAGAAGAAGTGTTAGACGGTGAAGGCACCCAGCGTGAATTCCAAGAAGGAGAATTCCCTGAAGGAGAAAATCAAGAACCAATTGAGCCAGTTCCTCAAATAGATCCGGAAGAAGTTGAAACAAAAAAGAAAATTCAAGCTGGTCTCTCTCAGCTGTCCAAGATCCATGATAATTCTAACTTTGCCTATGTTAGTCTAAATGTTGCTGAAAAAGAGATAAAGAATTTGTATGACATTATACCCAAATACCCATATCTGAGATATGTCAACATGGAGAAAAATGAAATTGAGAATATTGAGTCATTGGGCAGCATCACCTATTTATTGACTCTCAATTTGTCTAACAACCAAATAAAAAGTATGGATATCTTCACTGATCAAGTTAAATTCAGCTTCTTACAATTCTTGGACCTCTCAAATAATCAAATTACCAGGCTGCCTGCTATTACCTTACCCAAATTGAGAAAGCTGATCCTTAATGAAAATCAAATCACAACTTGTGAAGATTTTCAAGGTCACGCCATTCTAGAAACCCTTGAGCTTCGAAAGAATAAATTGAAGAATTGCAAGGGACTCAAGGATATGCTTTCCTTGTCAGAACTGGACTTGAGCGAAAATGAAATTACTAATTTCCAAGGGATTGAAAATTGTCCAACTTTGAGAACTCTTAACTTGAGAGGTAATAAGCTTGAAAAGCTGAGACTTCCTGTTCCTAAGCTTCCAAATCTATATCATCTTGATGTCAGTGAGAATCTGATTGCAACATGGAAGGAAGTTATGAAATTGAAATATTATCTTAGTTTGAGATCCGTAAACTTTAGCTCAAATCCAGTTGCCGATGAGGTGGGAGATTTGAGAAAGGAAATTTTGATGAACTTCTTGCACTATAACAATGTAAATGAAGAAGAGGTTACTCAAGAAGAAAGAGAGGCCATTATTGAAGAAATGGAAGAGAGAAAAAGACAAGAGGAAGAAGAAAGAAAGAGAAGGGAAGAAGAGGAAGAAGAAGCTAGAAGACAAGCAGAGGAAGAAAGAAGACAGGCTGAAGAAGAGGAAGAAGCCAGAAGATTGGAAGAAGAAGAGAGACAAAGACAAGAAGGTGGTGAACATGGAGAGGATGAAAACGCTGAGGAAGCTGCTGAATAGTTGCAATTTAGAATATTTGTTTTGTATTGATATTTTACTAAAAGCGTATAAGAATATACAACATTGCTATGATATAAATCAATTGCTTGCAGAAAAAGTAAATTTATATTACAAATATCACGTTTCTTTAAATCAATTCAAGATATCCACCTTCATATAAACTCCTATTTTCGTTAGATAGACTCTAATTATTTGTACTTAATAGTCTTGAATTTTATACAAAAAACATCTCCTGGTATAAAGTCAATTTCCTTTCTAGGACACTCAGAACAAGTTTATTAAAATATTACCCTGATTCAATATCCAAAGAGAACCTCTGATATGCCTTTAAGACTCGGACTGTAACTGTTCTATCCAAATCGGGTTCATTCACTTTTGAATAAGAATATTTCATATAAATATCTTACCTAGATATTCATTATTCACTTTCTCAAATTGAGGATCGAGACCCAAGTTTCTGAATTGCTTAGGCAAATGAGATAGACAATTTTCCTTGAAGTGGTTTTCTTTTATTTCATAGAATCTAAAAAGATTTAGAGCTCAATATGCCTTGAAATTTACTGTTTTAGGAAAAGTATTTCGGCTTCTGAGAGTTTATTTTGTAAATGATTTCTAAGAATGTAGGTGGCATGCTTTTGTATCTAATGACATGATTAAATCTCATTTTCCCAATATACCTTGAATAATCTGGTCCTTAGATAGCTCTTCAAAAGATATTTTATTCTCTCCACTTCTAAAGAGTATATATTGAAGTACATCTTTTTATCGATGGTTTGGTCAACTTCTTTAAGAGCATCACTCTATGAAAATTAGCAAGAAAATAATTTTCTAAACCTGATTCTTGACAATTTCACATAGATTTTTATACAATTCAGTTTCAAAGGGCAAAATATCAGGACAATTTGTTTCCTGAATGATCATTTTTTGTATAGCTGAAATCTGTTCATTAAAATTTTCCTGGACCATCTGAGTCTCTCTATTAAGGTAACTATGTATTTGATTTGATGAAAGTATGATTTGTTGGGTTTCTGTTAACTGGGTGAGGCGATTGGATGCAAGCTCCTTGGATTCTTCATATCCAATTTCATCATCAGAGCCTTCATATTGATTGCTTCTTCTTTTATTGTAGCTATTGTTTTCAGAATCCATATTTATATTTAAATAAAGCGCGGAATTTTGTACAATATTTTGACATTGCTTGTCGAATATCAGATAATAGTACAAAGGGCATATTCTATTGTATAACTCACGAGTAGTACAATTTAAGATTGAAATATTTTCAAGTTGTATTTATTTAGGAGTGTAAAGCCCAAAAATTCCATCTTTCTCAATAGTGTATTCCATTTTCTTTTTAGGGAATCTGGGAGAAAATTTGACTTTAAATATTCTTTTGACCTTCTCTTTAATAATATCATTTTGGCTGAGATTATGAGTTGAGATTGCCTTGACCTTTTTTAACTTAAATCGTTCATTTATAGTATTCGACCAAATCAACCCCAGAGCAGGCACAAGCTAATAGAATTAATCGAAATTTTCAGGAAAATACTTTTTCTTTCTTGTATGTCTCTGTATCTTCATTCAAGCTAGAGGTCATGTTATTTATGGTCAGAACAGCAATATTATATTTTACAGCGTATTTTTTGAGCTGTTGACTTGTTTTCAAGATGAAATTCCTTCTTTCGAAGGTGTCTATGCCAGGGACACCCTTGGAAGTATTTGAGACAAATTCTCCACATATTCCTGCAATAGTATCAATTACAACAACTCTAATTCTTTCTCTACAAATAGATGAATAGATAGACCAGAGATTTACCTGCGATTGTCCTCTAGCTTGTTATTCAAGTCATTGTTTATATAGAAATTGAAATCATGCAAATTTGTGGCATGCTTAAGTATCAAGCGATTTTCAAGATCTTGCGGATTTTTTAATTTGTATTTCTTGAGAAAGGCAGCTAGAGATTTTGAGAAATAACTAACACTAAATTACTCTTTAATTGGTCCATTCTTGTTTCGTTAAGCGGCTTTTGTGTACTGATATAATAGCAGGAGTATACAATCTCGTTTTTGTTTTGATTTAGTAATGCCTATTCGTTATCTAAAGTAGCTAAGATCCTACATTTAACATCATTTGAAGGGCAAGTTGGGATTTTCCGGTTCCTGCCTCACCACAAATTTCTGTCAAAAGGCCAGGCCTTAAACCTCCACTAAGAAATAAGATTAAAAAATGTTGGTTCTACTTCAAGAATTGATCGAAAATCGGATCTCCAAAAGGAACCATTTCGAAGGAATTTTCGATCGCCGCGAGATCATTAAGTGTAATCAGGCCTAGCTCATTATAGATCTCTTTTGGGTTTTTCTCCATAAAATCTGATTTAAATAAAGACTAAGGAATTTGAGTGGGAAATATGCAAACAGCCATGTTTTCAATGGAAAAATAAGAGAGATTTATCTAGAAATCTTGTTTTTGAGAGCCATCTTAGTTAAACTAATAAACAAGTTTCGTTTTTTCGATTTAAGGACTATATGCAAAATCATAGCGAATAAACACACTTTCAAGCTTAGAAGTCATCGAACATTCCTCCCATATCCATAACTTCGTCTTCAACCTTTTCTTCCTTCTTGGGTTCTATGAAAGATTAGAATAGATAAATGATGTTAATTACCTTCCTTCTTAGCTTCTTGATTAGCAGGAGCGCTGGTGGTGGTGGCAGGTCCAGCAGATTGCATGTTTTCCAATTGCTTGAAGGAAAGACCAGCTTCCAAAGCAATAGAAGCAACGTTCTTGAAAGCGTTGATGATCATATGAGGAACGGAGAGGGCGTTGGGTTGTCCGATTTCCAAGGAGATGGCAGCGATCTTGTTAGCATGAGATCTGAATTTATTGCAAATATCATCGGGGCTCATGTTGAAGATTTCAGGAGTGAGGATGGTACCATCATCGAAGACGTATTGGATTTCCATACCGTAAGCGAAGGGCTTAATATTCAGCTTTTGCAAGAGGACAGCTTCGGAGTTACCAACCTTCTTTCCAGCGGTACAGACCTTGAATTCCTTGGTAATTTCAATTTGTCCCTTTTGGATCTTGGTGGAGATGTTAAGGGCATGGAAGAAAGAGATCTGAGAGGGATCCAAACCAGTGGGACCGGGAGGAATAGTGACATCGATAGGAGCAACCATACCGACTTTAGCAGCGGCAGGCTTCTTGTTAGATTCGATGATGGGCTTAAGTTCGAAGACGGGAGCGTCGGAGAAGATAAGACCAACCTTGCCCCTAAGAAGACCGATCAATTTATCAATTTGGTTGACTTCAGTCCATTGTGACTTTCTGAATTCATAGTCCTCATCTCCTTCAACGGGCTCCTTCATTCTCAAGGCAATAGCCTTCTTGATGACAGTCTAAACAGTGAGATTAGTTATGATCTAAGTTACGTTCTTTCCGACAATCATGATACCCTTCTTTTCCTTTCTAAGAGCAAGTCTAGCTTGTTGAACTTGGTTGGAAGAGACGTTCTCCAACTTGACAAGGAGGCATTGCTTGTATTTGGTGAAGGCTTCATAAAGAGTATTTATGATTCTTCTCTTCTTGGCTCTCTTGGAGTTGTCAGCCATGATCGATTAATGTTAAAATATATCTAAATATTTTTGATCAATCTGAGGCATAAAGAGATATATATGTTAGAAGCCCAATCCAAATCAAATTTTGAATCGTAAACATTGATTTGAAAAAAAATGAATTTTAAGCTTCCTCACACCAAGTAGATCAATATTTTCCTTCTCTATATAACAGAAAGGAAGAAGTCACTTGGACTATCAAGGACTTCAATGTCGGAGCCTTCTTAGGAAAAGGAAAGTTTGGCCTTGTATATGAATCTATTGAAAAAAATTCGCAAACTAAAGTTGCTCTCAAAATCCTCTCCAAGAAAGTCATTAAAAATTACAATATGGCTAGACAACTCAGACGCGAAATAGAAATCCATTCTCGCCTTAAGTACTCCCTCTAATACTTAAATAAATGCAATAGGCATAAACATATTCTTAATATGTTTGCTTATTTTCATGATGAGTCATATGTCTACGTTGTTCTTGAATATGCCTCTAAAGGCAACCTCTTCACCAAGCTAATCAAAGGCGAAAAGAAATTCCCTGAAAGAATAGCTGCAAGAGTACTGAATTCAAAACACAAAATAATCCACTAGTATTTATTCCAGCTTGCAAGTGCCATAGGTTACATGCACGCCAGAAACGTCATTCATAGAGGTTCTTGCTTATCTTTAAAATCCTCATACATTTAGACCTAAAACTTGAAAATGTCCTTATTGATGAAAATGATGACTTGAAAATTTGTGACTTCGGTTGGTCCGTGCATACGGTCGAAAATAAAAGGGAAACGATCTGTGGAACCATTGATTGTAATATCCTGAAATATATGTCATAATACTTTAGATCTGGCTCCTGAAATTGTAGATCACGTTGAATATGATAAATCAGTTGATATCTGGTGTTTGGGAATACTATTTTATGAGATGGTTTATGGGTTCCCACCTTTTGCTTCAAAGTCCAAGGAAGAGACCTTTGACAAGATAAAGAAAAAGGTTCTTATTTTCAGAGATGATATCCAAGTCCTCTCGGACAGTGCCAAAGATCTTATGAAAAAAGTAATACTAGGATCGAAAACAGTTAATCTTGTAGCTTATTGCCTTTGAACCTGAAAACAGAATAAAAATTGAAGATGTCCTTCAGCATGAGTTCTTTAAGAACTATGTGACACCTGAGGGAAAACTCATTGAATAATCAACTACTAAATCTTTTTACTAATATTATAATTCAATTTTGGTTTCAAATGCTTACTGTGTTAGACCTCAGCGCTTAAATGGTTTTGACTTCAAAAACCATTAATCTTAAGGTCTTGTATTCTATGTGTTCTCCAATATTCATGATTTCAATTCTTCAGAAAAATCACGTTACTTTGGAAAACAGGGTATCGAAAAGTCATTTTGCTTAGCGTGTCAACTTAAAGATAAGATTCAGAACAATATACTCTTCCATAAATTTTAGAAGAAAAGTATGTATAACTTAGGTTAGTCAATATAACAAGCAAATTAATATGTATTTTTGGTCTGTTATAGCGAATCAAGCATAAAGTCCTTTTTCAGCATATCACTTATCAATTTCCCTTGGTAGGTATCTCAGCCATATATTTCATTCTGGACATTTGAGAATAATCTTAGAGGAGCTCTAAGATCAAATAGACAAGCGAAAGTCTGGAAATTTTCCTCTGGGTTGGTGATTTTCGAAGTTCTAAGTCAATAAGATATATTAAGAACTGTTTTTAAAAAACTAACAACTTTAAACTTATTCCAAATGTTTTATAAAGAAGGAGAATTCGAAATTAAGCAATCCTGGAACATCCAAGACTTACTAAAAGGAAATGAAAATGAAAATGATCCCACTAATAAAGCTGCTAAAAACCTGGACAAATTTAAGCGTAGTAATTCCAAAGAAAAAGCAGAAGTAGTCCCAGATAGTCTTGATCAAGAAATTGCAAATAGAATAATTCGTGATCTTCATCGCGATGGGGCCTTTAAGAGTAATAGTCATCCTCTAAAATGTTATCTATTTTAGAGAAAGATAACCCAATCCTTAAGCCCAAACTACCTCCTACAAATCTAAATAAACCAATTACAGGAGGTCAAAACAAGATCCCAAATGGGAATGGTTTACCTAAGTCGAGTAATCACTCAAGCAACATGATTGGACCAAGTGATTAACGAATAGAAATATTCTAAACTTTTAGAGGATACAGATATTGTCTCTATGATGGCCCAACGCCTTTCTAAATTAGAAATGACTGCACACAATCAAAGAGAAGAAATCAAAGAACAAGTATCTGAGTATTTTAATGAGGATAATTTGAATAGGCCCAAAAAATAATCAAGTTAGAAGAAGAAAATGCTCTATTAAAATTAAGCAAAGATGCAGGAGAACTTCTAAGATTGAAGGTATAAATTATATCATCTCTCTTATGAAGTAGGAAGAAAATCAGAGACTAAGAAAACAGGTTTCTGAAATGGAAAAGTTCCTTAGTGACTATGGCCTAAAATGGGTGGGAACTGAAGCAAAGGACCAAAAGAAAGGAGATTTTAAAGTTGATCAACTGATCCAAGATATAGATCAATCCAAGCCTCTGTATACTAAATTTATGCATTAATGATTCCCCTAGATTCAGATCAAATCTTCCTAAAGAAATTGATATGGCCATAATAACAAGAAGAATTGAAGAATTGAATATTGTTGCTGGTGAGACATCGACCTCTTATAGACTAATGATGTAGCACAAGATGGAGAACATCAAATCGTCAAAGTTGATGGCGCTCATCAATTCAAAGTAATTGTTAGACGAGTGAATATTCAATTTTTAGAAAAGAGAGCCTTTGCCTATTGGATTCTTTAAAGATGGTCTCATGATTAAAGGATACCCATTCTATAAATATTCATCTAGAGAAGCACAAGTATTTTTTGTTGATGTTAATAAATGCATTAGCAAATTATGGAAGATATTTTGGATGGCTACTTCCCTTCAATTATGAGGCAGAAATATCCTGACGGAACGTTCTTCAAATTAATCAACAAAATCGATTTGGACTTCAAAGATGCAACTAAGAATAATAGCGACTTCGCAACTTTAGAAGGACAAGGAATGCAAATTGACAGTAGAGAAGACCTTTTGAATAGACTTCCAAAGCAAGTCA
>Ga0065720_1003463_pt1 | contig 16401 bp, 8 predicted proteins | sample Thericmetagenome_FD_59107 | JGI IMG/M metagenome (GOLD analysis project Ga0065720, IMG submission 59107) | Thermophilic microbial communities from the Joint Bioenergy Institute, California, USA of rice/straw/compost enrichment - eDNA_2 v2... | ecosystem: Engineered > Solid waste > Grass >... | reverse complement strand
AGGACGCCTTCAACCTCGGCTGGAAGCTCGCCGCCGAGGTCGGCGGCTGGGCACCCGCCGGGTTGCTGGACAGCTATGAAGCCGAGCGGCGCCCGGTGGCCGCCGACGTGTTGGAGCTCACCCGGGCCCAGACCGAGCTGATGTCGTCCGGGCCCGGCCCGACGGCGGTGCGCCGCCTGCTGGCGGAGTTGATGGAGTTCGACGAGGTGAGCCGGTACCTCACCGAGAGGATCACCGCGATCGGGGTTCGCTACGACTTCGGCGAGGGGCACGAACTGCTCGGCCGGCGGCTGCGGGACGTGACGCTGACGCGGGGGCGTCTGTATGAGCGGATGCACGCCGGGCGCGGACTGCTGCTCGACCAGACCGGCCAACTGTCGGTCGCGGGATGGGCCGACCGCGTCGACCACGTCGTCGACACCAGCGAGGAACTGGATGTGCCGGCCGTGCTGCTCCGGCCGGACGGCCACGTGGCGTGGGTCGGCGACGATCAGCAGGATCTGCTCAACGCGCTGCCTCGGTGGTTCGGCGCCGCCGCAGCCTGACTCGGCGCTGTGAAAGCACCACGGCCGGGGAACCGGGCGGGCGGTGCCGGTTCTCCCGACCGTGGTGCCGATCGGTTCGTGACGGCCCTGAACCGATCAGGGCGCGGCGATGGCGGCCAGGACGTCGAGCCGGGCGGCTCGGCGAGCGGGGAGCAGGCCGGCGCCGAGCCCCGCCACCACGGCCACTGCGGCGACCAGGACGAGCTGACCTGCGGGCAGGACCACCGGCATGGCGACCGCCTCCCCGATGGTGCTCACGGTGACGACGCCGATTCCGAGCCCGAGGCCCAGGCCCACCACGGTCGCCAGCACCGCGACGAGGACGGCCTCGGCGCGCACCAACCACCGGACCTGGCCCCGCGTAGTGCCGACCGCCCGCAGCAGCGCGATCTCCGTCTTACGCTCCACGATGGACAGCGCCAGCGTGTTGGTGATGCCGAGCGCGGCGATCGCGACGGCGAACAGCAACAGCGCCGAGACCAGGCCGAGAATCTGGTCCACCATCAACGTCCGCGCCGCCACCGCCGCCGCCTGGTCGCGCAGCTCGGCGGTCGGCGCGCCGGAAAGGGCCGACTCGAGCGCGCTCCGTCCGACGGCCGGGTCGGTGCCGTCGGCGTAGGCGACGAAGATGCTCGCGTCGACGTTCTCCACGAAGTGACGGCTGTAGGTACTCAAGGATATGAAGTAGTCAGTCGACAACGCCTGGGCGTCGCGGTCCCGCATGAGCCCCACCACCGGCAGTCGCTGCGTGCCGGTCCGGGCAAAGGTCATGGTCACGTGATCGCCGACCCCGACGCCCCGCTGCCGGGCGGTGTACTCGGCGAGCACGACCCCACCGTCGGCCAGCGCACCGAGTTCCCCGGCGACCATGCGCACCGACGCGACCCGAGGCAGCGTCGCCGGGTCCACCGCCGCCAGGGCCCGAGTGACCCCGGCGTCCTTCCAGTGCCCGTAACGCACCGGCGAGGCGACGTCGACCTCCGGCAGCGCGGCGAGGCGTGGCGCCAGGTCGGCGGGCAGGCCGCCCAGCATCTCGTTCCGGGAACTCTGCACGACGACATCGGCGGTGACCGTCTCGGTGTACGAGCTCGCCACCGAGTCCTTGACCGACTGGGCCACCACGGTCATGAAGGCCATCAACGCCAGCCCAACCGCGAGGGCCATTGCCGTGGCGGCCGTACGCCGTGGGGCGCGAGCCGCCGACCACCGGGCCAGACGGCCCGGGATGCCGGCGAGGTCGAGCGGCCGGCCCACCACCCGGGCCAGGGTCGCGACCACGGCCGGTCCGAGCAGCGCGAAGCCGGCGACGACAGCGACGGCACCGAGCACGAGCCCGGTGGCCCCGCCAGCGATCAGGGCCGCGATGCCGAGGCCGGTGAGAACCGCCCCGACCACGACTCGCGTCCGGCCGACGGCCAGCCCGCCGCCGGAGTCGCGCAGCGCCGCCACGGGCGCGACCCGGGCGGCCCGGCGAGCCGGTCCGAGGGCGGCCAGCACCGTGACCCCGGTCCCCACGACGAAGCCGACCAGCACGGTGCGCGGCGCGACGACGATCCCGCCACTCGGAACGGAGATGCCGACGGCCCCGACCAGACCGCGCAGGGCCAGGCCCGCGCCCACGCCGAGCGCTACGCCGGCGCCGGACGCGACGAGGCCGACCACCAGGGCCTCGCCGAGCACGCTGCCCAGGATCTGGCGGCCGGTCGCCCCGGCGGCCCGCAACAGGGCCAGTTCCCGGGTGCGCTGCGCGATCATGATGGCGAAGGTGTTCGCAATGAGGAAGGCGCCGACGAGCAGCGCGGCGGCCGCCAGAGCGAGCAGCATCAGGCTCAGGTAGCCGAGCTGGGTCTTGGCCGCGGCCGCGCTGGCCGCGGCGATGTCGGTGCTGGCCGTGACGGAGTAGGCCGGCCCGAGCTCACCCGCGAGCCGCTCGCGCAGGTCGGCGACGTCGGCCCCGTCGGCCACGTCGACCGACAGCTCCGTGGCCCGGTCGCCGAGCGCCAGCAACTCGCGCGCTGTGGCCAGGTCGACCAGGGCGACGGTGCCGTTGGGCAGCCCGTCCAGGCCGCCGAGGCCGACGAGGCCGACGACGCGCAGAGGGGCGCTCGTGACCGCGTGAACCGTCACGATCTCGCCTATCTCGATGCCATACTGGCTGGCCGTTCGTACGTCCACCGCGACCTCGCCAGCAGCGGGGGCCCGTCCCGACCGCACGGTGAACGCGCCGAACGGCGGCGACGCCCAGGACAGCAGCAGCGACGCACCGGTCGGCACGATCGCCTCGCCAGCGACCTCGATGATCCCGTTACTGCGGGCCATCGGCTGGACCGCGGCCACGCCGGCCACAGAGCGGACGCGGTCGGCCAGGTCGGCCGGCACCGGGTCCCGTTCGACCTCGACGCCCATGGCAGCGTCGAAGGCGGCGCTGGTCCGCACGGTGAGATCGGCCTCGGCGGCCGCGGTCCGGAACTGGTCATCGATCAACTTCGCCGAGGTGTCGACCAGCACGAGGCTGCCGGTCACCAGGGTCACGCCGAGCAGCACGGCGAACAGGGTCAGGGCCAGCCGCCCCCGATGAGCCAGAGTCTGGCGCACTGCGAGTCTCCACATAGGAATCACTTCGCCTTCTTCAGAGCCGGCGCGCCGAGGCGCGCCATGCGGGACAGAATGGTGTCGACCGTCGGCGCCGGCAGGTCGTCGACAACCCGCCCATCGGCGAGGAACACGACGCGGTCGGCGTAGGCGGCGGCGGTGGGGTCGTGGGTGACCATGACGATGGTCTGGCCGAACGTGTCGGCCGCGTGCCGAAGGAACGTCAGCAGCGCCTCGCCGGCCTGCGAGTCGAGGTTGCCGGTCGGCTCGTCCGCGAAGACGATCTCCGGTCGGGCGACCAGGGCCCGGGCCACGGCGACCCGCTGCTGCTGGCCACCGGAGAGCTCCGACGGGCGGTGGCGCAGCCGGTCGGCCAGCCCGAGGGTGGCGACGAGCTCGTCGACCCAGGCCGGGTCAGGCCGGCGCCCGGCCAGCGTCAGCGGCAGCGCGATGTTCTCCGCCGCGGTCAGCACGGGCACCAGGTTGAAGCTCTGAAAGACGAAACCGACGCGTTCGCGGCGCAGCAGCGTACGCTGCCGCTCCGTGAGCCGGGCCAGATCCGTGTCGCCGAGCAGCACCTGACCGCCGTCGATCCGGTCAAGTCCAGCCAGGACATGCATGAGCGTCGACTTGCCGGAACCGGACGGGCCCATCACCGCCGTGAAGCGGCCGGCGTCGATGCTGAGGTTGGCTTCGTCGAGGGCCCGAACCGCGGTCTGCCCCTTTCCGTAGATCTTGACGACGTCTCGCGCCTGGACCGCGACGGTGGTTGCCGTCGGTGGCGGTGTGAGAAGAGTGCTTGGCATGGCATCCTCCGCTGGTTTGGCAGTGGGTTGTGCCAGCAGAGTCGCCGGGGTGGCTGTCCGGACGCTGGCCACGCGCTGGCGGCCCTGGCCAGGGCGGAACGGGACGCGGACAGCGTGTGGACAGCGACGGACGCCAGGCTGATGCCATGAGTCCGTCAGAGGTGATCCTCATCCTGAGCGCTCCGGTGTGCCGGCGGTGCGTGCGCCGGTTCAGCCGGAACCTGGCCGACGTGCCGGGCGTCGTGGCCCTACGGTTCGACGCCCGCCATGGAGTGGTCAGGATCCGCGGATCGACATGCGGGCATTGGCTCGTCGCCGCGCTGCCACCCGGCGCGGTCAGGTCGTACGCGGGCCGGCGACCCGGGCCCTGAACTCGGCCAACTGCTCGCGCGCCCAGGGGAACTCGCCGTCGGCCAACAGCTCCGCCGCCTGCCGGCCCTCGTCAATGGCAACCGCATCCGCGCCGGCGGCCAGGGCGACTCGGGCGCGTCCCCATGCGGCCCAGGCCTGGCAGCGGGGGTTGTGCACGCTGCGGGCCACCTCGTCCGCCTCGGACAGCTCCGCCGTGACGTCGGCGTGGGCATCCAGGTCGAGCCGGGTATGGGCCAGGTGCACCAGGGCGAAGGCCAGGCCGTGCGGAGAGCGCAGCCGCCGCGCGGCGGCGACGGACTCCAACAGCGTGGCCAGGGCCTCATCGGCGGCGCCGGCGCCTCGCTGGGCGACGCCGAGATGGGTGATGCTGGCGTTGACCATCAACCGGTCGCCTACCGATTGCAACAGTTCAATGCATTGTCGCCAGGCGCCGGCCGCCTCCGCGAAGGCGCCGTCCCCGAGCAGCAGCAGCGCCTCCACGTAGTGGGACAGCGCGCGCCACCAGCCGTGGTCGGCATCGCCCAAGGCATCGCGGCTCGCCACGAGCATCGCCCGGCGTTGCGCACCCTCGCCGGTGTACTGGCCCTCCCAGGCGATGACCAGCCGGGCCATCGCAGCGCCCCGCACATCGCCGAGGCTTTCGAACAGGGCAAGGCTCTCCCGGGCCGCCGCCCGGGACGCCTCGGTGGGGTAGTAGACGTAGAGCAGCGCGAGCCCGAGCAGGGCGTGGGCCCGCTGCTCGTCACTACCCCGCCCGGTACCGAGCAGAACTCTCAACGCACGCACTCCCTCGAACCGCGGGCCGTACTGCCAGAACCACAGCAACGCCGCGGCCAGCCGCAGCCCCGGGGCCGGATCCGCCGGAGCGTGGCGCAGCGCGTGCTCCATGGCGGCCCGCAGGTTGTCGTGCTCCTCGTAGAGCCGGCTCCGCGCGACCTCGTCGAAGCGGACCCGGGGCCCGAACTCCTCGGCCAGGCGGGTCACCTGGGCCAGGTGCCGGCCCCGGCCGGTGTCGAGTTCACCGGCCTCTTCCAGCCGGGCCCGGGCGTACTCGCGCACGGTCACCAGGAGCCGGAACCGGCCGGTCACCGGGTCCGGCACGACCAGCGACCGGTCGACGAGCCGGAAGAGCAGTTCGACAACATCGCCTGCATCGATGTCGGCGAAGGCGCAGACCTCTTCGGCCGCGGCCAGCGTCCAGCCGCCGTGGAAAACCGCGAGCCGGCGCAGCAGCCGCCGCTCCGGTTCGGACAGCAAATCGTGGCTCCAGTCCAAGACAGCGCGCAGGGTCCGGTGCCGGGCCTCGCTGGTGCGCGGGCCACCAGTAAGCAACGCGAACCGGTCCCGTAGCCGGGACAGGATCTGCCCCGGCGGCAACGCCTTCACCCGGGCCGCAGCCAGCTCGATGGCCAGGGGCATCCCGTCGAGTTCCCGGCAGATCGCGGCCACCTCGGCGGTGCCCGCCTCGTCGAGCCGGAAGTCCGGGCGCACCGCCGTGGCCCGGTCGACGAACAACCGCACCGCTGGCGTCGCCGCGGCGGTGGCCGGGTCGTCCGTCTCGGCCGGCACGGCCAGCGGGGCTACGGCGACCTGCGTCTCCCCCGCGACCGCGAGTGCCTCGCGGCTGGTCGCCAGGACCCGCACCCCTGGGCCGGCCGCGACCACGCGCTCAACGAACGTCGCGACCGCGTCGACCACATGCTCACAGTTGTCGATAACTAACAGGGCCCGAGTCGGCGCCAGCAGGGAGAGCACGGCGTCGATCGCGGCCGGCCCACCGACGCCGAGACCGAGCTGGTCGGCGACGGCCTCGGCGACGTCGGCGCCGACGGGCACGGTGGCGAGCCGGACGAGGTAGACCGGTTCCGCGAGCGCGGCGTCCACGTGGCGGGCGGCCTCCAGCGCCAGGGTGGTCTTGCCGACGCCGCCCGGACCGGTGAGCGTGACCACCCGACAATCCCGCAGGATCGCCAGCACCGCCGCGAGATCCCCGTCGCGTCCGATGACGGAGGTCAGCCGGGGCGGCACCGCGGGCGCCGCGGTTGTCGCCGAGAGGTTATCCGCAGGCCTAGAAATATCGACATGCGATACATGAAGGGCCGGATCCACCTGTTGGCGCAGGATCGCCTCGGCCAGGGCCTGCAGGTCCGGACCGGGGTCGATGCCGAGCTCGTCCGCGAGGCGGTGACGAAGCCGGTGGTAGACGGCTAGCGCATCGGCCTGGCGGCCCCCGCGGTAGAGGGCCAGCATGAGCAGCCGGTGCGGCCGCTCCCGCAGCGGATGCTCGCTGACGAGCCGCTCCAGGTCCGCCGCCGCCGCGGACGCCCGGCCGGTCTCCAGCAGCAGCTCCAGCCGGTCCTCGACGGCGCCCAGGCGCAACTCCTCCAGCCGGGTCCGTTCGGCCTCGGCCCAGATCGCGTCCTCGACGTCGGCCAGGGCCGGGCCGCGCCACAGCGCCAACGCCTCGTCGTACGCCGCCAACGCGGCCGCGGCGTCCCCGCGCAGCGCTGCCTCCCGGGCCTGCTCGACGAGCCGTGGGAAGCGGTAGGCGTCGATGGACTCCGCCGCCACAGCGAGCTGGTAGCCCGGCGCGCGGGTGACCAGGATCCCCGGCCCAGCCCCGGCCGCCGCTAGGGCCCGCCGCAGCTTCGACACCCGCAGCTGCAGCGCGTTGCCGGCGTCGCTCGGCAGATCCTCGCCCCACAGGGCGTCGGTGAGCGTGTCGACCGACACGACCCGGCCCGGGCTCAGCGCCAGACGGGCCAGCAGCGCGCGCACCGACGGAGACAACCTCGTCGGAGCTCGGCCGGCGGCGCGCACCTCCACCGGCCCGAGCAATCCGACATCGACGTCCGTCACATCCCCTGCCTCGCCTGCTGGTCTCCCAGCCGCCCATGCTACGGCGTGACGCAGGCCTCGCCTGCTCGGAGCGCGGTCATCGCAGCGCCCGGCCGGGAGCGGGATGCCGGTGAGCCCAGGCGGGCGGCGAGATCCGCGGCGTCGCGGCCGACCCAGCCGAGCAGGGCCGAACCTCGCGAACGTTGCCAGGACAGGCCCAGGAAATACAGTCCCGGCCAGGCGGTCTCGCCGTGGCGGTGCACCGGGGCGCCGTGCTCGTCGAGCACCGGCACGTGCAGCCACGGGTAGTACGGCCGGAACCCGGTGGCCCAGATCACGGCGTCGGCCCGGAACCGGGCGCCGTCGGCCATCAGCAGCTCGTTGCCCTGCCCACCGACGACGCGCTCCGCCCGGCGGACCACCCGCAGCAGCCGGTCGACGTCCGTGCCGATGATCGGGTTCTGGGCGCGGATGCGCCGGCCGATCGGGTGGTCCGGGCCGAGGCGCATCGTGCCGAGCCGGTCAAACCACCAGAAGATGTCCCGCCCAAGCACCCGCTGGGGCAGCACCGGGCCGAGCGTCGGCGCGCTGAGCGTGACCCGGCGTCCGTGCGCGGCCAGTTCCTCGGCGATCTGCACACCGGTGTTGCCGCCGCCCACCACGACCACATCGCCAGCCGGCACCTGGGCCGGACGCTGGTAGGCGCTGCTGTGCATCTGGACGACCTCCGGCGCGAGGTTCGCGGCGAAGTCCGGCACGAACGGCGTGTGGAACGCACCGGCGGCGACCACCACGTTGCGGGACACGAAGGACCCGGTCGGTGTCTCGACGGTGAACCCGCCCGGTTGTGCCCGCACGGAGGTCACCGGCGAGTCGAGGCGCACCGGCAGGGCGAAGTGGGCGGCGTAACCCTCCAGATAGTCCGCGACCTCGTCCTTGCCGGGGTGGCCATTCGGGTCGCCGGGCATGGCCAGCCCCGGCAGCGCGTCGTACCGGCGGGGCGTGAACAGCGTCAACGAGTCCCACCGCCGCCGCCACGAGTCGCCCACCCGGGCATGAGCATCGACGAGGACGAACCGATGCCCGGCCCGCCGCAGGAAGTAGCCGAGGGCGAGGCCGGCTTGGCCGGCCCCGACCACGACGGTGTCCAGCACATCGGACCGCTCAGGCCGCCTCATATCCGGCCTCCTCGATCGCGGCACGCACGGCGGCGGCGTCGGTGGTGCCGAGGACGCGGACGGTCTTGGCGACCAGGTCGACGTGGACCGCGGTGACGCCGGCCACCGCGCCCACCTCCTGGCTGATGGCGTGCACGCAGTGGTCGCAGTGCATGCCGGGCACAGACAGGACGATCTCGGACATGACGCGCTCCTCTCGGATCGGTTGGTGAGCCCACCGTTCGGATCGGGTGGTGAGGCCAAGGTGCCCGGCACCGCTGTCCGGCCGCTGTCCGCCCAACTCGGTCCCGACCGACAGCGGCTGGACAGCGCGCAGCGACAGCGTCGGACATCCAGTCACGTCCGACGGAGGAGACCATGTCTACATCGACAGTCGTTGAGTGCACGCTGGAGATCGGCGGCATGACCTGCGCGTCCTGCGTACGGCGGGTCACGCGGGCGCTGACCCGCCTCGACGGGGTCACCGAGGCCACGGTCAACTTGGCGACCGAGCGCGCCCGGGTCACGTACGACCCCCGCCAGGTCGATATCGACGCCCTCGCCGCCGCGGTGAACCGCGCCGGGTATACCGCCACGCCGCACGAGCCGGCCACCGGGTCCGCGGCCCCGGCATCCGCGGAGCCGACCGGGGCCGCGTCGACCCACACCACACCCTCGCCGTCGGGCCCCGGCAAGGACCGGCAGCTGATCCGGCAGCGCCACACTTGGCAGGTCACGCTCGCCGTGGGCCTGGGCATGATGGTGCTGATGTACGTTCCTCTATCAATTGATGCGATGGACTGGCTGATGCCGCTGTTGCTGGTCGTCGCCACGCTGGTGCAGTTCGGTCCCGGGCGAGCCTTCTACCGGTCGGCCTGGGCCGCGGCCCGCCACGGCGGGGTGACGATGGACACCCTGGTCGCGCTGGGCACCACGGTCGCCTACGGGTACAGCACCTTCGTCACGCTCTGGCCGGCCCAGGCCGAGCGGTGGGGGCTACCGCTGCACGTCTATTTCGAGATATCAGTGGTGGTCATCGCCCTCGTGCTGGCCGGCCGCTGGCTGGAGGCTCGTGCCCGGCGCCAGACCACTGCAGCGATCACCGCGCTCGTCGGCCTGCAACCGCAGACCGCACGGGTGCTCCGCGACGGCGTCGAGGTCGAGGTGCGCGTCGCCGATCTGGCGGTGGGGGACCTGATCCGGGTACGCCCCGGAGAGAAGGTGCCGGTGGACGGCGTCGTCGCCGAAGGATCGACCACTGTGGACGAAAGCATGCTGACCGGCGAGAGCCAGCCGATGCGCAAGGACGTCGGGGACGTGGTCATCGGGGCCACCGTCAACCGCACCGGCTCGATCATGATGCGGGCCACCGCCGTCGGCACCGACACGACGTTGGCGCAGATCGTCCGGCTCGTCGAGCAGGCGCAGACCAGCAAGGCGCCCATGCAGCGCCTCGTCGACACCGTCTCGGCCTGGTTCGTGCCAGCCGTCATCGTCGTGGCAGCCCTCACATTCGGCGCGTGGGCCCTGTTCGGTCCCGAGCCGGGCCGCATCACCTTCGGCATCGCCACCGCCATCGCGGTGCTCATCATCGCCTGCCCGTGCGCCCTCGGGCTGGCCACCCCGACCGCGGTCATGGTCGGCACAGGCAAGGCCGCGGAGCTGGGCATCCTCATCTCGGGCGCCGAGGCGCTCGAACAAGCCCGGCGGCTGACGACCGTCGTGCTCGACAAGACCGGCACGCTGACGTACGGCCGGCCCGCCGTGACCGAGATCCGCGTAGCCCAGTCCGTACGGCTGGCGACGGACGACCTGCTGGCCCTGGCCGCGGCCGCGGAGGTCGGCTCCGAGCACCCGCTCGGGGAGGCGATCGTCGCCCACGCCCGCGAGCGTGGCCTGTCGGTCCCGGCGGCTGAGTCCTTCGAGGCGGTGCCGGGGCACGGCGTCGCCGCAACGGTCTCGGGCATGCCGATACTGCTCGGCAACGCTGCCCTCATGACCCGGCACGGCGTCGACGTGGCGTCGCTGGCAGGCGCCGCCGACGACATCGCCGCCGCCGGGGGTACTCCGGTCTACCTGGCGCTCGACGCCCGGGCCGTCGCAGTCATCGGCATCGCCGACACGGTCCGTACCGAGGCGCGTGAGGCGATCGAGCAGTTGCAGGCCATGGGTCTGGATGTGTGGATGCTCACCGGCGACGACCCGCGGACCGCCGAGGTCGTCGCCCGGCAGGTCGGCATCGAACCCGACCGAGTCGTCGCCGACGTCCGGCCGGAGGAGAAGGCGGCCCACATCGCGGCGCTGCGCGGGTCAGGCGCGACCGTCGCCATGGCCGGTGACGGCATCAACGACGCGCCGGCGCTCGCCACCGCCGACCTCGGCATCGCGATCGGAACCGGCACCGACGTGGCGATCGCGGCCTCTGACATCACCCTGGTCGGTGGCGACCTGCGGGGCATCGTCACCGCGATCGCCCTCTCCCGGCGCACCGTCACGACGATCAAGCAGGGCCTCGGCTGGGCGTTCGCCTACAACGTCCTGTTNATNCCGGTCGCCGCCGGCGCNCTGTACCCGATCACCGGNACNCTCCTCGATCCGTCGCTGGCNGCCGCCGCGATGGCGATGAGCTCCGTCAGCGTCGTGACCAACGCNCTGCGCCTGCGCNGCTTCCGTCGNCCCGACGGCCCCGCCGCGCTGCGCCGGCGGTGGACCGCCCGNGTGGGCGACTACGCCTACCTGACCGGCGTCGGCGGCCCTGGCCATCGCCGTGGGGATCGGGTTCACCGCGCTCAGTCGCAGCGACGCGGCCCAACGGGGAATGAACGGGACGCTGGCCTGGGTGCAGGCCACCGGCATGCCCATGCGACCGGCCATGAGCGTCATGATGCAGGCCGAGGTCGAGCCGGAGCACGCCGACGACGCCGGGATCGATGTGGACCTGCAGATGCCGGTGGGCGCGGAGGCGGGGCGCGAGGCGACGGTGCTCATCCGCGTGACCGACGCGGCGACGGGGCGGCCGATCGAGGACGTCGCCCGCAGCCACGAGGCGTGGATGCACTTCGTCGCCATCCGCGCCGACCTCGGCACGTTCGCGCACCTGCACCCCGAGCCGACCGGCCGGCCGGGTGAGTTCGCCGTTCCCGTCACGTTTCCCACCGGCGGCCGGTACATCATCCACACGGAGTTCCGGCGCCAGGGACAGATGAGCGATCTCATCGAGCGGCACGAGATCGATGTCCACGGCCCGACCATCGAGTCGGTCACGCCGACCCAGCCCTCGCCCCGGCAGCAGGTCATCCACGGCGTGCGGGTCCGGCTGGACGGCGAGGTTGTGGCGGGCCGTAGCAGCCGCCTGACCTACCGGTTCACCGACGCGGCGACCGGAGAGCCGATCGACGACCTGCGTCCTTACCTGGCGGCGCCCGGGCACGTGGTGGTCATGCCCATCGACGGCAGCGGCTTCGCCCACGAGCACGCCGAGGCCTACGACGAGGACGGCGACCCGGTGTTCGCGCTGCCGGGCACGCGGTTCGGTCCCGACCTGCAGCTGCACGTCGACCTTCCCAGCCCTGGCCTGTACCGCCTGTGGGGCCAGTTCCGCACCGCCGACGGCCGCGTCCTCACGACCGTGTTCACGGTCGTCGCCCGGTAGGCGGTTCCGCGACGGCGCCCGGCCGTCAACGCGGCCGGGCGCAAGCCCACGCGGGGCACCTGCCCCGAGATGGTGTCGGGCCCCAGATTCGGTAGGCCCGCCACTGTCCATCGTGGATGGGGCCCGCGCTGGGAGCCGGAGGGTGGGACCAGACCTTGCCGTCGAGTCAGGGGATTCCCACCGGGCGGGCGGGGACCTGCGCCGTCTGTCGATGCGCGCGGATGATCTCGGCGTAACGCAGGCCGCTGAGCTTGATGGTGCGCCGCTGGGTCGCGTAGCCCACGTGCACCAAGCCAAACCGCTTGGCGTACCCGTAGGCCCATGCAAGGGTAGAGCCGATGTTCGATCGGTAGGCCAGCAGCTGGCATCGAGATCGTTTATTGACGACATGAAACGGGCAGTTCTTACAGCTGTCGGACGTTAGCACCGATACAGCTCGGTAACGATCATGGACACCCTACCGATATGTCCTTATGATCGGTGCATGCCGGGGCATGATTCGGACACTGAGAGCCTACGCTCTATTCAGAAGTTGTTCGATCCGGCTTTCTTTACACCTCGCCCTTGGCTCGAGGACCGGATCTGGGCCTGGCTATCGGCCAACGACAAGAGCCGAACCCTCATGGTGATCGGGGGCCCCGGCACAGGAAAAAGCCGGCTTCTCCATGCCATTTCGCGACAATTATCCAATTCCTCCGACACGCCCGAGGTGCCGACCCTGGCGTGCGCATTCTTGCGCGACCTGCGCGCCAACCAGGCCAGCGAGATGTCGTGGGTCGCCCTGAAGCAGGAGCTGCTCGGCCTCGTCGGAGGCGGCGCGCCTGGCCCACTCCCGCCGAGCGCTCCAGTGAGGGTTCGCATGAAGGCCGAGTCCATGGCCACCGGCGCACAGATGATCGGGCAGCAGATTCACAACTACCTGTTTACTGACCCCATCACCGAACTTCGCGAGATCGTGCTCCCCGCGCTCAACACGCTGCCGGCCGGCCCACCTCTGGTGATTATCATCGATGGCCTGGACGAGGCCTATCGCGAGAGCGCGCACGAGTTCCTGGGCGTGGTGTCGGCGCTCATCGAATCGCTCGACCGCCAACCGCCGGGGAACCAGGGCGCCGGACGACTGCGTCTGCTCCTCGCGAGCCAACCCGAGGCTCCGGTCGCCATCAATCCCATTCGGAAACCCGAGATCGTCGACCTAGCTGACCGAGATCCTTCGGACGAGGCCGACCTCGCCAGGTATGTGTCATTTCTGTTGCGGGAGCTCCCCGAGACCGACCGGGAACGGCTCGCCCAGCGTATTGCCGCCCGGGCGAACGGGATTTGGGTATGGGCGTTCTACGTGGCCCTCGGCATCGCCGAGGACGTCGCGGCCGGCTTGCTGCCGTCCGCGATCTCCGACGTCAGGCATTTCCCCCCGGCCCTGACTGACGTCTACAACGATGCATTGACACGTGCCCGCGGGCGGCTCGGCGACGAATGGGGCGACGCCGCTTCCTTTCTGGCTCTGATAGCCGCCGTGCAGGAACTCGGTGCCGGGCTGCCGCATGATGTGGCCCTCGCGGCACTCAGAATCGACGGTAACACGATGGCTCGTCTCCTGGTCGGGCTCGCCGCTCTGGTCGTGCGAGATCCGTCCAGGAACTACCGGTTCTTCCATGGTGACTTTGGCCGATGGATCGCGGAGGGCGGCTACCCGTTCGCCGTCATCACAGATGCTCATGATCTCCTAGCATCGGTACTCGTCAAGGCGGGCAGAGAAAACGGCTGGCGGTTCGCTGGAGAGTACGCGCCCACGCACGCCATCCGGCATGCGCTGGCGGCCGCTGAGTTTGACATCGGGAGAATTAGCTTCCGTGCGTCCCTGGACCGCTGTCTTGAACTGTTCCGCGACCGGACGCTTCTGGGCGATCAGGTACTGGCCGTGCAGACCCGCAACCTGGAATATCTGTTCGCCGGGCTGGTCGCTCTCCGATGGCTCGCCCCGGCCAGGACCCGTTTTGACCGCTCCGTTCCCTTGGGCGGGCTGCTCGAGGTCATCCAACCCGAACTCGAGATGCGGGTCGGACAACGTCTGGTCAACTCTATGTCCGAGGCCGACATCGACCAGTTCATGGCCAGCCCTGACCAGAGCACCGCGTTGAAGGTCCTGGAGAGCACCGCGCCTGACTACCGCCAGGTCGTCATGGCCGAGATGAGCCGCCTCTGGTCCGAAGTCCTCTCCGGGTGGCGGCCCGGTCCGCCAGATCCGACCATCGGTCTGTACGAGCGGGTCGAGGATCTGGAGAAGCGATGGAAGGCGACTGGCGACCGCTACTTCCTGGACCGCCTCGTCGCGATGCGGCGCCACATTCTAGAACTCACCCCGACGGACCACGAACTCCGAACGGAACGGCTGGTGGGCCTGGCTCTGACTCTCGAGGAGCAGATCGACGCCACCGGAGACGATGCGTTACGGGACAAGTTGGTGGACCAGATAGTGGCAGTTCGGGGAGAGGCGGTTGGCCGACCAGACCTCGCCGAGCCGGCCGTCACCTTGGCCCGGTATGCATACTGGCTGCTGTATCGGTGGAGCCACGCCCCGGCCAGCCGCGGCGACGACCTCGACCGGGCAGTCGAGGTCCTGCACCGGGCGATCGAGCTGACCGGGCCCGTCGATCCGTTCCGGACGAACTGCTTGGCTACGTTGGCGAATGCCTATATCGAGCGAATCGAGACTGATCGAGAACGTGATGACGACCTGAACCAGTTGATCACCATACTGGAGGAACTCACCCGCGTACCCGAAACAACCGGCGACCCCACAGCCTGGGCCATCTACGGACACTGGCTACGACGCCGGTGGCAACGCGACCCAGCCAACCACAGCGACGACCTCGACCAAGCCATCCACGCCCTACACCGCGCCNTCGACCTGACCGCCCCGGACGACCCCAACCCGACCGCGCTCCTGATGGCATTGGCTGACGCGTACATCGACCGGCTCGACACCNNCCGAGAGCAGCCCGNCGACCTCGGCCAACTTCTGACCATCCAGGAGCAACTCACCCACCACCCCGACACCGCCACCAGACCCGCGACCTGGGCCATCTACGGACACGGGCTGTGGCGCCGGTGGCAACGCGACCCAGCCAACCACGGCGACGACCTCGACCGGGCAGTCGAGGTCCTGGACCGGGCGATCGGCCTCACGCGTCCAGACGATCCAGATCGACCCCGTCGAATCTATCTGTTGGGGCAGGCGTTCGCCGACCGGGTGGCGCGTGACGATGCCTCCGTCGATGCTGCGATCAATCCGACCTATGTCGATGCCACATCATCTCAGGAAGACGTCGGGACGCTGCGACGCCGGCTCGATCTGACGCCACCGGACGATCCGGACTGGCCCAACCTGGTCGCGACACTCATCACGGCGCTGGCCGATCGCATCGGCGGCGACGAGGAGCAGGACGGCGACCTCGACCAGATGGTGGCGCTCCACGAAGCGCTTACTCGCCACCCGCAGATCGCCGATCCCGGTGAGGCGTTCACGGTGTACGCATACTGGCTGCGACGGCGCTGGCGGCGTAACCCGGGGGGACGAGGTCAGGATCTGGACACGGCGGTTGACGCCCTGCGCCGCGCACTCGATGTCACCCAGGCCGATGACCCGGCTCGGGCAGGTCGCCTTCTAGAGGCGATCATCGCCAGTCTGGAGCGGAACAGGGCTGACGCAGACGATCGTGCCAATGCCGCGCAGTTGCTCGGGTCGCTGGCGGGCGGGCAAGCGCTCACGCTCTCCCTACTGCAGTGTTGCGAGTGGGACGATCAAGATCGAACCCTTCTGGTCGACTTCATCCTGGAGCTGGCCCGGGATGGAGGATGGTCGGTTGGACCAGATGCGTGGACGACGCTCGGGCTGTGGCTCCTCGGTGTGGCGCGTCGATACCCCGCACAGCTCGCCACCGGCTGCGACGGGGCGATCGACGCCCTGAGGCGGGCGATCGACCTGACCGGTTCCGACACCCCCGAACTGGCCGCCCGCCTGACCGCGTTGGCGGACGCCCACCTCCAGCGAATCAATACTGGTCGCGAGCGCGACGACGACCTCGACCGACTCCTGGCCATCCAGGAGCAGCTCACCCACCACCCCGACACCGCGACCAACCCCACCGTGTGGCTCTCGCACGGTCACTGGCTGTGGTGCCGGTGGCAACGCGACCCAGCCAACCACAGCGACGACCTCGACCAAGCCATCCACGCCCTACACCGCGCCGTCGACCTGACCACACCTGACCACCCCGTCCGGACGGATCACCTGGCCGCATTGGCGAACGCGTACATCGACCGGCTCGACACCACCCGAGAGCAGCCCGGCGACCTCGACCAGCTCCTGACCATCCAGGAGCAACTCACCCACCACCCCGACACCGCCACCAACCCCACAACCTGGGCGATCTACG
>Ga0065720_1020160_pt1 | contig 16405 bp, 9 predicted proteins | sample Thericmetagenome_FD_59107 | JGI IMG/M metagenome (GOLD analysis project Ga0065720, IMG submission 59107) | Thermophilic microbial communities from the Joint Bioenergy Institute, California, USA of rice/straw/compost enrichment - eDNA_2 v2... | ecosystem: Engineered > Solid waste > Grass >... | reverse complement strand
GTATTCCCTCCGAATCACTTTGGTCGGTTGTTCAGAGGGTCTATTTCGACGGGGGTGGGTCATTTTCATTCCGGCGCCGATGGGTCAATTATAGTCCGGCGGTGACAGGAACCATGGTGACGGCGGGCAACGTACATGACAGCAGCGTCTTTGAGGAACTGCTGAATCAGGTATGCACCACCTTTGGCCGGCCTGGTGCCGTTGCCGTGGATGCCGGCTACAAGACCCCTTACATCGCCAAATTGCTGTTGGATCAGCAGATCCGGCCGGTCATGCCATACACGAGACCGCACACGAAGGAAGGGTTTTTCCGAAAGCACGAATACGTCTATGACGAGTATTACGATTGCTATATCTGTCCGAACCATGAAGTGTTAAGCTACGAAACGACGACCAAAGAAGGATACCGCATCTATCGGTCCAATCCGGACGTTTGCCGCCATTGTCCATTTTTGAAGCAGTGTACGGAAAGCAAAGATTGCACCAAGCGGATCAGCCGCCACATCTGGGCGCATTATCTGGAAGAGGCCGATCATTTGCGGCACACGGATGAGAACAGGAAAATTTACGGACAGCGAAAAGAGACGATTGAACGGGTGATTGCAGACTTGAAAGAAAAGCATGGCATGCGATGGACGACCTTGCGAGGCGTAAGAAAGGTCACCATGCAGGCGATGCTTACGTTCGCTGCGATGAATTTGAAAAAACAGGCGATCTGGCTGTGGAGGAAGGATCGGCCAGCAAATTGCAACAGGTGGTTTAGCTTGAATTTCATCATTTCAATGAAACAAACTCCCGCTGCGTTGGAACGCATGCGGGAGTTTGTCATCAGTCTGGCCCGATCCGGGGGATCGGGTCAGGATTAATTATAGCTGATTGCCAATATAGATATATTGAGTTTATAGAGATTTAACGGCCTATTGAGTTAATTATGCGATCTATCACACTACCCAGATCCTGCTTTACTTCATGTTCCCAAAATCTTAATATGGTCCAACTGCGTGACTTATAGTATTTTGTTACTTCCATGTCTCTGTCAACATTGCGTTTTATTTTCTTTTCCCAAAATTCCCTGTTGCTTTTCGGCATCACTCCATGTTCCGGGCAGCCATGCCAATAGCAGGAATCCAAAAATACAACCAGCTTGTACTTTTTGATTGCGATATCAGGTGCGCCCATCAAGCCCCGAACGTTTTTTCGATATCGGATACCTTTCTTCCAAAGCTCTTTTCTCACCAATTTTTCAAGTGCGGTTTCCTTTGCACGAATGGCCTGCATGTTTTTTCTTCGTTGTTCTTTGCTTAATACATCAGTCATGATGGAAACCGCCTTTCCAGGTTACGAAAATGCCTCATCCCATCGGGCAAAGTATCCCAAATCCGGGTCACTCGGGCTGCCGACAACAAGCAATCTGTCAAGTATGCGATTGCCATTCTCACAGGAAGTTTCGGGCAGCAAGGCACAGGTGTGACATGCAGCCAAATTGCAGGAATTTGGTCCCTGACCTTTGCTTTCCATGCAAATCGGATCGGAAGAACACCATGTAGCTTCTTGCAGTGCCGTCAGTACTATCTCCTCCAATCTGCCCAGTTGTCCTTGTCTGACCAACCCGCCAAGTGATCCTTCCGAATCTCCGGAAGCCGTATATATCAATACCCCGTTCATCGGTTTATCAGGATGAAGTTCGTCGCAATAGATCCGTTCTCTTAAAGCCGAACTGCCGTAACCGCAAGAATAACTTAACTGATTGATTATCAAGTGGGCAAAAGTGTGTAAGAGTATAAACTTGGCACTGTATTTCTTGGCATTTTGCCCGCTTGAAACCCTGTATGCGCGAACATTGGCGTTCAACAATTCGGTCCTTTGCTTAACTTGAGGAAGTTCTGCCCAATTATTAAGGCGCTCACCGTCAAATTCAAAAAATATTCCTTCTCCTCTCACCACTATGGCGGGAAGCCAATCAATATTTGGTGAAAAATAAAGTTCTCGTTTCAATTCACTTACAGTGCGATTGTTTTCCGGAAGCAAACGAGAGAAACCGACATACGCCCTTGTTTCCTTAATTTTGTGAAGCAATGCCACGCTTTTAAGATAGGTCGACAACTCTCTCTCATATTCAGCACCATTAACGTTTACCACATAAAAATCCTGATTTTCCCCGCCCGCACCGGACAATATCGCTTCATACTCCATTCTGCGGTAAGTTTCTTCTGAATCTTCGATTTTATCCTCTGTTGCTCCTCCGTATTGACTGCTTAATTTCTCCTGAGCTGCTTTATAAAGTTGTTCAGGATCCACATCTTTGATTTCAGCCAAAAAATCGATAATGGATCGATCCAATTGACCATTTACCCGATGACCGGAGATTCTTGACCAGTACTGCTCAACAATTTCGATCGCTTTTCTGTTTGTGGTTTTATCCCAATAAGGCAAATAAATTGAACTGCGAACTTCAGGAAAATAAACATTTGATGCACCTCTCTGCACAACCCTTAAACTGCAACCGCATGTTTCTTCGTCGTTCTCCGTTTCTCCAAGCCACGGACGGTTCCCGGAACATTTCTTGATCTTGTCCAATGAATGATCATTGAATGCCATGGACATTGTTCTGCTTTGAGAACAACTACATACGATTTTAATGCCGGATAATGCACTGCTGCCTCTCCCTGGAAGCAGCCGAAGATTGCAAAAAGAGTCATGCGGGCGGTCACGGTGTACCCATTCCATGAAGGGGAAATCTTCTATATGACCCTCCTCGCATATTGCGATAAAACGAACCGGAATTAACCACGGACGGCGACGTTCCGGCAAATTATGACATGATAGTCCATCCGAATAATTTGGACCTTTACATTTCTGTCTAGAACCGAAGGGTGATAATTTTTCCATTGATCCACAATAAGGACAATAATGCCATAACGGAAACCTTACGCAAGGGATTCTCAATTCTGCATTTCTTACTCCGGTTCTGCGGCTTCTGAATTCCGGTGGCAATCTGAAGTGTGATACGCCGAGTCTTTTCTCCAGTCTTTCCTCCCTGATAATAAACTCTTCTTGTCCATCGGGAGCAGACTGATATACCTTCTCCCATGCATCCAATCCACATACCATCAGCGATTCGTCGCCCGGGAAGTTGATCATTTGCCCGACTCCCCAAGGAGATATCAACTGGCTTCGTCGAACGGCTCTTTTAACCACGGTTTACACCTCTTTCGGATACTCCGATATAACCCTAGCTTCACATGTGGAATCCACATTCCTCATGGTCAAGGGGGTAGCCCAAGATCTTCCTCCCCACTCATCCATCGGTGAGCTCCCTGCCGGATACATGAGAGGCAGTTCTTCGGTAGGCGGTGTAAAATCTCCGTATTTTGGGGGCAGATATCTTCCCCATTCAGTGATCAGTTCATCAATTCTCTTTTTAGTGTATTCATGTTCATCCTTATCAACACGCAACACTCTGTTACTAATTATCTCTTTAATTTTTGTGAACAATATCATATCGGGTAAAGGCTGTGGTGAGATTCTGTTCAGTTGATTCCCCATAAATCTCACCAATCCAACTAAAATTGCATGTAACGCCCTTTCTCTCACCGGAGCAGAAAAAGGAGTTACGCTGGTGGGCTCAACATATCGGTATATGGAATCGTGATACGAATGAAAGTGTTCATAGTGCGACCGGTCTCTGGGTTTGCTCGGATTATAAATAACAAAAACCAATCCCGGAGCGTCTTTGGATCTCCCTACCCGGCTTGTCGCCTGGATATATTCGGAAGTGGTTTTGGGTTGCCCGACGACCGCCATAAGGCCCAATCTCGGCACATCCAAGCCGACCGAAATCATATTGGTGGCCAGACAAATATCAACCGGTGCTCTGTCCTTGTTTAGTGACGGATAGTTTTCCTCCAACATTTGCAATGCCTTGGGAATTTCTCCGCTTGGAATCCGACTGGTCAATTCAATTGCCCGATATATGAATCTTCTCGGATCACGATCTTCCTGCTTCCTAATGCCTTTTCTTTGCCACATGGCATTTAGGTAATCCCGGATATCTTGCCGAATCAATGTGGCTGCGTGACCGAGTTCTCTCAAACTGTTAAAGTAGCACAAGAGCGACCAGTAGGGATTTCTCTCACTTTCATCTGTTACGTGAATTGAGCTCACTGCCTGTAACAATGCAGCGAATACTCTTACTTGGGTTGTGACATGGGAAGGCAATGCCGTGGCATGTATTCCGACATATGTACGTCCCGGAGCATTTTTATCCACCGTCGCAAAAAAAGATTCTCCTGCATCCAAACATTGAGGCGGAAATTGAAAAACCTTATCTTTTTCACATGCATAAAGCGATTGAGCCTGTTCCTTTGCTCTACTAATGGTTGCCGTCGATGCTATTATTTTGGGATATGCTCCCTTCTCATCATCTTTGCATAATTCCGATACCAATGTTTCGTAATGTCCGACCATGGAACCCAGCGGTCCCGAGATCAAGTGCAATTCGTCTTGTATAATCAGATTCGGCGGCGATACTCTCCCGTTATCACCACGGTATCCGAATATCCCCCTTGCTTCCGGTCTCCATGGCAGCATTGCAAATTTGTCCACGGTTCCAATTAAGAGCGCCGGCGGATTTTCATAAATGTCCTCGTCAATCACCATTAAGGGGAGAGGAAAATCAGCCTTAGAAAACTCACAATCATGGTCACTGCATTGATACACCACAGTGTCCGATGATTTGCGATAACCTTTAATTTGGGTGGTTTTTCCGATTTTCACAGGCCCCATCTGTGCCCCGCACCATGGACATTTCAATACGATAAACGGATTTTCTTCCTCCGATTTCTCCTTCTGTTGCAATTCATTGAAATATTTAATAGCATCAGCTCGCTTATTGGGAGTTAAGTTATCACCAGCCCACAATCCGATTGTTATTCGATCATTGCCCAGAAGTGCGGGGTTCTCATTACGAATTAGCTCAATTGCGCATATGAGGGATGATGCGCGTTGATATTGTTGGGCTGATAATAATCTGAGAGTGTATCTCATAAGCACCGAAGTGCCGGAATCTGTTTTGTTCCTCAACCGTCTTAAAAATATTGAAAATGCCGTCAATCCCAAATAAGCCTCTGTTTTTCCTCCGCCAGTAGGAAACCAGATAATATCTACTATTTTTCTGTCTTCACTTTCGGGAGCGCTCATCGATACCAAATTCATTAAGATAAATGCAATTTGAAAAGGCCGCCACGAACCAAACTTGGGATTGTCGGCATCAGGCCATGTAGCCCTGTCCCACAGATCAGGTTTTCTTAATGGATCAATTGCAGCCAATTTATCTTTTTCATACCAGTTGCGTAACTTTAGTCCATAGTGAATTTGTTGCATCACCATTGCCCGGTTCATCAAACCAAAAGCCAATTTGACTAACTGGTCTTCTTCGATCAGTTTTATACCGTTTTTCATTCTTTCCAAGCATTTTCTGCAATTTTCAATGTGCCGTTCTGCCGTTTCAAGCAGCTCACCGGAAAGTTGATCATGCGCCTCTTTATGGCGATCTTCAATCCATTTTTCGTAACCGTCACATAATTGCTTCAAGGGATCTGTAATGTTATAGGATGCATCAGACATATTAAGCATGCTTAAGTCAATATGACCCAGTTTTGCTGGAACCACAGGTTTCATTTCATACACGGGAATTATACTCGTCCTGATGGTACCCGCAACGGCTTCCGATTCATCTATACATTCCCATTCCGCGGCGCATCCGTGACCGATTGCGAAAGTATGATGATTTCGATAAAGCAAATCGTTGCTTCTCTCATCTTCTGTCAGTCCGTCAAATTTCCTTTTCGGATAAGGAAGGAATACTGGTTGTCCATCCATATCCTTGATTTCGAGCATGACTTGATAAAAGCAGTCTTCGCTGCTGCTTTTTCCACTATCCGATTGAATTCTATTGATCAATGTAAAAGTCATCAACTTTCCGTTGTTTTGCGATCCATTATTATTGGAACGGTTTTGAATATGAAGTACCAACCCGGTTTCATTCCCGTTTTTTATCACCGGATATTCGACTTTTGAATTCACTTCCAGCGGCAACTTGTCCAATGTCAATTCAAGTTCTGTGTCCATCTTTTTTCTAAAATATGCTTTCATCAAATAAGTGTTGCCATCCCCGTCAGTGTCGGCATAGTCACCGGGTACATATTTTGCCGCCTTAATTGAAACTTTTATCCCTACGGCAGGAGTTTTCAGGTTACAGGTAAATCCGATGGCGGAAGGAAACCGTGAATTCGCCAAGTTAACGATCTCATCATTTGCCCCATCTTCCAATTCTGAATCCGACCTCGAACCCGATCTGACTTCAATTTCAATATCTCCCAACTGTTCAGCTGTATTGCTGTTAACCTCGGTTTCGTTTAACATTTCCGCTTCTTTGTCATTCACTTCATCACTTTTTTCTTGAAGCGTATCTATCGGAAATAAAATTCCGGCACCATACCTCATTCTTGGAGGAATGTTAAGCAGAATTTCTTCTCCGTCTTCCTGAATAAGCTGAGGAATTGGATCCGGACCAATGATTTCTCGTTTCAAAAATGCAATGATATCGCTCCTCATATCACCAAACTCCTCCTGATTATTTCTTTATATTCCCTCTCAACAGCTTGATTCATGATGACGAACAAACCCACTTTTGCCCTGGACATACCAACATAGAGCAAAGACTTTACATCAGAATTGTTCAGTGAATTGATGTCGGTCAGAACAACATAGCTGTTCTCCAATCCTTTAAAGCCCTGAATCGTTGAGAAACTCACCTTTTTCATTCCGGATTTAAACTTACCGATCTTGTTTAGATTAACGATGTCAATTCCATTGGTTAACCCGCATGCAGAAGAATTCTCATATCGATAAGGTGACAAAATGGTGATGGATTCCGGAGGGATTCCTTCAGAGCTTAATCGTCTCAAAAGCGTCTCTAACATTTTGGTAAAATCATTCTTCTCGCAAAATATGTATTCAACCGGGATACCTTCCACTTTGGCAGGAAGAAAAGGCGGCTCTTCGAAACCCGTTAAAATCGAGGTCTGTTCACCAATCATCTTTGTATTCCTGCAATTTACCTTCAACTTAAAGCGGGCAAAGGACGATCTTTCTTCCAACATGGACAACATTTCCTGCGCTGAATACTCTGAATAAATTGCCTGCTTCTCGAGGTCTGCATAAATTTCCCAACTTCCGCCTTTCAGTCCGCCAAGCAATAACGCATCCAATACATCCAAATATTCCGGGCGCAGCAAATCTTGGCCTTCATCAACAATAATGTGATCAAAAGGTTCACAGTATCCTTCATCTATTGATGTTAAGGCAAGCAGCGGAAGATCAAATTTAAAATATTCATCATTTTTATCCGAATCAGGTCTGTCGCAGTCAGGATTGGCGGAAGCCAACTGTTCAAGGAAACGATGAAAGGTACTTATCGTTATTTGCCCTGTACGGGACGATATTTGCTGTTCCTGCAACCAGTTTGCCAGCAAAGCATTAAAACATAGAAACAATACTCTTTTATTCTTAAAAACTTTTCGTCTCGCGGATTCCATGGCGATCATTGTTTTGCCCGTGCCGGCAGCACCAAGAAACAAACACCTTGGATTATCTTCCAATTGATCCAGGCAAAGAAATTGCTCTGAGGTGTACTTATCCAATTCCTCCTCAATTTCGCTGATCAGATCCTTCTTTCTGACAAGACGCTCAAAATCACCGCGTAAATAACCAACAAGTTGCCTTACATCCTCCTTTGTGGGAAGAACGACATCCGTTTTGATATTTTTCATCTTATCCAATGTCCTATTCGACAACATGCGAATAAATGAACTGACCGGCAATCTTCGTGAATCCCGGTCATAAATCTGCCAACCTTCCTGATCCGGTCCTTCCGCAGGGAATATAATGTGCGGGAACATGACACCGAATCCGAACAACACTTTTGCCAATCTGTGTTCCTTTCCGAATTTACGCCTGATTGATTCAAGCAGGCTAAACATGCCTTCTTGTGCTTGTTCAAACGGTCCGCGTGTCCGTGTTGTGGATTCACCGTATCGATTGGTAAAAATCCATACTCCGTTCTCCCGTTTTACGCTTCCCGATTTTACCTCCAGGCAAAATACGCCGAGATTGGGCGCTAGGACCAAAAAGTCAATTTCACCATAAAGGCGTCTCGTATGTTTACTTAAAGCCAAAGAGTGAAGCACTACCCAATCCTCGGTATCAGGATCATTTTGAAACAGATTATAAATCAGCTTCTCTCCGGTGCTTTTTACATCCTCAGAGATATATGGCGGAATCATTCTCGCCACGTGGATCACTCCAAAGGAAAGAGTTTGTAAGTAGCGCTCAAACTGACTTCCGTATACTCATCCGATACTCTGTCCACGGAAGCCAACGTGATTGTTCCATATTGATCCAATTTCAAGGTAACGACCTGAGAAAGCGATTTGTTTACATTCCCCATCATGTCCGGCAATTTGCTTATTAACTGCCTGTTGAGGTATGATGCTGCTTGTAAATGAACGCCCCTCAACGTTGATACAGCATCCAAAACTTGCTGTAAATTTTCATTAAGTTCTTTGTCCATGGTGGCACGACTGATCAACACTATGTCGTTCATGTCGCGTGGTCCGATCATGGAATCATCAAATAACCAGTTGCGAATTGTTATTTCGTGTCGGTTGCAACCGCTCGCTTTTAATTCCCTCTTTAACCTTCTGATGCTTTCGTCCAATGCCTCGTATCGTCTTAACAATGCTTCTCTCCATATTGAAGCCGTCTTTCGCAAATGCAGCTTTTGATTTTGTTGCAATATGGCATCAGCAATTTCACGAATCAGATCATTGTCTGAATCCCTGAATAATACAATATCTCCGTTCTGCAACTCACTGACAGTTCTTCTTTCAATTTCTTCACCATTCTCATAAATGAGATCCGTCACAACCATGAGACGCTGTTGGTCAGTAAAAAAACTATAGTGACTGCCATTAAAAATTACCAGCTTTGATTTGCATATACTTTCGGTTGAGTCATCCGATTTTGGCGATAATTGATACCTTCGAGTTATTATTCTGATCTCCAGGTTCTCGAAATCCGTGTCGTCATCTTCGGAAACGTCCTGATGGATCATTCCGTGACTTTCCGAGTCATTCGAATCTGAATAATTAAATTCCAGTCCGTATTCGTTGTGCCATTGTTTTAATCTGTTTTTCAACCATTCCTTTTCGTGCGGATAGAATATAAAATTCAATGTTTGATACGCGTAAGAAGTCAGAAGTTTAAAAATTTGATTATGTCCGGGCCAATAATAAATTATCAACTTTCCAATCTTTTCATTTCTCGTTAACAACTCTTGCATCGTGACGGCCTTTAATTTTTTTAGTTCCAAATATTCGAACAATAAGTTGTAATAACGTGCGTCGCTTTGGGTACGTACAACAATGATCTTCTTAACTTGATCTTCACGAATGGCAAGATCAATTAAGGCTTTCAATTTCGAGGCATTTTCAGTTGTTATCTCGATAAGATTGAGCTTTTCTATGATTTGCAGCAGTTCTTGCTTCAGTTCATCCGGGATCCACATCCCGTTTCTTTCGAGTTCCGCTTTGATTTGATTTATCTTTTCAGATTTCGTCTGCAGGAAGTCGGGCGACATTGATAATGATCTTGAAATCTGGTAAGTCAAAATACTCAAAGAATCCAACAGTTCAGAAATATAGCTGCTATGTTCATGGTGCTTTTTCTTGATGTTTTTAATCGCTCTATATGCATCCGTCAGTTCAGGGAAATATGCTTCATTTAATTCAATGTGGAATTCAAATTCCGGATGGTTGCGAATTCTGAATTCCCGGAAATCACGATCATACAAATGACCGAGAGTCGGCAATTCAGATTCTTCGGCAATTACAATAACGGGAATATTAAATTGCAATATATCGTCAAATAAATATAATTGGTTAATGTAATGGTAGAACCCGTCAAAAATGATCAGATCCGGTTTTTGCCTTGCCTTGACCAAGAACGTATAAAGCCTGTCCAAATCAGGAGATATCAGGCAGTTCGGTTTATCGGATTTTGAGTGCGGCCCCAATACCTCCACTTCACCCGTTTTTTTTATTTTCCCCCAAGGAAAAAGTTGTCTTACTTGAACATCCTCAATGTGATAATTGGAAATAAAAAAATCGGATTCATTGTTTCTAGAAACCAATACTGTATAATTGGATTTGGAAACAAAGCCGCTTAATCCGAAAAATTGTTTCCTGTTTAACTTCTTTCTGTTCCTGTGGTTTGTAGCTCGCGACAAATAATTCATGCTGTGTAATTTTTTGTTTTGAGCAGATGTAAGGGTGTGGACAAAAGACAGCGGCATCGTGTAACTCCCGTCGCTGCACTTAACAACAATCTTATTTTCATCTTCGAGCAATTCTTCGAAAATGACCACACAATTATTCAGAAGAATTGTCTCACCCTTTGTGAATCGCAAATTCGCAAAACCCGAAGAAGTATCATTTTCAGGCGCTAACATGAGCAGAGTTTTTGTTACCGCAATCCATTTGGCAGTATCAAAATTTCTCGGAATCACCATTAACCGTCTGATGTCCGAGACATCTGATCCAAAATTCACCGCTTCCTTTACTGCATGAACGGTCAACGAACCCGATACTGTATTAATGACTCCGGTCAACCTGGAAAGAGTGGCCGAGCCTTTATTCGCAATCTCTTCAGTGTTCATGACCAAGTTCCTCCGACTTTTAACCTATGCTATATTTAAGATATACGACACGATTCGCTGCAAACCTTTTTTTAATGGCGAATTCAGGAGAATTGGGGAGTTCCTTCCGATGATCGTAATTGATCTGTTTTCCGGTGGCGGCGGGCTCAGCGAAGGATTTCATGAAAACGGATTTAAAATCGTCGCGCAAGTGGAAAAAGACCAATGGGCTTGTGAAACATTAAGAACGCGCATGATCTATCATTATTTAAAGAGTAACAATGACTTGAATTTGTATTTTGATTACCTGAAGAATCGCAGATCCTATAGAACAATAAATCAAGATCGGAAAATCATCAGTGATAAATACCCGGAACTGGTTGAATTATTGGATCATGTTGTATTAAACAAGAAGTTTGGCAATCCGGCCAGTGATCCTCACGCAACCTCAACCAAAGACATCATTCAATTGATAAACAAATCCTTGAAATATCATAATGAAAACTCAGTAAATGTCATAATCGGGGGACCACCCTGTCAAGCCTATTCACTCGTGGGACGAAGCAGAATGAAAGAACAGGCGGAGAAAGACCCCCGAAACTATCTATTTTTTTATTACTTGACGATAGTAAAAGAATACCAACCGGAAGTTTTTATTTTCGAGAACGTTCCTGGACTTCTGAATGCAAAAAGCGGACTTGTGTTTGAAAAAATTAAAGAAGAGTTTGAACTGGCCGGATATAAGTTGGCATCGGGAATCGAAAAAGAGGATCAAAAAAACGTGATAGATTTTGCCAATTACGGAATTCCTCAGAGAAGAAAAAGAGTATTACTGTTTGGTATCAGGCGAGGCCTTAATATCGGTTACCCTGTTTTTGAGAAATATAAATATAACTGGACAAAGACGTTAACCGTCAGAGATGTCATTTCTGACTTACCTGCTCTCCATCCTGGTCAGGGTGATGATTATAAGATTACTGAATATGCGCTCCCGGCATCGTGCAACCCTTTCCAAGAAGAACTCAGGAAAAACAGCATCGGGGTCATAAACCACAAAGCAAGAAACTTGCAAGACCGTGACAGAGAAATTTATAAGCTGGCCATTAACGCCGCAAAGAACGGTATGCAACTGAAATATCCCGATCTCCCGGCTTATTTAAAAACTCACAACAATGAGCAATCCTTCTTGGACAGGTTTAAAGTGCATTGGTGGAATAATACTCCGCATACTGTTGTTGCGCATATTGCAAAAGATGGTCACTATAATATCCATCCGGACATAATTCAAACGAGATCTCTTACGGTCAGGGAAGCGGCTAGAATTCAAACCTTCAATGACAATCATGTATTTGAAGGTCCCAGGACCGCTCAATATATTCAAGTTGGGAATGCCGTTCCTCCCATGATGTCCAAGATTATCGCCAAAGCAATTAAAGATCAAATGTTGTTATTAATCTCAGCGAATGCCGATCATTCACTTGTAACACATTCATGATTCGTATTTAAAAACATACTTTGCAAAGGGTGCCTCATACTTAATTTGGGTCGCACCCTTTTTTATACTGGATGGCAAATCAAGTACAGCATTGTTTTGGCAGGGTGACCCATCACATGCACAAGAAAACAGTGCCGCTGCTGGCAGCCGCGCTGGCGGTGCTGCTCGCGGGTGCGTTCGGGCATCGGGCGGCGTCCGAACCTTCCGGCCCGGTGTACAAGAGTCGCGAACTGATCATGCTGGAGCAGGCGAAATCGGAGCTGGAGGATGAGGGCAAGGAAGTTCCCGAGGAACTGCTGAGAAAAATCGAGTGGGAGACGGAGTATAGCCGGCTCATGGCGCCGGAAATGAAAAAACGCGAACTCGAAATCCGGCAAATCGAAGCGATGCGGGCAAAAACCCCGAAGGATGAGAAAGGGAATCCCATCCTTCCGGAGCCTGAATTTCCGGAATATCAACCTGAGCCGTACAAGGAAGCGGGGCAAGTCGGAGACCGGGAGTACGCTGAGTCCTTTTTCCCCGGGCGTTCACGTACAAACACGAGTTGGTGTCCGCCATTACCGCCCCCTGCGACGTGCTGGTGTCCGGCATCTACAGAGACGACCCGAACCGCAGTTTCATCATCCGCATCAACAACACTGCGAAACGCGACGAGCTGGGCAGGGAGCAGTTCGATTTCGAGGGCATTGGCCCCATCCGGTTCGTCAAGCTGATCGATGACCGCATTGCCGTTTTCCAATATGACGGCGACCGGGAAGGCTTCTTCGATCTGGCGGACAACAAAGTCGAATTCCGCCCCTATGATCCCGATGAATGACGGCTATTCATTTTCTGCGGACAATGCTTTAACCTTTTCCACCCACTGCTTCATACCTTCCGGTGCAGGGTCGAAATATTGAAGTTCAGATGAGGAGAGGCCCTTGATTTCGAGAACGGCATAAACAAGTGCCATGGACCACCGCGAGTTGTTCTCGATCATCTTGAGCATTTCATCCACATGTTCAGGCCCCAGCTCAACAAAGATGTCTCAGCGCCTTCTTGGTGCCCGGCGTCAAGAATTGGGACGAAACCAAATCCTCAATGGTCTGATTGGCAACCGATTCTTTGTAAATTTGATTAAAGCTTGCTCAACCGGACTGTCGTTCTTCTCATGTTTCTTGATCCATTCTTCTGCTGGTTCTTGCTCTTCGACCGGTATTGACGCAGCTTTCATTACATTCCGCTCTTTATTAAACCCGGTTTACGGGATCCCACTCAAACGCTTCAAGATTGTAATAACCGCCGGTATCTTCATTCCAGGCCAGGTAACCCGGCACATCCTTCGATCTTGGGGGTTCCGGATATTTCACGAATCGGGTTTCATTAGCCCGGATATTGGGGGTGCTGGTTAGAAGGAGCAGCAGGGCAGAACCGAACACAATCCAATATTTTTTCATCAGGCCATCCCCTCAGTCCATAAAACCATTTACCCTATAGTATAAGATTTTCGTCAAGTATTCTCAAACATGGAAGATGCTGTGGAACACGTGATCCCTGGACGAAAAAAACGACCCCAGACATCGCTGAGGCCGCAATTCCGAAAACCGTCCACCCTTCCACGGCGCCGGCCGCGAACATCAATTCCGCCCCAACTCGACGTCCCGGATCACCACCGTAACGACCGACTGCATCGGCACCTCGATAGCAAAACCGTTCGACGCAATATCCAAGACGGACCGCTCCATGTTTTTCCCTGCGGAAGTTTCATAAACCTCCGCCCGGCCGCCGGAATACGTGAAGGCGCTCAAGTCGTACGTCGCCTGCACGGCAACCGACCGTTCATTGCGGATCACAACGGCCAGCGTTCCGTCCTGCTCGTGATAGGCGGCGACCGACCGCCCGTCGCTGGTCGGAATGATCCGGCTGCCGGAGCGGATGAACTTGCTGAACTGCCCCATCGCGTAATATTGCTTGGTCAGATCATACCACGCTTCCCCGGTCGCGAAATTCGCATGGATCCAGCCCCAGTTGTTCTGAGCGGTTTCATCCTCGACGGCCTGCCAATAAATCCAGGCGGCAGGCTGCATGAGCCGCAGATCGAACATGATGCGTTCCGCAAGTTCGAGCACGCTGGTCATGTCCTGATGGTTGTGCGGTTCGGAACCGCCGGCGCCGTATTCCGACATCCACAGTTTTTTGCCCAGCTCCGCCGTCTTCTCCCGCAGCTCCGCCATTTTGGACCCGTTGTACGAATGCGTGTTAATCTGGCTGATCCGCCCCAACGTCGCCTCATCATATTGCTCCAGAATCGCCAGCGCTTCGTCGATGCTGTGCGCGTCCGCCGCACTGATGGAGGTGCCGCTCAAACCCTTGGCTTTCAGCGCTTCATCGACAAGCCGGATGATGTCCATCTGGAGATCGACGCTGAAATGCGCGCCCTCCTGGTTGTTCCCGCGTCTCCACCAGTTCGAGACCGGTTCGTTGAACGGCGCCAGGGTGCGGAACACGACGCCGTGCTGCTCCGCGTAAAACTTGACCACTTCCGTCAAATAATCCGCGAACGCCGCACGATACTCGTCCCGCAGGTTGTTGCCCCCATTGTCCGCGCCCGTCACCGAACCGCTCACGGTCATCCAGTACGGCGGAGAATTGGAAAAAGCCTCGGCGATATTGACACCCCGCTTGATCGATTCCAGCAGCACCCTGCGCTGGCCCGCGTCCGCTTCCCAGTCCCAGCGCCCTTCCTCCGGCTGAAATCCGGGGACGTCGGCTCCGGGACGCAAGGTGCCTGGAATGCCGGGGTTTTCCCCGCCGCCGATGTTGTACCGGACAATATTGATGCCGATCCCTTTCTCCGGATTGAAAATAAGGTCCATCAATTCCTGAAAAACCGCCTCATCCTCCCATTGGCCGATGATATGCCCCCACCACGCCAGCGAGGTGCCCCAACCTTCAAATCCCGAATAGCCTTCTTCCGGATTCACTGCAATGACTTCTGCGTCGAATGTCAGCACGTTTTCTTTCCTTTCCGATGAATGATGCATGTTCCACCAGACTGCCGCCGCCAGACCGCAGGCGAGGAGGATCGCCCCCGCCCATGCAAGGCGCTTCCGGTTCATGGCTTCATGTCCCCCGTTCCAACGCGTTTGCCGCCGAAAACTCGATCGCCTCGATGACCGCCCCGTCTTCCCGTTCCACCGCCTCGACCAGCACAGCCAGCCTGACACGCCCGTCCGCGAACGCCGCCGGGAGCACCGCATGTTCCGGGGATCCTCCGGTGAGCCGGGGCCGGACATTCGCGCACGGCAGCCAGATCCTTCCCGCCGCCCGGCCGTCCAGGAGGATGGTCACCTTGGCATTGCGTCCTTGCACCCGCATCACAACGTTCTTCGCTCCGTCCGCGGCCGTTAACGAGCCATGCAGCCATGCCAGCGCTCCCGGCGGGAGCTGATGCGGAAACACCGCCCGGACGGCCCGGGACAGATTCGCTTCCGCATGCTCCCATAATTGACGCTCTTCCGCATGGCGGATGCGGAAACCGGTCAGCCGGACGCCCTCATACAGCTTCACGGAACCGGCCGGCCGGCGATAGTTCCGCTCCAGATACAGCGACAGGACCGCTTCTTCGCCGGGCCGGACAAACGGCGTGATGTCGACATAAGGATCCGCCAGGTTCACTTCCCCCGCGCGTTGCCCGTTCACGAAGACGACGCACCGCGCCTGCAAGCCGTCAACATGCAGCACCCAGCTCGAAGCATTCGCATCGGGAAGGAACGGCTTGCTGTAGAGCCCCGTTTCGACCCCGTCCGTGCTGATCCAACCTCCCCAGCCGATGACCGCGCAGTCGTCCCGGCCGCCGTCCGTCTGCGGAAGACCGCCGTCCGCCGGAACAGGCCCGCACGGCCGGAACAGCATGTTTCGGGACAGATCACGCACCTTGCGCACCGCCATCAGGCCGCTCAAGCCCTTGGTCGAAACCAGCCTGAGCGACGGCAGCAGCACATCGTCAAAGTTGCTGTGTCCCCAAATCTCGGCCCGAATCACGAGGCTGCGGTCGAGCGGCTGAACAAGCGGGACATGGACGCTGCTTCCTCCCGGAAGATGCGTGCCCTCGTAGCGTCCGTCCGCATAGACGCTCAGCACATCCGAAGCGCCCCGCAGGAGCAGGCCGGACG
>Ga0065720_1020158_pt1 | contig 16423 bp, 17 predicted proteins | sample Thericmetagenome_FD_59107 | JGI IMG/M metagenome (GOLD analysis project Ga0065720, IMG submission 59107) | Thermophilic microbial communities from the Joint Bioenergy Institute, California, USA of rice/straw/compost enrichment - eDNA_2 v2... | ecosystem: Engineered > Solid waste > Grass >... | reverse complement strand
CGCAGCACCGCCGCCATTGTTGTTGTTGTTGTTGTTGTTGTTGTTGTTGCCACCATTGTTACCAGCGGTCTGGCCATTCGAAGCCTGGCGAGTGAAGTTGGAGAAGCCGTTAGCCTCCATGATATCGGCAACGCTCAAGCCGTTGGCGTTGAAAGGGTTCTGGAGAGAACGGGCCGAATTGGCATTCTCGATGTCGGAGCCCACGACGGCGGGATCGACGAGCGGGACAATGCCACGCAGCTCGGGAGTGGCAGGCAGGTTGACGTCAGAGCAGATTGTTGGAATGGACTGCACGAAGGGGTTGAAGTTCTTCTCAGCCGCGACCAGAGCCTTGGCGGCCTCGATGACCTGCGGGTCATTACCAAGGGTCGCGACGATCTGATCAGCCAGTTGCAGCTATCGACTGTTAGCAATGTTTGGTAAACTCTCACGGGTCTCCGTTGCTCACCTTAGCGCAGGCATTAGCGCCAGCAAGCAGCACACCAGGAGTCTGGCCAGCGAGAGTGGCAGCCTGACCAGGTTGGCCAAAGTTGCCCAGGGCCTGGACGATGGCCTGGACAGCACCCTCCTGACCAAAACGAGCCTCAACAGAAGCGATGAAGGCAGCAGCAAGAATAGCCTTGGCGTACATTTTGGCGACCAGCGGGTTTGGAGTCGGGTATTGGTATTAACTCAGTAAGTTGATCGTTGAAAGCAAGAATCGAAGGCCGACCAAGCGGTTTGTAATGAATGACTAAAGTAAAACGAAGCGAAGAACGAAGCGAAAGTTCACAGAACCTTGGAAAAGACCGTCGAGGCGTAGAAAGAAAGGAAACGAACAACTTGCTGTGGTGATGAACAAAGGGAATGGCCAGACTCGGGCTGGTGGACGATCAACTTATATACAAGTGGACATGATCTACGACTCCAAGCGCTGTGGGGAATGATGAGCACCCGAATGGATGACAGCTCCAGGAACTGAGCTCATTGTCGATGCCCCCTAATGACGATCATACTGGCGCATAGCCGGGATCCGAGCATGGGGTATTGACCAAGACAGGAAAGTAGACGTAGGTCAGCGTCTGGAGAGAGGCTCGCTTGGGTGGTAGTTCTCAGGCACAAGATCTAGGCGCTAGAGTAGGGCTAGACGAAGCATCAGAGGTCGTGGACCCCTGTCGAGCCAAACGGTGCACCGCCGCCCTGGATCTGAGGCCAAACGCCCGACAAGAGTAGGATCCCTGTTCGTCTGAAGTCAGTGTTGGCAGGGATGTTATGTGATCTCAGGCAAAGATTTCCCAGCTGGACCTGATCACTGGAGAGAAGAGGATCAAGGACACTTATGCGATGTAAACAATTGGATGAACACAGCATAGAGCATGATCCAGCGTACATCACTTTGAAGCATTCGAAGCTATACTCAGTTATAGCATAGGACGTGCGGGAGCTCAGCACGACTGTAGGTGTATCGTGGATGGTGTGCACCTGGTCCTAAGCATCGACAAGCGCGAGGATGCAACTCTACATCGGCGGACACCTTCCCGAGCGCTTGCACAGGAAAGCCAGGTATGACGAGAGTTTCAAGGGACAAAGTCAGCCTAGGCCTATCAAGATCTCGTAGAACGGTTCGCGCCGTAGGTTGAGAAGCCTGTGTTCCAGAGACACCGAGAAGCAGGATGATTGCAGCAGATCTGAGATGTGGCTGCGTCCCCATTGCTTGGCAACAGCCTTGTGCGCCACTAGGATTCCGCGCACTCTTGGAATCATCTGATCGGAGAACTGGCTGTCCGAAGCGAGGCCCGTTTGAATGGCCGGTCGCGCAACCGCGGTGTCATTGTGTAGGAGTTAATCGTTGTTGAGTCTTGAGACTCAAAAAGCTTGAAAACTCGACCCCGCGTCTCCGGCGTTTGAGTTGGTTATCTTGGCAGATGAACCCCTGTCAAGCCCATTTGGCCTGTGCGTTTATGTTGTGCTTGGCGCTAGCTTCATGGGTCTATGCATTTCTTGGAGTTTCAATCCATCAGCCGGCGTGTTCAGCTCTCTTAGCCGCTCTCTTCAATGTTCTGGTGCTCGGCGATTTGCAGTCCATCATTTTGAACAATCAATGGAATCTTACTTATCTTATCGATCTTTGGTTGTTGAGTTAAACATCAAGGCTGTTGACAACAGTTGCTCAAGTGCTAAAACCCAAACCCAGATCCCGCCCGATGTAACGCTCTTCGGATGCGGCTCGCTACGAACAAGTGTCGCGGATCAGTCCCCTTACAGCCAGTCGCGTACTGTCACTTCGTCGGGATTGGCAACGTCAAACGCCATGGCCAGGGTGTTGTGACATATTCGAGACGTCACACCAAAACGCTGGCTTCGATGTCTGACAGACCTAGTAGCAGATTGTACGTGCTTTGTCTTTGTGTAGTCTTCTTTGATGCTGCACATATCGTTGTCGGCTGCTCGCGGATAAGAGCGCCTAGCTCGAAGCAGTCAGTATCACGTGCCAGCGAGCCATTTTCCAAGCGAGAGAGGATGTGATAGTCTCCTATGTACTGCCTTCGAATGCTTCGAAGTCCGGATGAAGCGCTTCTAGATCGATGGCTTTGACTATGCCAAGAGCCTTTGAAAAATTCTGCAATTGATAGGAAGCTGTGAGACAGCTAATTGGTTGGGTTGTTGATCAAAGCTCAACTTTATCTCAACAACAAGTATATGTCTCATTTGCGGTCAACCATGGTTTTCCTGCCTCGCTATGGAAGGGGCTCCGGTTGATCACCATGGCGATCACTACCAACACCTGGTTTAACGCTTACAGATCACCAAACCCTTACAGATATCGCCACTCTTGTGCCTGGAAAACTTAGAATGTGTCGTTAGATTTGCCGATCAGAACACCACATTCATTGGTTTCGTCCGAAGTTTTGGATTGAGAAAGGCATGTGTAGATCATCAGTCACAGGGCTCAGAGTGACATTGACTTCATTGTTTTACCCCGCAAAGGGATGGTTGGTATGGTGGTGAATACTCAGCCCACAATCATCCCAAGTTAAAATCATTCTCAAAGTGAAAGGCATCAGCACCACAACGGTTGCCTAGTATCAGGCTTTCAAAGATCTCTATTTAGAGCCTCTCTGCTGGCAAAGAAGGCTTAACACCTGGATGGCCATAAACAATGATAGCATAGCTGTAAATATCAAAGATGGGTTCGTCGTTCTTATTACTCTGCGGAAGAGTCGGCCGCAGAACTGCTACTTGGCCAGGTGATCAAGCAAGCTAATGAAGAGGGAAAGAGCAACTGGTCAAAAAGGCCAAACGCTAAGGTTGTTCGAGTGACCGAGCTGGACATAGGGAAAGCTTATTTGCTCTTACTTTCCCGATTTAACATGAGAAATTTCAACAAATTCGGCCATATCCTATGCTTCTCCCTTGGAAAATGTCAAGTCATCCTTCTAACAGCTTGACGAAACACATCCATGGTTGATGCATGTTCTCTCCTAACTTGACTACCTCAAAGCCAGCTGATGGTAGAAAAAAACTCAGTAGGTCATACTCTCACTATTTCCCTCCGGATCTCGAAAGCGTAAATAAACACATTTTCGTCAACAAGATCCATCCGCTTGCTCACACAACAAGACGAAGTTGGAACATAATAATCGGCTTTCTTAAGCACGATATGTCTTGTGATAATAACAAAGTCGGTAATGCTGATGTGGATGGCATGCAAAAAACAGCAACAATGGCCCGGACAAATGTTCAAGTGGTCTCAGCGAGTGGTGACCGGCAGCAATCCATTTGTACTACTGACCACTCTCGATGTCAGAACAACAAGCAAGGGACCCTAGACTTTGTTACCAACACTGGAGAGCCGATAACTGAGCATCCAGACCGTCAACAAGAAGGAGTTATAAACCCGGACATAATCGAACAGGTCAACATGAGGACCACAGTGACAGCCGAGATCAAGCCATTCGATTATGATGCATCCGACAACAGTTGTGCCTTGGCTATGGTCGAAGAAGGCTCTACTGTCATCGGCTGGAACGAGAACGACCCTTTCAACCCGCGGAATTGGTCAGTCCGTCGCAAGATGGTCAATATCGGTCTTGTCTGCTACCTTTCCTTCCTGGTCACCTTGAGGTCGACCTTCATAGCGCCGGGTGTCTTGCAGATTATGGATGAGTTCAATGCCTCAGCTAATTTGCTTTTGACTACGTTTGTGGTGTCGGTTTACGTACTCGGTCTTGCGGGGGGTCCTCTTTTTGCCGGCCCTCTTGGTGAGAGTTTTGGTCGACTCCCACTTTACCATGTTTCCAACGTCGGCTTCGTTGGGTTCACTGCTGCATGTGCATTCGCTCCATCCTTGGCTTGTCTTGTCGCCTTTCGCTTCCTCTCTGGCATATTTGGAGGAGGCTTGCTTACAATCGGGTCCAGCACCATAGCAGACTTGATCGTCCCCGACCAGCGCGGCATCCTGATGAGATTTTACAACATCATACCCCTGATTGGACCTCTCATCGCACCTATCCCGGGAAGTTTCGTGGTCGCGAAACTCGGTTGGCGTTGGGTTTTCTGGGGTGAAGCCATGATGGCCAGTGCTACCATGCTCATCATGTTCGTATTTCTAGAAGAGACTTACGGTCCAATCTTGCTTCAACGTCGGGTCAAGCGTTTGAAGAGGGAGTCAGGGAACGAGTGCCTGCAGCCAAGCCAAGGGTCCAGGCTGACGTCTATTGAACGATTGAAACAACATTTCGTTCAAGTTGCTCGGCTCTTCATCTTCAGTCCACTTTGCCATATATATGTCGTCTGTCAGGCGATCATATATGGTTACGCTTACGTCCTTCTCACAACTGTCCGCATCCTGTTCACAAGCCAGGACTTTTACCCACACTTCACAACCAGTAACATCGGATTGGTGTTCATTGGCTTGGTTGTCGGGGCATTGATTGGCCTTGCGCAGTACTGGTTTCTTAACAGCCGCGTAACCAAGTTCATGCTGGCGTCGAGGAGGTTTGTAAAGCCTGAGCATAAGCTAGTTCCATCGACTTTGGGAGTCATGATGATGCTAGTCGGATATCTCTTGTATGGCTGGGGGACAGGGCTCGACTTCCATTGGTCGGTGCCCATCTTGGGGCACTTAATCACGTAAGTTGATCAGTTCGAGATAAGGGTTGATCAAGCTGACATCAGGAAAAGTGGGATGGGAATCTCAATCGGCTTCATGTGCTTCAATGAGGTATGCTGTCCCTGGCCTGGAGTTATAGTCGGAGTGCTGACACAGGAGAGGCCCTTGAAGAGACCTTTCATCTTCACATAAGAGCAGCGACCGCGGCAGCAGCCATAGTCAGGTCTGTTGTGGGTGGCATGATGCCGCTCTTTGCCCTGAAGATATACTATTCCCTGTGGCTAGCTTGGACCAACACCTTGTTGGCATGCCTGATCTTTCTACTGGCGCCAATATCCATTTTGCTCGTTCGGTTCAGTGATGATCTGATGAGACGGTTCCCGGTTGACAATTCATGATGGGCTGGGGTGGTTGTCAGGAATATTAACCTGTGATCAAGTGTGGGGGTCAAGATCGCCTTGAAAACTATTACATAAGTCAGCAAGTCATCTGCGGGAGAGTAAACAACCTCTAAGAACATGGCGTTTTCTGGGCATATACGGAACTCTTGAAGTTCCCTAGCCTGTCTCAGGAAGGGCACACTTAAAAAAAAGACAATGCCACTATGAAGGTTTAGGATGAGGCTATCGCATGCAAGATCTGATCTTGCATCTTGATTGGGCTGCTGCGGATCATGGGCCCTGATGGAGTCTTGTCCCTGCAGTAGCCTCGGCTAACGTCATGCCGAAGGCGCAGGCATCGGGAATCTACGGGCTTTGGCGCGAAACGAGCAACAACAACATGGGAAAGATGAGAGCGAAAATTGAAAAGTCGGTTGAGAGATCCAATTCGAATCGAAATTTAGAGACTGATCGTACCAGCGCAACCCCGGAACGCCGCCATTCATGAATCATGCAAGTCCTGAAACCCAGCAACCGCCCGTCATCAGGGCCGGCCCGTCCGGCCCGCCGGAATCCAGTGTCGAAAGCCCTTGGTTGCGATCGCTAGAGCCATGACAGATCCCACGCTCCCATACAATCCTCATCATCACCATGAGAATATACAACGACGGCTATATAGCAGCAGCTTTTACCGCCTGCGCTCGAACCACCCGCTCGAACCGGCAAGGGCAACAGATTGATCCATCACCCATTCGCCCACGCTGAGATACTTGTTCACCCACTTTTCCAAATCCTTGTTCTCTCCAGCTAGGCGCTCGGTCTTGAAACTGGATAGCGGCGAACCCCCAAAGGCGGGTGAGAACATGGTCAGCTTCGTTCACCCGTTTGGAGTGTTTGGTCTCGGGCCGCCCAGGACACCGTAGGGTCTCACAGAGGATACTCACGTCAGACCAGTTGACCGCTTCATTCCCGCAAGGAAGGCGGAAACTGGATACCAGCCATTAGTCCGCGACGCTCGAAAGCCTGACATGTAAAGGGACACTTACGAAGAACGGCATCAAAGGCATAATGGGTCAACCGTCCAAGCTTTGACCAGAGTCCAAAAGTCAGCAAGTCGAGGAGCTGGAAGAGACATTTAGACTCCATCCAACGGTACGACGCGGCAGACACCGAGGAGGAGAAGCGACTCTCGACGATGTCCGACGCGGATAGGTAACAAAGGGGGCAGCACCCACCATGTTGGGCGATTTTTTTTGTGACGAAAGACAAGACCGAAATCGAGCGACGAGCGATTCGACGATGATATGACCGATTATTTGTTACGGCGAATCTGCGCGACGCCGTTGGTTTTGTTAACAATGCCAAATTAAATGGCTGGTCGTTGGTTGGGCTGGCGATGCAATGGGGAATCGGTGTGGTGGAGAGACGCAACCAGCCGGCGGCAACAACTGATCGTTGACACCCCACTCAAGCAGCCTTATCCACGCAACCCAGGCGGTGAGAGATGCAGCCTGGAAGTAGCCCGACCTTCTTAGTCACGTGCGATGGCACGAGAGGCGAGCCGCCGACAGCCGGCCGCCGGAGGGGCACCCCCACTGCACCCCCAATCGCGGCGGCCTCAACTTCAGAGTGGCCCCTCTGCCCCTCCCGATTTGTTGGTCGCGAACCAGGTGCCAAGCAGTTGCCAAGCGGGGCACCAGGTTAATCAGGTACCCGCCGGATCAGGACAGCAATATGCGATGTGGACATCATCGCACGCTGCGAGTCATATATGGGGGGACAGGATGAGAGTCTAGTGGAAAGGGAAAATGTCACCCATGGTCAGCGATTGTTGGAAATCAACACACCGATGGTGGCATGCCATCAGGACGGGGCCCAATGGACTCTCAGCGGATGTACACGGGGGCCCCACCTCATTTCTTGCGCCTGTCAAATGTCAACCACAAAGGAGGGGTCCGGTGGCGTGGGGCACCGCGAGGTGGGATGTTGGGAAATGGGAAAGCTTGAAGAGCTCCCCCTCGCTCAAACGTGGGAGCATCAAATTTGGCCAGGTGCACTTGTTGACACGCCAACATTTCCTCCTCCCAGATTTTTTTCCCCCCGCGGGCAAACTCTTCCTTCGCTTCTTCCTTGTTTCTAACTCTTCGGCCGCCCTGAGATACCCTCCTCTGTTCGACAGGTTCTGCTTGCCACAAGCCAGTCATCAAGGTTAGCTCTTGTCCGTCCCCATCTCCCCCGTTGTCGGACCTCCTGCTGCTCTGCTGCGGTGCTGTTTCACATTCCGTTGGACGACAGGACGAGAGACAGCCCCGTTGCGCTGCTCCCTGCAGTATTACAGGTGGTATCCAGGAGGAAGAGTCTTTTATCTGCTTCCATCCAGCTCTCTGGAAGACCTTTCGTCTGCAGGCAGCGTTCCATATCGGCTTTGCCCTGCTCCTGTTGCCAAAGATCTACCCCGCCATCGTCTGCGCAAACTAGTCGTCGCTAACCAGCCCCAACCAGACCTCCCTTTCAACAAGACAACCACCGCCAAATATCGCAAAAACCCGATCTCTGATCCACAGACCCATCAATTACAATGGCTGCTACGGCTCTCGATCATCTTAACCTTGGCGGTAAGATTGAGTGGCTGGCGTCGCTCAACACGTCGTACCAGCCTGACCGCACCTTCCGCCGCACCTCCATCATCTGCACCATTGGTCCCAAGACGAACTCGGTCGAGGCTATCAACAAGCTTCGTGAGGCTGGCCTTAACGTGGTGCGCATGAACTTTTCTCATGGCAGCTACGAGTATCACAGTATGTCCCTCCCATTGTGAGCTCCTCCTCGCCCTTTTATTCCTTGGTTGATGATATCGCCAATGGATGTTGGATGTGCTAGGATCCAGTCGGTCGGTTTTGGTCTAGCTCCGCAGACTTTGTCGGCCCGTATTAGTGACCAGGGCATCCTCGCGTGTGGCCCGTGGGGGTCTTGAACAATGCTGTTGCTGATGTCTTGCCTCTTCACAGAGTCTGTAATTGAGAATGTCCGCGAGGCCGAGCGCGTCCAGAAGGGCCGCCAGGTTGCCATTGCCCTGGATACCAAGGGTCCCGAGATCCGCACTGGCAACACCAAGGACGATGTTGACTACCCCATCAAGGCTGGTCACATCATGAATATCACTACCGATGAGAAATATGCCAAGGCCTGTGATACCGAGAACATGTGAGTTGCATTTGGCCGAACCATATCCCTGAATGTCAGCTGACCCTGCATAAGGTATGTCGACTACAAGAACATTACTAAGGTGATTGAGCCTGGACGTGTCATCTATGTTGATGACGGCGTTCTGGCATTCGATGTGCTTGAGATTGTCGATGAACAGACCATCCGTGTGCAGGCACGCAACAACGGCTTTATCTCGTCCCGCAAGGGCGTCAATCTTCCAAACACTGATGTCGACCTTCCTGCGCTCTCAGAGAAGGACAAGGCCGATATACGCTTCGGTGTTGAGAACAATGTCGACATGATCTTTGCTTGTGGGTTCCTTGTGCCAGAGGAAGCCTTATTCATACGCTAATATTCCTGTAGCATTTATCCGCCGTGGTCAGGACATCCGCGACATACGTGAGGTCCTTGGTGAGGATGGCAAGCACATCCAGATCATTGCCAAGATTGAGAACCGCCAGGGTCTCAACAACTTTGCCGAGATTCTCGCTGAGACAGACGGTGTCATGGTTGCCCGTGGTGACCTGGGCATCGAGATTCCTGCGGCGGAGGTGTTCGCCGCCCAGAAGAAGATCATTGCCATGTGCAACATTGCTGGCAAGCCAGTCATCTGTGCCACTCAGATGCTCGAGTCCATGATAAACAACCCTCGCCCTACTCGTGCCGAGATTAGCGATGTTGGTAACGCTGTTGTTGATGGCGCTGACTGCGTCATGGTATGTACCCCCTCCATTACCTGCTTAGGCTACCGCATTGCTTAACAATGTCTAGCTTTCTGGTGAGACAGCGAAGGGCAAGTACCCCGTCGAGGCCGTCCGTGAGATGAGCGAGGCTTGCTTGAAGGCAGAAAACTCAATCCCCTATGTCAGCCACTTTGAGGAGCTCTGCGCCCTTGTCAAACGCCCTGTCTCGATTGCTGAGGCGTGCTCCATGGCCGCCGTGCGTGCTTCTCTTGACCTCAACGCCGCCGCCATCTTTGTCCTGTCGACCTCAGGTGAATCTGCCCGCCTCATCTCCAAGTACCGTCCTGTCTGCCCTATCATCATGATCACCCGCAATGCATCTGCATCTCGGTACGCTCACTTGTACCGTGGTGTTTATCCCTTCCTCTTCCCTGAGGCCAAGCCCGACTTCAGCAAGGTCAACTGGCAGGAGGATGTCGATCGCCGTATCAAGTGGGGTATTGGACGGGCTATTGAGTTGGGTGTCCTCAAAGAGGGCGAGACTGTTGTCGTTGTTCAGGGCTGGAAGGTATGTCTACCCGCTCTTGGATCTCTTAGCATTTCTGGATGGCCGATCACTGACTTGCTACTTTCCAGGGAGGCATGGGCAACACGAACACTCTTCGCATTGTCAAGGCTGATGTTGAGCACCTTGGCTTCACGCCGGTGTCTTAAGTTCTATGTGGTCCAATGTGGGCATACACGGGTACATACATGGAGGTTACGTGTGGGTTGAGGACATGGAACTACATGTACAGGGATTGTGAGGGATGTGGCGCGATGTTTGCGCCTTAGCATAAAGCTTCTTTTTCTCCGATGTAATGACAATAAAGAATGGATGTTTGACGGCAGTTTATGCTTTCATTACCATTATTTTGCTTAAAAAGTTGCTTTCTGCTGATGGCCTAAGTCTTTCTCCCATTTGGTCGAGGAGCAGCTCACAAAAGTTTCGCGCCAAGCTTCTGCAACCAAGGGTTAGGGTTCCCTATCCCGCACGTCAAATCTTGGCAGATAGCTTAGCGAGCTATGCCCAATCAGCTGGAGCTTTTATCGCGGCACATGCCGCTGTCCATGTGCCCAGAGCCATGCATCTGTAGCGTTGGACTCTCAACCTGCGCCACACTATCCATTGCTCTGGCGCCTCTTTCAGCATTCGTGTCTTGCAGGGATCAACAGGCGACGTGTGTAATATCCTTCCAAAGTTCTGGCTATTTAAGGGGCTGTTTCAACTGTTTGAACTCTTGGGACAAGCTTTCGCGGGCACCTCTACGGCTGCTTACGACGTCACCGTCCCCGTCGCTGACATCGCTGACTTTGTTTGCGATAACCCTACTAGTTCAACAATTCTCGGGTCTAATCGCGTATAGAATCTCATCTGAGGCTTCTACAGCTCCATGACCTCAAGATCTTCCTTCCTCCCCCGTCTGGGATTCGGGCGCACCGACAATAACCCCCTTCTACCCCTGCATTCTCTAAGCTCCTCCGTCCGCAAGAAGCCGAGCGAATACAACCTCGCCGAGCTATCCCCCCGGCCTGACGACGGTTCCAACAAGACCCGCATGAGTCCCCCTCCTGTCCGGAGAAGAAGTCCTCCGCCACCATCGTCTACAAGAGGGAGAGATGAGTCGACAAGCCATCGCAGCCATTTGGCATCATCCCGACCCCACCGCGACCGTGACTTTGATCAACCGATCCTCTTTGCCGGCCCGCCCCCGCCGATCGCCACGTCGAGGATGTTGTATCTGGACGAGGAGGCGACGGAGTCGACATCATCACGGGGAGGCGGGGGGTTGGGAGCATCGCTGTTCACGCAAAGCCTTGGCAGTGTTCTTTTCAATAGGGGTTCCGGGGCCTCTTCGCCCAGCGTCCCCCGTGATAACAAGGACTACTATCACGATTACACCCTCGACGCGACGTGGCTTACATTTCAGAGGAGGGAACGCGCGCTGCAGGAGGATTTGCAGCAGATGTTGGATGCGCAGAGTGCTGGATTAGCAGCAAACTTGGATCCAAATAACCCTACTTTGAACCCTAGCTTCAACTCTAACGCTAGTTCCACAAGTCCTGCTCCCCCTAGTCGGAGCAGTGTTGTAAGTGACAGGAGTACTCCCAGGACACCACCCAGTAGCGGGAACCGCGTAAGACATGTCACCTTCGACCCGGTGCCGCACACAGCCATGGACTTAGGTACGATCTTGCCCGTTCGGCAGCCCAAGCCGAAGGCGATTTCATTACGGGCTGCACGCGCGGGGTTGACGCGCACGATTGGATTGCTTGCAGACCTAAAGGCGGATGAGGACGCACAGATTGTTACGGCGCTGGGAGAAAGGAAGAAGGCGCTTGCTAGGCTGAGGGGGTTGAGTGCAAGGAGGGAGGGGATTGTGGAGAAATTGAGAGTTTTGGAGCAGGATGATGAGGAAGGGAAGGAAGGAGAGGGGGAAGGGAAGGGGGAGGGGGTAGGATGGGGGAAGGAGTTGAAAGAGCTGGTAACGGAACAAGAGGCTGTGACGAGCGAGATCAAGGATTTGGAGGCGAGGCTGGCAGAATTAAAGAAGCGCAAGGCGTGGTTAGACGCAAGGGTTGAGGAGGTCCGCAGTCGGCGAGAGGCGGGGTTGAGCGGGTATCGTGGGGCATTGAGAGAGGTGGAGGATAAGATTGGAGGGTTGCTCAGTCGACCGGGGGTGAAGCCGTTGGATTTGAGGGTTGTTAAGGCATGGGGGTTCGGGGAAGAGGGGGTGTGGGAAGATCCAGGGGGGGCGGATTTCTTGAAGTTGAGGCCGGAACGGAGGACGGTGCAGATGGCGAGGGAGTGGTGGGAGGGTGAGGTGGCTATCTTGGAGAGGAGGAAGCAGGATGTGGATCGGGAGAGGGCGGCGCTGGAGGAGGGAGTTGAGGTCTGGAAAGAGGCTGTTAAATTAGTGACAGATTTTGAGGATGGGTTGATGAGGGAGATGAAGGGGGAGGAGGAGGGGAGGCCGTTTGGCGAAGATGATCGGTTCGGTAATCAACAGCGGAGCAGTAAGGGGAAGGGCAAGGCGAGCCCCAGCGGGGGTATTGCCGGAACCAGTGAGCTCTCTTCGCCTTCTCTTGCACCTGCCCGGTCCCCGGAGCAAGCTATGCGTAACCAGCTGGCCAAGATACACACAGTCATGGCTAGCCTGGAAGAACGACTACATGTGGCGGAGGAAAAAGGCTGGAAGCTCCTGATCTGTGCCATTGGTGCCGAGCTGGAAGCTTTTCGCCAGGCAGAGGGGCTGTTACGGGATGCATTACGCGCGGCTGGGTTTGATGACGACTCTCCGGATGGTGATGGCGGACCAGATGAGGGCAATGATGGACGGGAAGTAGCAGGGATAGGATCTACGCGCTCGAGCAGGCCGCCCACGGCTATCAGGTCGTCATCGGCACAGCTTTTGGCTGGGCTAGATTCTGGTCCTGGCGTCTCTACTGCCGTGGAGGGAAACGACGCTGGCATTAAACGTGGCAAGAATGGGAGCCTTGCTGACGTGGCAGTCGAGACGGCTGGACATGATGACAAGGCTGCGGAGAGTGACAATGAGGTGCCACATGACTTGCTGGTCTCGGCTGTTGAGGAGCCGTCGATGGCTAGTGAAGCCAGTGAGAATGAGGTACCTATTGAGTTTTTGAGAGTACATGGGGATTATGGAGGGTTGGGAATTCGAGATAGCTAAGGGCAATACGAAGAAGTACTTTCTTGTACCGTTGTTGTCCGCAGGGTACTCCATGCAAGACCTCGGGGGCTAATGGTACCTAACGGCAGAATCCGTAGTGCCCGTCCAATTTGGGCAGACAATTTGATCAAGTATCTCGATTGAGCGGCACTATGGTGGCTTTTCGTCCACCTAACCTGGAGAGAGCCTTGGGACAACTGACCAAGAAATAGACTCAAGCCCAGGTCCAGGAATAGAACGTGTCTTGTATACGACTAATGCGCTAGAAAACAAGGTCGAGGTCAATGTATCGATTACCTCAAGTATATTTGGGTTCCTTTACATGGCTTGCTGTATGTGGTTTGAGTAGGAGACTTGGAGGCGATGTTTTGGCGGTTGCAAATTTGCACCCAATGTTTATTGATGATTGAAACTCTTGCCCCTAGGTAGAGGGTTCTGCTTCGGAAACCTGCTAAACAGCTCCACAGCGCCTTGCGAAGATCGAAACCTCCAAACACGGAGTATCCTCCAATTCTCTCCCTTAAACTTCACATTTCTCAGCGCTTATCACATCTACCATCAAGAAAGTTAAGCATATAGCTAGAATGGTATGTTTATCAATTTTCTCCTTGCCTCGAACTCTTTTCGAGGATTCAAGATAAAGCTGTCGTTTTTTTCTTGATTCTGAAAGATTGCTGCAAACCTTGATCCTACACTGCGTGTGCAGGGTACGCGGCTGATATCAGAACTGAAAGCTCGCTTGCAAATGACATCTGTGGTGCACGCACCAAACCATAATAACAAATTTTTAAAATGCAATTTTCCCCGAAGTCTTCTGGGGACCTTCCATTACCCATCTTGGTCTAGTCACAACGAAGTCACTTAGTGTCCATAACAGCTGTCTCTTCAGTTACATTCCTTGGTTGCTTTGCAGGCAGATAACCACGGCTGCCGTCCTTTTGGAGCCCCCCTTCTGGTGCGTGCACAAGCTGTGTGGGTTGAAAGCCTTGAGTCCACCTTGGCCAGCCAGCCTTGCGCCACCAAGCTTCTGATATGTTTGGCAAGGCAGCCATGTGTAGGTTGCTTGGACAGACGATCAGAGGGACTTTGGATGTGAGCATGTGTGCAGTATGAGGGGGCATTTTGGTGTATTAAGCTGTGAAAGTAGCCTCATATCTCGTCCATTCTTGCATTCTCTCCTTTCTCTCCTTCACTTCTGAGGAGGTCTGCTTTCCTTTCAGACGTCCAAGCAAGAAGTACATGCATACAACTCAGTGTGAACAACAGTATTCTTCCATCCCCTTGGTCCCAATCCACCAGGTCAGCTGTGCGAAGTAATATTCACAATGGCGCCAACAGTTCTTGAAAGTCCCACGGATGTTGCGGGGGAATTGCCAATAGGGGATGCCCACATTTTCATTGGCAATTCAAACCTCTGGATCGCAGGGCAAAGAACCTATGCAGAACGGATGGGACTCCAAGTGTCGTGGGACCCAACTTGGAGGTCTGACATCGAATGGCTTTGTACTGTCATCCTGCAAAACTCGAATCTTACACCTGAGGAGCAGCAATACGATGTCAAGGTCAACTTATATGGCTCAATCCCGCCACCCGTTGATACCTTCCGGAAGAAGATTGCTTCGTATAACGTTCGGGTTAGTGTCCTTTCTCGGAGTACCTGGACAAAAAAGTAGAAACAGGTAGATGCCAAACTCGTTGCCGAGTGCGTTAAGACAGCAGCCGAAGCGCATTTCAAAGAGATTCCCTCTGTGTTCATTATTGTGTCGGGCGATAGGGACGTGCATGCTGCCATCCAGACAATTGCCGGCGACTATAGCCATAAGGTTCACTTATGGGCTTAGAAGAATAGTCTTGCACAAATATACCTTCGGTCTGAGGAACACGGCATCCCAGATGATCTGCTCCAAGTGTATTTCCTTGATGAGTTCGTGGAAGACATCGGCTTCAAGGCAAGACAATTCCCAGCAGACCGCATAGTCATCAGTCCACACAGCATTGTTGTCCTCGACCCACAGTCCAAGCCCGATGCCATCAATGCTTTGGTTTCGAAGTTGAAAATTTCCGTCTGGCGTTATGAGCTGGATCCAAGAAATAAAGATTCGTCAGATGGGGATCTTTATCTGATTCCTGCTGGCATGTTCCAGATGACTGTTAGTCAGCTCAATGGCTTGTTTAAGTTTTGCAAAGACACCCTGGAAAAGGATGGGTTCACCGTCATGACATACCAAGAGTACACTCAGAAGTTCTACAGCGACAAGAATAAAAAGGCTCCAAATCTGAGCATTTCCAATCGTTTTAGTGAGTTAGCTGTTCCAGAGGGTCAGCAAGATGAAGAAGATGATTAGGAGCGAGAATATGAAGCCGAGCTTGAAGATGCCTCACAACCTCCTAAAGGACACTATTTACCAGGGAGAAGACAAAGAAAACGAGGAGGACGACGCAGGTTTCACTCTTGTGGATCGTGGCACACAGCGCAAGAGGAAGCGCCTCATGAAGACACAGGAAAAGCAATCCCAGTTGTACAAATATGGAACGTACTGTTCCAGGGCAGAGAACTGTCCTTTTGGCCACACAAAGGAGGGGATTGAACGTTTCAAGACGTATGGTCCACGCACGCCGACTAAGCATCGGATGTGCTCGAACATGAAAAGCTGCAGGGTCAAAACCTGCAAATGGGGACATGATGTCAATGAATTGCATTGTTTAGGCTGTGATAAAAAGGCAGGACATCTGACGGAAAATTGTCCTGAACGACAAAGTTTGACTTTGCCAAAGGCTTGGTCGTCGCCTGGTTAACTTGCGAGGTTGGGGCCTTTGCTATCACCTGGGCTATCAAGATATCTCTATGGTTATTTCACCTTAATGAACCCAAGCAGAAACTGGTTATCTGTTAGGCCTTTGGATTCGAATTATTCTCGTGACTGAGCCCAGTTTTTGGTACCCTATGCAATAGACTTCTCAATATGATGCTTGGGGCAACTGAATTTTTGCATTGTTGAATTGATGGAGCCTCTTTGTGTTCAGCTCCACCGGCATACCATACATAGTCCATGTCCAATCCTTACGTAAAAAGGCAGGCATTAGTGTTAAAGTAGTTCCCAACGAAACAGAGGTCCTGTACATCCCCCCACGTGGAGCAGGCTCATAGCGGCACAGGACGGACCCAGATCGGCTTACTCTTCGGTCTGGTTCTCTGACAATCCCCCCCAAGACCTCAGTGAAGTAGCTTTGGGTAGTTCTAGATGGTAAACTGAGCCCCTTAGCCCAAGCATCCCCGAGAGTGTCCGCTACAGCCTGCGTGGTAGATCTCACCAAAAAAAAAAAAAAAAA